>Ga0157358_1000960_pt1 | contig 12447 bp, 7 predicted proteins | sample AttcapACBM2_FD_111484 | JGI IMG/M metagenome (GOLD analysis project Ga0157358, IMG submission 111484) | Fungus gardens microbial communities from leaf cutter ant in Botucatu, State of São Paulo, Brazil - Atta capiguara ACBM2 | ecosystem: Host-associated > Fungi > Mycelium > Unclassified ...
ATGCATAGTAATGTGGACTTTCCTGAATGATCTTGGCTTCAGCTTATATGCTATGCCATCTGTCTACTATGGGGTTATAACTTCAGAAATGGAGTAGAGTTCAAGAGAAGTGAGTTCTTGTCATATTCCATTCCAGCCATCTGTTCCTATTTACAGATAATGCCTCTTCCCTCATCAGCACTCCACAACCTCTTCCAGTGTGAATCAATTACCTCTATTTCACCTCAGATGTTCTCACTAAACTCTTACTAACTCTATAGATCTCCATTTCCTAACATCCAAGAATTACTAGTAACTAAGATAACTTGCCTAGTAGTTTCATTTCAGATAACTACCCTAGGTAGTATGATACTACCTAGTATATAAACTGGTAGTTTATACTATAATAAGCTTATCCTGAAAATTGACCAAAACTAATACTATTTCCTAGTGTTAGCAATAATATATCTGTTAAGACTTAGGCTCAAGTATAAGAACAAAAGAATATTCTTGGATTGAGTAATCACAAGAGAACTTGATAGAGTTTCTAAGTACAATGTATTCTACTTATATATACTAGGCTGTTGGTTCATACTACACTAAACCTAGCTTATCCTAAAGAGCATATACATTACATACCATTGATATGTAGTATGATATCATCATTTCAGAATCTTCTACATTCTTCTGTGACATGTGACAGATGTATGATGTCACACTAAACCCTAATCTTAAGTTAAAAGAAAAGAAAAGAGAGAATGCAAATAAAAATGAAAATAAAATAAAGTCCATCATTTACAACTCTGACAACATCTCACTATCTTCCAGTGGTCCTAACCCTCTAAGTTCACTAAGTACTCTTCCAAAATATGCAACCAGTGCAACTTGTAAAAGTATTGTTAAAGCAATTGGATAGAGATACTCCAGAAAAAACCCAAGACTATATTTCCTATAAAGTACAATATAGCACTTATCTCTAGGAAGAATCTAAGAGAACAGAATGAGGTTCTCCAAAGGCCACAACTATCTTAAGTATTGTACAGTCTATTCTAATCTAGCTAAACATGTCACAAACTTCATTTAACTTGTATTTCTACAATCAGTAGACTGATTTTCACAAACTAAGTTATACTGGAAAGTCCTAAATAACAGCTATCTGCACATATGTGGGATGTACAAAAGTGACAACAAACAACTGAGATATCAGGTCATAAGTAACTGTAAAAGTTTTGTTTGCTAATATCTCATGAACAGCTGGACAGATTCATACAATTGAACTTGTGTTGAAAAGTGCTTATCAAACTGTTTCCAATGGATATATAGTATATCTCATAGCAATAAGTACTCATAAAGATACAAGTATATCAATGTAGTGACATAGTTAGTTATCTTTTAAAATTAGCCTGACATTTGCTATAACAGATGATAGCTTCTATCAGGTATAAGTTTTGATCATGTGATGGAAACAGCTTGTATATAGACTATCACTCTTTTGTATATATACTTCTGTGTCTGAGAATTACACCTCAAACTTAACAACATCAATTATTCTTGTTGATACTACTTATTACCTATTACCATTATCTTCTTATACTGAATCTCTGAACTACTATCAAGTTATCTAAGTTCAAGTATCACAATCAGTGAGTAGCTCATTTTGTAATAGAACAATTCTGATATAACTGGGAAATAATAATACTGGCTGCATGGTTAGGAATAGCAAATGAAGACATCTCAAATATGTACTAAGGTCCTAGTATGGAAACTGGTTAGAGGTGTTAAAAATATATAATGATGTTTGAGCATAGAGATTGTCTGAGTTGGCACAAGAAAGTTTGTAGGCATGTAAAAATCTATGACAATTGATGTTGGAGTTTGCAACTTTGGATTTATTGCTTGTCTCCTAACAGGTATAGTATATAAGCTGAAGCTAAAGATTATTCTAAGCTTGTCTTTTATATTTTCAAATAACAATAAACTGACTATTTGGACTTCCAAGAGATCTTATTGGATCTCAGATAATGAGGTATGAACTGTGTCTAATAGTATTTTCAGAATTATTATCTACAGTTATATATTTTCTCATTGTGGATTTTTTGCACTTTTTGTCTATGATAGTATTCTTTTATCAAACTCTCTCTCAGAATTGCCTCTGCTTGTTCTCATTTCTAATAAAGATATTGGAACAGCCAAAACTTTCTTACTACTTGCTTTAGATTCTCTGACTTGTCTAACTATGATTCATTAATTAATAGTATTGAATCTATCTACTTTTAACTACTTGCTTGAATAACACTGGCTTATTGACTTTTGACACTCCTCTATTGTTTGCCTTATCCTGAAACTTCTATGTTCCTATCCCACAAGTTTTAGATTTGCCATTCAGAGTTTTAAACTCTATCTAGGACTCTTATATTCTTTCCAGTTTCTGTCTTGTTTCTATTCTGTTTCCTAGCAAGGTTACTGCCACTTCTATAGACTCTCTTTCTACTTTCCTGACTCTAGTGTATCCCTCATCTAGTTTATACAACCTGATAGCAGATATTCTTAACTCTGAGAAAACTCTTTTTTAATTTTTACTATTTTCTTCCATAATTTTTCCTGTATTATCTATATACTTTACTAGCATTATTTGTGCATTCTTTACTTATTCAAACCCTTAATCATAGAATAGTATCCAATCACAATTTATTTCAAATTAAAAAACAAAAAACAAAATAATGAAAACTAGTAAGAGAGAGAAAAGAATAGAAAGGAGAGATAGCATAGTGGAAAAGTCCCCTGTCCATGTGTATTATATCTACCTTAAACCTACTTGAGGTTATGGATTCAATTCCTTAGTAGTCCTTTGTGTTGGGTAATTACATAAAAAGATTAGGATATATGATACTCCATATATAATTTCTTTTGTAGGCATAGATTGCCATTACACTCCATGTAATAAATTGTTAACAATAAAAAAAATGAAAAATAAAAGAGAAGAATGGGTGGACCTCTTCTACATCAACTTCTATCTCCTTTCTATCAGAATCATGAATAACAAATTTTATTTTATTTTATTTTCTATTTCAGAATCTAAAATTAGAGTAACATAATATCATATGTCACTATTACAAATTGTCACACAACATGACTTGGTGTCACAAATTGGTCACAGTTACACAGTTATATGATCATATAGGAATATGGTAAAAGTTTCTAAAAGAAAATGATATTACTACAACATATTTAACATATGTTGACCTTTAGGATAATACATAGCTCTTTAGAATAGGCTAATAGAACTGTAGCACAGACAAGTAGTCTAGCATATAAGATAGACAGTTTTATACTAGAAACTTTATCGAGCTCTCTTATGTTAACCTAATATAAGATTCCCTTTCTTATCTTAACTCTTTGAGGTTTAAATTATAACACTTCCCATCATTCTATTCTTCCTTCTTCTTCTTCTGACCTACCTGTTCCACCATATGTTCTACTTATTCCAAAGTTCTTTCTCTTCTGATCTCTTTGTTCTTTCTCTTTTTCAATATTCCTACTCTCTTCTTTGCAGTCTTATTCATTAACTTCCAGCCTATCTTCTGAAGGACCTCTTGCTCCTATGTTATGTATGGTCCACACTTAAAGGTGAAAGTCCACAGAATTGGCTCAGACATGTATAGAGTGTAGAAACTCCATGCAATAAGCTTGGTAATGTGGACTTGTTAGAATGACCTTGGCCTTAACTTATGTATTGTACCTACTACAAGCTGCATAGTCACAATTTCAGAGGATAGTCTTGTAAGGAGTTATAAGAAGAGGAGTAAAGTATGTTACCATTGACACTAGAGATTTAGCATCAACTTTAGTCAATTATTAGGCTAGCTATTACAAAGTGGTCACCAGCCTTAAATAACAAAAGGAGTAACTAAAACAGATCTCCAAACAAGTGTTTCACTAATGAAACACTACATAGGAGTTTATATTTGGAGAGGGGAAAACTTCATGTAAAGTCCAAGTAAATTTATAGAGTTTGAAGGAGATAATTAGACAACAAAAACAGATGAATATAACTATGGATTTTGACTCAAATAAAGTGAAATAACTACAGACTTTTGATGGAATTAAGTCCATTATAAAGTACCAAACCACTGACAGAGTTTTGGGCACAAATAAGGCCAAATAACCGTGGGGATTTGATATTGTATTGAAGTCAAACATATCTTGGACATGTTTTGGAGTTTGGAATATGACATCCTACCACTGGATGATCTCAGCCTTATCTCACTCCTCTATAATAGTATCAGTAAACTTACTCAAGATCTGCCTAATGAACTTCTAGAGTACTTTTGCCTTGATAATTGTCTCATTCTATATAGCTTGGAACTTCACAAGGAGCTCAGATAACAAGGTTGCAATCCTATTACTCTTTGTTACCTTAGGAGCTATCTTTTCTATCTTCTGAGAGACCAGACCTCTTTCCATACATAGCAACTGATATTTCTATTTGAGAAACATATGCCCCAAGCAGAAATAGGACTTACTGGAAAGTTATCAGTAGAGAAAGGTACAAGAAAACCACTAGTCACTCATCTGAGAGCCTAAGACAAGTAATTCTATTCTGTCTTTAAGCACTGCTTATAGGGGTGGCTTTCTTCTATCTTAAGTAGACATCTATTTGCATCTGTATTTCTATAACCCTTTGCCTTCCCCTTCTTCTTTTTAATCTCTATCTTGTCTATTTCTCTTAAAGAATACTTCCAAAACTGTCTTTCTTGCTTTCTTTGCTATCTCTCCCCTAGCCTACTCCACTGCCTTTCTCTTCTCTTTCTTGACTTCCAACTCTTTCTTCTGTATTCCAGACCCTTTTCTAATCTCTTTCTATGTCCAGGCTGTCTCTTATGTTACAACTTAAGCCCAAGAGTTTGGTCAAAAGAAGAAACTAATATTGTTGGGTACAAAAGAACTCAGTAAGGCTCTTAGTACAGGATTGTCTACTTTATATATATTTGGTGCATAGTCTGTACACACCTACATCTAGCCTGTCTAAATGTTATGAGTTTATGTAAATAAAGGTATTCTATCTTTTATAATGTATGACACCATCCTTCTATGATGTCACATGATATTGTGACAGTGACAGTGACATGAGTGTTTTGTATGATGATTGTTATACCTTGTCATGGCATCTTGTTTCTTCTATTTTTAAAATAAGAAAAAAAGAAGAAAAAGAGATACAAGATAGAAAAAGTTCAAGTGAAAAATAGAAAGACTTTACATGAGAAACTAGAATGGAGAAAGGAAAAGTCCACCATCTTAGCTTCTAACATCTTGTATATGTCTCAAGTATGCTGCCTCCAGCTTCATCCTCTCCTATATCTGCCTTTCCTGTTCTAACTTGGTAGTCTCTTCTGCTTGCTAGACATACTCTGCCTTCTTCTTCTTATGATGCTTCTTCTCTTCTTTGACCTTGGTTTCAGCGGCCAATCATACTTTTTTAGCTGTCTGAGCCTCTTAATGCTTTTATACTTTCTCATCTAAGTAGATATTCTCTTCTGCTTAATAATACACTATCTCCTTATATTATGTTCATAGTTCCTCATCTTCTGAGTCTAAGAGAACATTGTGGCTAGAAGAAAAGAAAAGAAAATTCAAATTTTTTCTTTTAATCATCATGTTATATATAAACCCAAATAACTTAATAAGGGCCAAGCCCTCAAGGTTTTAAGAGAGGATACTATCACATCTTATTCCAACCATCCATCCTTATCTACAAATAATGCCTCTTTTCTTATCTGCACTCCACAACTTCTTCCAGCATAGATCAATTACTTCTATTCTATCTCAGATGTCCTTACTGGACCCTTGCTAACTTCATAGACCTCCATTCTCTGACATCCAAGAATCATTGATAACTAGAATAACTTGCTTAGCAGTTTTATTCTAGATAACTACCCTAAGTAGTATATCTAGTATATAAACTGGTAGTTTATACTGTAATAAGCTTATCCTAAAAATTGACTAAAACTAGCACTATTTTCTGGTATTATCAATGACATATCTTGCCACCATCCAATGGTTCCAACTCTTTAAGTTCATCAAGTACTCTTCTAAATTATATGACTAGTACAACTTATAGAGATGCAGCACATAAGCTGAAGCTGATGGTTGTTCCAACTCTGTCTTTTGCTGTTGTACCAGAAAATGCTTTTTCATGAAAGTACATACTTTCATAAGGTTTTAAGTATATAAGACCTCTTTGAAAATATTAGTGAGAAGATCTTACACTTCTAGATGATGCCTCAGGTCCTCTCAAGTAGACATTAACTCAAGAGGTGGTGTAATAGCCATTAATCAAACCAGATCTCAGAAAGATGTGGTCTCTAGAGATAAGAAATGCCACTTGCAAATAACTAGCTACAAAACAAAAGCACTTGCAAGAGCATTTTACATAGTTATAAATGTTTAAACAGTCAGATAAGACAAGAACACATTAGATTAGAAGCTGATGAAATCCAGAATGGTTGTATGAGTAGAGACAACTACAGAAACAGTAAGAAAGGAATGGAATAGGTACTCACAAGTAGGAAGTGATCATTGGATTGATGTTGGGTTGCAAATAAAAAGATGGCCATGTGTTTGCAAGACATCAGAGAGCTTTCTTATGGTTTTATTCTCTATTCTCTAGTTCCATTCTCTGTATTTTTAGACTAATACATAATTTATTGAGTGAGCATTGTTAGTATCTACTATCACTTTTGGGCAAGTTTTGGAGAGTTCTAGTAGCCTGGGAAAGGCTGGCAAGATGAGTATCAGTTAGTATCTTTAGTTATGAGGTTTGGCTTGAGATATACCTTCGAGGTGTATTATCTGGAATAGATAGTGTTGTTAGAAGCTTTGAAGAAGCTTTGCAATCTATTTACTATATTTTCCAAAGAAGCTTGTTACACAGTGTAAGGTTCACTATTTAGGAGTGTGTTATCAAGAAAAAGCATTCATGAGCAGATGTTACTTGTATATTTCTTTTAATATCCTTCCTAACTTCATTCTTTCACATTCATAAGAGCACTTTTAAGAGTTTTATGTGTTCTAATTTTATTCTATATTATTATTGTTTCTATGCCTTCTCTTGATTCCTAAAGCTAATATTGTCTCCTTTGAATTCTTTAGTACACAGTTAAGAGCTAGTGTTGGATAATTCTTGTTGTACTCTAGCATAATCTCTTTTTTACTTGACTTCTGTCACTACATTCTTGGATAATATATAAACTAACTATATGAACTTCAAAGAAACCTCATCAGATCTTAGATAATAAGGTATGAACCACATCTGACAGTTTTGATAAGTGATGTGTCACTCAAGAACACTAGAAATAAAGTTCAACTAATATAGTTAATTATCAGTATCTACTAGTCTTTATATAAGTATACTAAAAAAAGAACTTGAGGTTTTAGTATACAGCTTCAAGTGGAGGTTTCAGTAGTGAAATACTGACAAGAGTTATAATAGAAAAACTCTGCTGTAAAAGACTGAGTTGAATAGGAGTAAACTCTGCTATAGATAACTGAGTACTTATGGAGTTTTGAACAGAGTATAACACCACCACAGAGAATGTATCATTGAATAATGCCATTGTGGAAGATAGGCTTTTATTGTGTTTGATAACAGAATAATACTGCCATAGAAAACAGGCTTTGATCAGTTAAACTTAGCTTTAACTAAAAGACTGAGATGTACTTTGGTTAAGAATCAAAAGAAAGTAAAAAAAAGAGAGAGTGCTATGCTAAACAGTCTTAAGAAAGATTATTAAGTTCTAATATTATGACTTAGACCTCAAGTATCAGAGTTGAGGACAGTAGACTTTATTTATTTTCATTTCTCTTCTCACTTTTATTTTATTTTTCATTTATTTTCTTATTTTTGAATTTAGGGTTAGGGTTTAGTATAACATCACAAACTATCATATATCCATCACATGTTACAGTTATGGTTACATAATCACATGCTATACAGAAGGACATAGAAGATTCTGAAATAATGATGTTATATAACATATTTACTATATGTAGACTAGGTTTAGTATAGCACAAACCATCAGCCCAGTGTATATAAGGTAGATACTTTGTACTTGAGTTCTCTTGTGTTAACTCTAATATAAGGTTCTTTTCTTGACTTCACTCTATAAATCTTGAATTGTAATATCAAGCATCAGAGGTAAAAGCATACTTATATATTGAGTGATATAGCCTTATCATAAATCTAATTTGGTAAATAATTTTGATACCCATATTTTCTATAATATCTAAAATTAAAGGCAAAAAGTAGTTATTCTTAATTGTCTATTCATTTAAGTGTCTCTTCTTACTATTCTTCTTTCTTCAAAAAATATTGGTGCTATTTGAGATAATTTTGAGAGTCTGATATACCATTTCCTTAACTATTCATCTATAAACTTACATATCTCCTCTCTTATTTCTGGACAAGGGATGGATTTTCTCTTTTCTTGGTACAAATTCCTCCTTTAACTTGATTACATAGTTTCACATCTTCTTTGTTGGCATTCTCTCACTCACTTTTTTCCTAAAAATATAAATCTACTTATAGAATCTTAGAGATACCAATTTCTTGGTCTCTTCTTCAGACTTTGCTATCTTCTTCTTATCATCCCAGATTTCTCATTCCTCTACCACTCTCTTTACTTCTATCACAATTCCCCATTTTTGTTTTTTCTTTGTTTTCTCCTACTTTTTTCTTCTCATCTTTTTTTCTTTTTCTTTCTTATTTTCTTCTTTCTTTTGTTTCTACCACTCTGGTTTTTCTTGCTTTGATCTCCACTACCTTCTACACTTCTTTGGACATTTTGTCATCTTTATCTTTTCTATTCTTCAATTAATCTCATGGTTATAGTAAGCAAGCTATAATATTTATTAGATTATGTTCTATTTCTATCCTCCTATCACAACAATCTCCATTCTTTCTTTATTTTCTTAAGCTTGAATCTCTGCTTTCTAGGAAATTCTGAACTTATCATCAATACTATTATGCCACTATTCAAAAGTGTCTCCACTGTTATTGCATGTTAATACTTTCTAAGCCAATCTTCACTATAGCTTCTCTTAAGAGATCCTTATTCAAATTACTGTTAGACAATGTATTATCTATCACTCTACTAAGTTTAGTGAATCTATTGTAGTTAAAACCTAGTTAAGGACTACTAGACTTTCTTTCTCTTTTAAATTGTTTATATTATAACTGTCTCTATATTCCATTTTTTTCCAAACCTAAAAACTCTTAATTTTTATAATGCCTTGCTATATGCTCAAATCCTCCACAGTTATAGTAGTTTCTTTTCTTATCCACATTTATTGAGTAAGAGTCATACTTCAGCAGGAATCTTGTCTATTGCTACTGTTCTAGGTTTATATCATATTTCATATTCCAACCTTACCTATACCAACCTATGAATAACCACTTATCCCTTATCTATACTTTCCAACCTCCTCCAGTATAAATCAAATCTGTTCACTCCACCTTGGATGTTCTTGCTAGCTTAAAGATAACTCTATGGAACTTTATTTCTTGACATCTGAGAATTACTAGTAATTAGAGTAACTTGCTTAGCAGTTACATTCCAGATAGCTACTCTAAGTATACTAACTAGTATATAATCTGGTAGTTTATACTGTAGTAGTTATCTTGAAAATTAACTAAAACTAGCACCCCTTTTCCAATGTTAGCAATGATATACCTTGCCACCTTCCAGTAGTTTTTTACTCTCTAAGTCTCTAAGTTTCTAATCCAAAATATGCAATCTATATGACTCATAGAGATATAGTATATAAGCTGAAGCCAAAGATTATTTCAATCTGACTTCTGTATTCTTAGATAACACATAATTACTTAGTTCCATATTTCCAAGATTCTCTTCTGGATCTCAGATAATGAGGTGTAAACTGTGTCTAACAGTTTACAACAACTATACTATATTCTTTCCACTTTTTCTATTAGAGCAGACACTGCTGGTGCCTACTGTATTTCCTATTTCTTTGGCCAAACTTAGTATAAGACTAAACACATTCTAAACTACTCTTGGCTTGTTGCAAATCTAGTCTATCTCAGTGCTTAATTTCCTATCTTTTTTTTTCTCTTAATCTCTTTTCTTTTCTTTTACTTTTCTTCTAATGTTTGTTTAAATTAATTGCCTACTTATATTATTGTTCAATATCTCTTGAAGATTGTTCTGCCTTTATTAGCTTTTGCCTTATAGCACCATTTATTTCTTTCTTGAATTTTTCAACTAATACTCAACCTTTATACCTACTTTCTCTTATAATATCTGAACAAATTTGTCTATAATACAAAAATCTTATTCTGATTGCCTGAGCTCTGCTACTTTTGCCAACTTGTTGCTACTGCCTCCAAACTCCTTCTTTAATTCTGCTAAAAACTCTCTTATTAATTCACATTCTAATTTTCCCAATTCTAGATTCTCCAATATATTTTCTTTCCAAATATCTACTAATTTTTCCTATATATAAATTAAGACTTACTTCTATCTTCTTCTTTCTCATTCTCATTCTTATATGCTATTATAAAACTTAGTACCTTGTTTGTATCTTCATTGAACAAGAGTAGTTTGGCTATTTCTGATTAAAACCCATATTTAGGTCTTGGAGCTACTTTCTCTTCTTTTTCTTCTCCTGCCACTCTCCTAACTACTAACTGTGCTTATAGTGCTACTAGCTGCTTTTCTTGTTGCCTTATTTAAAGCTGCAACTACTTCATTTGGTTATATTAACTTATATGATAATATAAGAGAAAATTAATAGATGTGGGTATTAGTGATGGTAGTAGTAGTATAGAAGGAGATAAAGTATATATACTGGTAAATAAGAGATGTTAGTGCTCTTAGACTTGTATTCCAACCTTAACATAATTTTTGTAAGTACTTATTCTACTTACTATTACCTTAATCAAATTGTATCCTAATATCCCTCAGGAGGAAATTCCTAAGCTGGATGTTTCTTTACATTACTACTTTGTATAAACAGGTCACAATAGTTCTATAACATAAGCTTTCTATATGAAAAAATACAAGTATACTACTCAACACCACTCACTTTAATAATAAGTATGTCTAGGTAAGCATCTGAACTTGGTTTCCATCATCCACAATCTATCCTATCTTGGTAGATAAGTGTCTCTTAAGCCTAGAGTTTGACTAGTCTTCTTAACTAAGAGTAGTGTTGTTCTTAGTTAAGAATGGTAAAAGAGTAGAGAGAGAAGGTCTGGTGTTAGGTAGCCTCAAGAAAAAAATATCAAGTTTTAGTGTTACAACTTAAGTCTAAGAGTTAGAATGGAAGAAGAACCTTGTATTAGAGCTAACATAAAAAAACTCAATAGAGTTTCTGGTATAAATATATTTATAGCCATTATATTACAGTTATACTATATAATGTTATTCTTCAGAATCTTCTACATTCTTCTTTATGTCATATAATGTTGTAACAGTGACAGTGACATGTAACCAACTTGTGACATCACATCACTACCTCTTAACTAAGTCTCAATAAAGAAAATTAGAAGTGAAAAATAAATAGATAACTCACTTCTATATTATATACTAAGTCTAACCCTGTAAATAACTTGTCTTCTGTGGCAGTATTATTCTCTTGTAATATCTCCATTTATAATATGTCTTTGATAATAGTATTATCTCTTTGTTCTAACTCTACAAGTACTTAGTTTTCTATGGTGGAGTTTACTTCTTTCTAATTCAAACCTCTATCAGTATCTTATTACTGAAAAATCTGCTCAGCATAGCTGCTGATATTACTTAGTACTATATTATTAAGTAATAGTACTACTTAAGTACTCCTTAATTTACTTAGTATTTAAGAACTAGTAGATATACTATAATCTCTAGTCTAATAATCAACTATTGTTAAACACTGAACTTTAGTATTTACAGTAACACACTTGTCTTATTAGCACTTACTTTATTAAACTCTGTTTTACCTCTCTAAAGTTATAACTATACAGTAAGCAAATAGTGTTATTGTAATATATAAGCTGAAGCCAAGGTTGTTTACAAGATTCACAACTTTTTGCTCCTTGTACAAGTGTTTATACTTGGTATATAACCTATGTAATCCTATGAACTTTCACTTCTAAGTATAAACTGTGTCTAACACTCTGAAAAAAACTTAAGAGAACAAAATGAGATTCTCTAAAAACAACAACCATTCTAAATACTAGAGTAGTAGTTCTGGAACAGATAATGTTATATAGTATAGCAACAACATGTTGGCCTTATGGCAAGCATATATACTTTAAGGTAGGTTAGTTGTATTGTGCACACAGACCATGGTCTGTGATATATAAGATAAAATAGTTTGTACTTGGAACTCTATTGAGTTCTTTTGTGTTACTCAATACAAAAGTAGTCTTTTATCTTTACTTAAAGGCTTAAGACATAACATTAACTA
>Ga0157358_1000961_pt1 | contig 12440 bp, 5 predicted proteins | sample AttcapACBM2_FD_111484 | JGI IMG/M metagenome (GOLD analysis project Ga0157358, IMG submission 111484) | Fungus gardens microbial communities from leaf cutter ant in Botucatu, State of São Paulo, Brazil - Atta capiguara ACBM2 | ecosystem: Host-associated > Fungi > Mycelium > Unclassified ...
GGGCGTGCTGTGCTCACACCTTTCATTTTCGTCGACAGTCGCTTATGTCTTCAGCATTGTGCTCTACGTGACGGTTACAATTCCTTCACTGCGAACAATCGTGACCCCACTCCAAGAAGAAACCAAGGAAATCCAAGTACAAGCTTTGAGCGTCCTTTGCGCAGGAAATGTGATTATCATAGTTTGCCTACTGGCCGTGTTGGCACTCCAGGTATGAACCCACTTCTTTCTTCGCCCCTTTCTCTTTATTTTTTGCTACCTTTTTGGTTTTCCCGTTGTTGTGGCTCCATTTCTTACTATCGTCTCCAGGCTGGGCAGGAGTACGCACATCGACAAGATGCCCATGAATTTACCAGGATGAAGAAGGGTGCAGAAACCAGTCTCAAGAAGGATCAATAATATAACGCCTTCCGACTGTGCGAACGCCGCTTCTGCTCGTAGCTTCTACTGTCGTGAAAAGTCTTGGATATATTGTTACGATTTATTAATCATGCCTCATTTGTCCCAACATCACTAGACATTTGCAGATCTACATGACATGAAAGACTTCCTAAAGAGGCTGATCTACAATGGAGTGGTTAACACACCATTTTCATCATTTCTCGGTGCTTGGACACTCGATTTGTTCATTGAGTAAATGAAAATTAAGATTTCCTCTGCTGGGTTACTTCCCATTCTCTCTCGTTGTGTAGAGTTGCTGATCGAGAATCTGGCACCACGCTATCCAGAACTTTCTCAATACCTTCTCTATATTCTATCCCTATTAGATAGCAACCTAATCGGTGCGTACAATACTATAAATTGCGCCATTTCTAGAGATGGTTCACCAATTGATTTTTGAAAGTCTATGGAACCTCTCAGAACCGCTTCAACTGCCCACAAGCATCTTGTTGGCTGCCCAAATTCATATCTCCTTTGATCATATGTATGAATATTAGCATCAGCCTATCCTGTTGTGGCCTCTGCTCTCATGCAATGAACTTGAGTTGGACAGGTGCATTGTCTTTTAGGAAGCTGATTTGATTCACAGGCCCAGTGCATAGTACAAGCAAGACCGTATTTAGGGCAACAATAACACAATGTGCTCCTTGGTCTCAGCCTGGTCACTGATAAATCTTACTTTCCAAGCACTGAGGTTTCATAACATAAGACTGACACTTACAATTCCTCTCGACACAACATGTGTCGATACTCCACCTCTCAAACCTACAACTATGATCTTGACTTGAGTTATCATTTTCCTCTCAACCATCTTCATGCTCTTATGTGGGCAGACTATCAAGGTACACTGGAAGGCACTAAATAAGGAACAGAAGGAATTAACCACAGAAAGCACCCAAGGAATTTCAAGCTGCAAAAAAAGGAACTAAAGTCAAAGAACAAACTGAGATTGGAACCTTGAGATCATTTTGAAGGAAATCCCACTGAAGAGAAGATTGAGCTCACCTTAGGAAAGATCAAGAGAGCCTCCCGAAAGACAAGGAGAAGGTTTTTGTAATAACAGGAAATGAGCACCCACTTATCTGTTAAGATCATAGATTTTAAAGTTATGTATTAATAAATTTGTTGATTGTCATAGGTCAAACTCTGAGTTGTATCTGTCTCCATCTGCTTCTTTCTCTCTTACTACCATCTTGTATGGTAGCACCCAACAGAGAATTAGCAAATACAATTTTCCCCTTCATTCTAAAGGTCAGTTGATGTTGTCTAGCCCTAACAATTCTAGGGAATCATTTATACTTTCCAATGTTTTATCTGTAGCATATGCTGACAGAGTTCAAGCATTAAACAATTATTCTACTTAGGCCAAACAAGTAGAAAGCATAGAACTTCAATGTTCTCCCTCTGCTCTTTTCTATGCAACAGTAGGTGAGGGAATAAATGCTACTACTGACAAGGTACCAGTAGTTGAGACAATATGTGTTCCTCATACTACTAACATATGTGTTTCACAAGATCAAACAACCCCAGCCATTGAATAGACAACTCTGGCTATATATTGTTCCAAGGAACAGTCAATGGTAATTAACAATATAGTCACTTCTCAAGGCTTAGAATTAGTAGTAATCCCTTACATTGTATATCAACCTCCTGACCCACAGCTGTGGGATAGTAACTTTTGTTCAGCATCTATCTTTGAAATGAACAAATACCTAGAAGGTAATGCTAAAAAAATCACATGCTCACTTCACAGAATAACATCTTTTGTCAGACAATGGAAACTAGAAGATAAAATAGCTAACAACATTTCTCAAATTACAAAGTTTGGCTTTGTGGCCTGGGACTTTCTTACAGCAATCTATGAATCAGGCTGGGACAAATTAGCAGTTAGCAAGGATAAATCTTTTAGGCAAACTGTATCTTTGCAATTCAACAAGATATATACAAACAATGCAAATACTAACAAATTATCTTCCAAAAGAAAAGAAAAGAAAGCAAACATTTCAAGAATTCCTTTTCTAATTCTATCTATGCCTAGCAGAAGTGTCTTGGCTAAATCAAAATTTTACAAAAAAAACTTATCACAGGATTTGAAATCTAAATTTAAAGGCAAATCATACACCAAAGCCTCTAAAGATAAACCAAAATTTAACATGATTACCAAAGGCCCTTTGCAAAAATAGATTATTATCCCAATGAGTACAAACAATACTGAAAGAATCATTGCTCAAGCAAGTAAGCATGTTAGAAACATCAACAAATCATTGAAAAATATAAAATTTGAAATTGCTGTTAACTATATTCAACTAGATAGTAAAAATATAATTGTCACTACTAACAAAGTAGCAGTATCTTCTGATCTGAACACAGTGGAGAAATACATCAAGGACTTGAATAATATAGACTCAGATAATATCATAAGCCCAAGATTACCATAGTTAAAATCCTATCTCAAGATATTATATATTTTATAATTTGTGGAAGATACTAATCTTCCTATTACTCCTAACATCATAGAGAGAATAATTCAAAGCAATCATATCTTCAATGATCTGATTTTGGCCTCATGTTTCTGAGTTATTAAGGCTTCACAAAAATCTGACATGGCAGTTATTTAGATTGATATTTGAGATTTATAGAATGGAACAAAAGCAAAGTGTCTCATAAACAGGTGCTTTAATGTAGATTGACATATTGTGACAATCAGGAGAACAAACATAAATTCTAGAGTATCTCAGTGCAAAAACTGCTGAAAGTAGGGGCATACTACCCACATATGTTACATATATGAAGCAAAATATCAGAAATGTAATGGACCACACAAAATTAAACATCACAGAGATATGGCATGGTATTGCAAACTAAACTTCAAGATAAATCCTCCAAAACTCAAAACTCTAAAAGAAATAAATATGTTTTCAAATGTATAAACTGTATAGGTGATCATTAAGCTGATAGTACTAACTTTTTTGGAAACACAGGTTCAATAAGAAATGGCACAGTAAGAAGATACAAGAGCTTTGAAAAATCAGAGCCAATTCAATTTACTCAACAGTAGATGGAGGTAAATAATGATTTTGAAATATCTTAACCTTTTTTCACAGAATGTTCATAAGAACAAACTACTCATCAAAACTATTCTAGAAAACAACAAAAATTATGATATTTTATTTATCCAGGAACCACCTTGGTCAATTATTTGTCAAATACCAAGTTCTCTATCTAAAGAAGAAGAAAACATTGTTAGCACTTCTCACCACCCATCATGGATTACATTTGCAAGAACATCTACTAACAATAACAATCATTCAAGGGTTGTTACTTATATCAATGTCAATTTGATTGGCCTATAATTTTTATTGTCAATGTATATTCAAATAAACAACAGAATGCTTTAAAGTATCTAAAGGATACTAAGGTAAATCTAAATAACATTCTTACCATGACAGAAGATTTTAATATCAGGAATAATGATTGGAACCTACTATATCTCTATCATTCAGTATATACTGATATGCTTTGGGAAGTGACTGATAGCTTTGGTCTAGAATTATCAAGTTCCATTAATCTAGTACCCACTTGATATACTGACAATTCTCAAGATATGAGTTTAGTACTAGACTTAATATTCCTTTAAGCAAGATCAGAGGAATTCAATAGTTACAAAATTCTACCAGATTTATAAAGTCCATCAGATCATGCTCCTCTATTGATTACTATCATTATGAGCTTAGGACTATGTTGGGTTCCATAGAGATAACTAACATTACTAGCTGCAAAACACTTGAATGTATAACTCAAGAATACACTACTATTGTAGAAGATCTCTAGTACAAATTTCCAAAAATGGTCAATATCACTAAATGGTCTAAGGTATGGTGGGACAAAGAATATAATAGAGATTTGGCTGTATACTGGATTTATAGGCAAAGAAACAACCAGGTCAAGTATAGAAAAATGATAAAAATGGCTAAAAAGAGCTTTTTCAACAGCAAAATTCAAGAAATAGTGTTGATTAACAAAAGACTATGGGACCTTATGAACTAGGTCAAAAAGTGTAAGTTGCCTGCTATGGAAGCTATTAAATTCAATAGTAGATTATATAACAATTTGGATGAGTTGTGGCAAGTGCTATACCAGTTGTATAATTCAGCTCAAGATCACCCCATTGAATTGCAAATCCTAGAAGAAATACCCTTATACCCATGAATTGAATAGCTTCCCTTTTCCAGCATGGAGTTCAAAGACTCTATAAATACATACAATAACTTGTCTATTCCTGGACTGGATTATGTTTCTTGAAGACATCTCAAAGAAGTACTAAATGACAATAAATGTTGTTTTAATATTGTCAAAATAGTGAACACATGTATCAACTTCAGCTACTAGCTGATATATTTCAAGAAATCAACTTCTGTCATCATTTCAAAACTAAATAAACTCTTGTATGACATCCCTAAGGTCTTTTGTCCTATCGTGCTTCTCAACATGCTTGGTAAGCTAATTGAAAAAGCAATAAGCAAGAGATTGCAAGTCCATATTATTATATCCAATTTCATTTATTCAAGTCAATTGGAAGGAATCAAGCAACATTCAACAAGGGATGCTGGGATCCTTCTTACTCATCTTATATGAACAGGATAGGTGAAAGATTTCCATACAAGCACTCTTGTATTTGATATAGTGCAATTTTTCTCTTTTCTTAATCATTATCTCATTCCTATAATCTTAGACAAAGATAGTTTTAATCTGAAGATTTCTTAATTCTTTTCTAATTATTTAATCAACAAACATACTCAATATGTCTGGAACAATTTCATTCACCTTTCTTTAGAGCTGATGTTAGTGTTGGTCAGGGATCTGCCCTCTTGTCTATTTTATCAGCTCTTTACATTGATTTAGTTTTTCATATACTAGAAAAAAGAAGAAAAAATCTTTCAATTTTTATTTTTATTTCCTTTTTGTCATTTGTTGATAATGGACTTCACATTTCTTAGGAAAAATGTTTTGAAAAATCAAATACAAACCTTTTTTTATAGCTATAATATTGTTTCTTCTCTTTTTAGACAGTTCAGTCTTGTCATCAAGTATGACAAGCCAAAAAAATTTCATTTCTCCAGAGCATCTAAAAACTTGAACTCTCCTCCTTTAAATTTGAGACCTTTAGAAAGTATGATACTTAAGCAAAAGGACATTTGGTGATATCTAGGTTTCTTTTCTGATAGAAAGCTTTTGTTCCAACATCATATCCATTACTACTCCAACAAAACCTTATCCACTATCAAGTACATGAAAATATTGGGTAATTTAACTAAGGGGCTTTCACCTATATACAAACATCTCTTATATAGAATGTATATACTCTCTATCACTCTATATGGTTTTCAGCTCTGATATTTCAAAAAAGCACCATTATACCAACCACTCAAAGAACTGAGGAAAATGCAAAGAAGAGTAATCTTTTGGATTATAAGAGTTTTTTATACATTACCATCATGGGAAGTGGAAATGATAGCTGGTTTTATTTCCATCCATTTTTATCTTGACAAAATCAGTATATAATATCATTTATGAATAGCAATGCTCCCCAAGCAACATGTGATCAGTTCATTACTAGATAAACATTACTCAAAGAAGGCTAAGCTATATTATATGGCTACATCTCATTTAACTCTGAAGTAGTGCTTAAGAATCAAGAGTCCCATAATGAATACCAACAATCATTTAAATGAAGTATATTCTTTTGACAGTTTAAATAAAGAATTTTCTCTAGGCTCTTGTTTAGTAGACATTTTTTCTGACTAATTTTCTTTTATTTCAGTTAATTGTAAAGATCCAAAAGCTCTAGTTATTCATCAGAATGGACTTAACAACATCTATAAGAATTCCCTCACCAAGCATAATACTGTTCTTATTGTAATAGATGCTAGTGTCAAGAATAATGTTGCCACATCAATTTTACACATTTGTAGAGGTCAAGAAATAATTACAAAGACAGTTTATTATACAATGAACATGACATTTTCAGAGACTGAGCTTTTTGCCATTAGATATGGTGATAATTATACCACTTAGCTACAAGATATTTTACACATTGTTATTATTATGGATATTATTCCTACTGCAAAATAGATCTTTGATTCCAACATTCATCCTCAACAACTTTACTCTATTACTATATCTAAAGACCTTAGAGTATTTTTCAAGAATTTGAACAATTCTATCAAATTCTGGGATTGTCCAAGTTATATCAAATAGTCCCATTATCTTATGGTTGACAAGAAGTAAAAATAGCTTCAAATTAATCCCATTCTCTTTTGCAAATCTTTATGAAAATTTAGCTGAAAAGAAGAATGTGATGATATTGTTCAAAAATAGAAGATGACTTTCCAAGTATCTAAATATAAAGAAAGAAATTTCCTTGAACTAAACAATAATGATAATCAACCAATTTACCTGACATACTCTAAGAGCAGTATATGAATAAGACACTTTGGTTTTTCAACCTCAATATGTACATGTGTTACAAGAATGATCACAAATCACACACCTATTGGTGAATATAGGCTTAGGTTCTTTTCTAAAGAATTCTTTGCTTGTTTGTGTGAAGATTACTCTATCAAAACAAGAAGGTACATCATGTTTTATTGTGCAAAATACAAAAAATCTTGGAATCCTAAGAGAAAATCCCTTAAGAATGTTCTTATATTCCTAGAGTTTAATCCTAGTGCTTTTTGTTTCTAAGAAGATATCACTTAGGACTTCTATAGTAGTTAGGTTTCTTTTTCCTTCTTATTTTTTTATTTTAATATTAACAATTTATTACACAGGGTATAATGGCAGTCTGTACCTACAGGAGGATCTATGTATGGAGTTATGAACCCTAACCTTACTTATGTAGTTACCCAACACAAAGGAGTACTAAGAAATTGAACCTGTAACCTTAAGTAGGTTTGAGGTAAGCATAATACATATAGACAGGGAACTTTTCCACTATGTTATCTCTCCTCCTCTTTTTCCTTCTTATTATTCTTTCTTTTCTTGTTTCATTCTTTTATTTAATATATTATGTAGTTACTATGGTCTACTATCATGTCTCATGTAATAAATTGTTGATTTTAAGAATAAAAATAAGATCAAAAGTTGTATCCATTATGTATAGCACTCACCCTCATTCAAGTTGCATCTTTCCCTACATAAATGGCACTCAATACTTTCTGGACTATACCCTCTCTCTCAAGGATAACACTCAACTATTTCCAAGTTGTATCTTTTTCCATAAAGATAGCACTCAAACTCTATAACAGAGTTTGTTCAATCTAATATCTAATATCTGTCTCTGTAAAAATGCAGATCAATCACAAATCTAGTTACTTGTAGAGCTAGATAGAGATATTAATATTACTTAGTGTAGAGACATCTCAAGTAGTCTTCACTTAAGTCTTCTTATGTCTTAGATATAATTTCTTGTATTTAAGGCTAGTAGATACATACATTGTGTAAGCTAGCCTATTAATCAACAAAAGTTGACATCAATATCTAGTTATCCAACCAAACTCTAATATTAATAGTAATATCAGAATTCTCAAGAGTGAACTTGGATATTTTTCTTTTCTTTTCTCTTTTTCTTTATAAGTTTAGTTTTCTCTCTGTTTCTTTCTTGGACATAGCTAAGGAGAGTGTGACTTGTCACACATGATAGTTACAAATCAATATTACTATTAACATACTATATGATATCATTCTTCTAGAATCTTCTTTGTTCTTCCATGTATCACATGATTGTGTGACAGTCACATGTTACATTGTAATATTATATCATAATCATATAGTCATACAACAGATAGAATATTGTAAAATATACTGAAAAGATGAATAGTATTAAAGATATATAGACTATTATCTGTAGTATATAAGGAAGACCATTCTAAGTAAGAACTCTATTGAGTTCTCTTATACTACTCAATATAAGAGTTGTGTTTTTGTCCAAACATTAGGGTTTAAGTTCATAAATAACATACTTAATTCTATTACTATAACTCTTATTCTAACCTCTCTGAATCTTTTTCTGAAAACATAATCATATAACTTGTAAGAGGCATAACACATAAGTTGAAACTAAGGTTGTTTAGAAGTTTATATCTGTACATTATAGATAAATCTGAATATTTGATCTGTATACTTTATGTATTTTTTAATGAACTTTTTCTCTAAGTGTAAACTATACTTAATATCAATGAACCTGTAAGTGGAAAAGTTTGGAAAAATTAAAGGATATTTAGTAGAATAGATAACAAAAGTGTTACAAACAATTCTACCTTATGTTTAACAGATGTTTATCTCATGCTAGATATGCTTTGGACATATGTTAGGGCTTGTTTCACTTATGATTTACCATTACTGTGCCTTGTATTCTTCTCATTATAATATTAGTTAGCATCTCACATAATAGTAGAGACTTCCTTATACTTTCCTTATGTTATTCTTCAAGAACACTTTTTCATGGTTAGTAGGTATATATAGTAGTAGATACAGACCTGTATCTTGATGCTTTACCAATTGATCATTCTCTTCACTCTTACTTAAGTCTTTGTCTAAGTTGTAACCTGAGCCAAGCTTAGAATTGTAACAAAAATTAGAATAAAGTAAAGCATAAAATTTATTCAACTTGTATCTTCATAACTATAAGAGAACCTGCTACTTTACTAAAAAATCAAACCTCAAACACTACCAATATCTGTTGTTGAACTTATAAACTTTTTCTTTCTTAGACTACAAGCCTCAAATACTGCTACCAACACTATGGAGTTTGTCAAGTTAACTCTACTATTCTTGTTTCCAAACTCTGTTAAGTTATCAGACATAGTTCACACTAAAAGATGAAAGCCTGTGGAATTGGCTTGAAGATATATAAGATATGAAAACTCTATACAATGAGCTTAGTGATACAGACTTCCCAAAATGACCTTAGCTTTAGCTTATGTACTATGCTGCTTGTTTACCACATGGTTGCAACTTCAGAAAGTAGAATAAAGTTTGAAGGAGATGAGTACTGATAATGGTATATTGCTGTTGAATACTAGGAATTAAGTTTACTTGGATATTCATTAATTATTAGACTAGCAAATTACAGTGTAATTACTAGTCTTATATACAAGGAAGATAAATAGAAGATGCTTGGAGGTTTTAGATTATAGTTCCAAGTAGAGATTTTAATGATGAAACACTAAAAGGGGTCAAATAGAAGAACTTCACTATAGAAGGCTGAGTTTGATAGGAGTATCTTTATTATGTAAGATTAAGTACTTGAGAGATTCAAGATTGTTATATCACTACTGCTAGGATGTATGATAGGAAATATGACTATCATGAAAGATAGGCTTTTGTTGGAATTTAAGAAGATATCATTGCCATAATATTATAGTATGTGTGAATCCTTAGATTTTATTTTGATTTTATTTTATTTTATTTTTCTTTTATTTCCTGAACAATGAAGAGACATGTGACCATGGTCACATGACATATCACATGATATTATATCATAAGACTAAAACATAAGAAAAAAGGCTAAAAGGATAACATCAAGATGCATGTTATGAACTTAAGTCTTTAGGGTGAGATGAAAGAACAACTCTTGTATTGAGTAACACAAGAGAACTCGATAGAGAACTCTTCTACAAACTAGTCTACTTTATATAGTCCTATAGATGGTCTGTGCTAACTACTGTGCACCCTACCCTAAACAACCATATGTAGTCCATGAGGCCAATATGTGGTGTCCATGTTGTATGACATTATTTGTTCTTGAATCTTCTACTAAATTCTCCCAAGTCTTGTGATCTGTCTTGTGACTACACCATCAGGTTGTGACTGATGTGACAGCATGACTGATCAACCCTAACCCTAGTTATTCTAAAAATAGAAAAATAAAAATAAATCAAAAAGAAAATAAAAATGAAAGGAAAAAAGAAAAATAAATCAAGTCCATCTTCTTTGGTCTTAACAATGCATGTCTATGGCATGTTTACCTTATAGCTAACATATAAACATATTATATGCTAAGTCCACCTGTCTGGAAAATACATCTCCATGGTTATACTACCTTCTCAACATCTCTTATACAAGCTTGTTTTCCATGATAGCCATCTTTCTTACAATATGTTTATATAGCAGTAATGCAACTATCTAGGTATTCTGTCTTCCATAATAGTGATACTTCTATTCAACTTGGTCTTCTATGGTAGAGTTATACTCCTATCAGTGTTTCACCACTAAAACCTCTGCTTAGAGCAATAAGGGCTATACTATTGAAACCTTGAGCATCTTCTATATTATCTTTTTGTATATAAGACTGGTAGTTACACTGTAATTCACTAGTTTGATAATTGACAAAGATAATTTTTATTGAATTTAATCTCTAGTATTTAATAGTGACATACCAATCAGTACTTACTCCTATCTTAGACTTCTTTCTTCTATCTGAAGTTGTGACCATGTAGCAGACAAATAGTGTAGTATATAAGCTAAAGCCAAGGTTGTTCTACAAGTTTGTACATCTTTGAGTCAAACTCCATAGACTTTCACTCCCAGTGTGAACCATGCTTGACAAAACATTAGAGTAAAGCTATTTATTATTAGCATAGACTATATAATAATTATAAGACTACTTAGTATATTATTGACTATCTTGGTTAGTAGTTGCTACAATATATAGAGAACAGTTTTCAGAACAGATGGACTCAGCATATTATAGTATTCCTCTCTTAGAACTCAGACTTTGAACTTCTTTATATTTTCCCTTCTCTCCAACTATTTTTAAGGCTAATATTGAGATATTGAAGTGTCAATGTGAAGAAATATACTAACAACATAAAAAGTAGCAGCAACTTTAAATCTACATAGAAGAGATAACAACTCTTCTAAACAGAAGCATGTTGTATTAAGTGGACAGCTCAGAAGACAAGAAAGAATATTGAGACCAGAGTGCAGAAGGAGACTATACAGAGGTAGCATGAGGAAGAAAAGTTGAAGAAATGGCAGTTGGAAGATTTGAAGAAGCTCTGGAACAAGATCCTGGTATGGAGATATAATGTAATAAAAAGCATTAAGATCTTTCAGATCATAGAGACTAAGTAAAAAGGTTGTGGAGATCTCCTTAGAGGACAAGGCTGAGTAGTAGCTGTCAAAGAAAACAAAGTGAAAGTAGACAAAGAAACACTATAAGAATACAATGAAGATAGGAGGCAAGAACCTCTATGAAAGATATGTATATGCTAGGCAAAAGTATTTAGTATATAATAGTAGGTAAGTAATAAAAATTTTCTTTTTCTATACCATTTTAACCAATTATAGCAATATTGTAATATTACTATCAGCAAGAAGAGTGTTTCCATCTATAGTGAAGTTCTTAATACCATTGAAAAGATACTCCAAAAACTCATAGAAAGTCTCTCTAAGACTTGGCAGAGGTATAAGAAAATACCACCCAACTAGTAAGAATTGAGACCATAATCAATACTTACTAGGATCTAGTAGAGGTTTTGTAGAATAGTGAGGAGAGAGATAATAATAATGAAGAAAAAGAAGAGAATAAAGATGTGGAAAAATCTATAAAAGAGCCTAAGAAAGCTAAGGTGGAGATCTTCATGTAGATGCCATTGCTCTCTCCTACTAGAATACTGGTTTTGCTTATTATACTGAATATGAATTTTTTGAGTTTATTGATTTGTGTTTCTAACTGTGTAAATAAGACAAATATTAAGATAGTTAGAAACACAAATAAGATAGAAGTTAAAGTCCAAAAAATGGAAGAAAAACCCTATAAAAAGTGCACAGAAACTAGAATTAAGTTAGAAATAGAGAAACAGATAGAGTATACTAAAAGAAATCCCTATTGAAAGTGTGTAGAGGCCAGAGTTGAGTTGTAGCAGTATAATCAGAACAATGGGAGTAAACCAGACTTGGTAAAATATGTAATGTGGAAATCAGATACTAAGTTA
>Ga0157358_1000963_pt1 | contig 12426 bp, 23 predicted proteins | sample AttcapACBM2_FD_111484 | JGI IMG/M metagenome (GOLD analysis project Ga0157358, IMG submission 111484) | Fungus gardens microbial communities from leaf cutter ant in Botucatu, State of São Paulo, Brazil - Atta capiguara ACBM2 | ecosystem: Host-associated > Fungi > Mycelium > Unclassified ...
AAAAGAAGAGAGAGAAAAAAAAAGAAGAGAAAAAGAAACAAGAAAAGAAGAAATAGAAAAAGAAAGAAGAAAAAGGAAAACTGAAAAGGGAAAGAATAATGGAAGTAAAGAAGTGGCAGAAGAGTGGGAAATCTGGGATAAGAAGGAAGAGATAGCAAAATTGGAGGAGGAAGCAAAAAAACTGGTACCAGAATGTTTTCACAAGTGGATCTACATTTTTGGAAAGAAACAAAGTGAAAGGATGTCCACAAGAAAGCCATAGAATCATGCTATAGAAACAAAAGTGGTATTTGTATCAAGGAAAGGAAAGATATATCCACTATCTAGGAAGCAAAGAGAAGAGATGCACAAGTTTATATCAGAACAATTGAGAAAGCAGTATATTAGACTCTCAAAGTTGCCTCAAACAGCACTGGTGTTTTTTGTAGGAAAAAAAGATAGGAAGAAGTGTATAGTATAGGACTATCATTATTTAAATGAAGGGATGGTCAGAAATAATTATCCTTTACCCTTAATTTCAGACATTGTGGAGAATATAGGCACTAAAAGGGTATTCATGAAGATGAGCTTACAATGGGGATATAATAATGTACAGATAAAAGAGAGAGACAAGTAGAAGGCAGCATTCACAATGCCAGAAGGATTGTTTGAACTGATGGTAATATTCTTTGGACTCACAAACTTCCCAGCAATGTTTTAAACAATAATGAATGAGATTCTAAAAGACTTGATCAACACTGAAAAGATAGCAAGCTTCATTGATGATGTGATAGTAGGAACAAAGGAAGAAGAGGGGCATGATGAGATAGTGGGAGAAGTAATAAAGAGACTAGCAGAGAACAACCTATATGTGAAACCAGAAAAGTATAAGTGAAAGGTAAGGAAAGTAGAATTTTTGGGAGTAGTAATGGAACTAGAGAGAATTAAGATGGAGAAAGAGAAGGTGAAAGATGTATTGGACTGGCCAACTCCAAAAGAAGTTAAGGACATACAAAAGTTCTTGGGACTCACTAATTATTATTGGTGATTCATTAAGGATTTTGTAATGATAGCTAGACATGATTTGGATGGAGAAACAGGAGAAAGTGTTTCAGGAGTTGAAGAAGAGGTTTACAAAGGAACCAGTGTTAGTAGCACCAGACTTAGATAAAAACAATGAGGATGGAAGTTGCTGTATCAGATTATGTTACAAGAGGAGTTTTATCTATGGAATTTGTAGATGAAAAATGGAGACCAGTGATATTCCTTTCAAAATTGCTTAATGAGACAGAAAGAAATTGTGAGATTCATAACAAGGGGATGTTGGTAGTTATAAGAGGATTAGAAAACTGGAGACATCTTTTAAAGGGTATAAAATTCAAGTTTGAGATCTAAACAGATCATAAGAATTTGGAGTACTTTATGAAGGTGCAAAAGTTGAACTAAAGACAAGCTTAATAGGCATTATATTTGTCTAAACTTGATTTCATTCTAAAGTATGTGCCAGGTACAAAAATGGGGAAAGCAAATAGACTAAGTAAGAGACCAGACTGGAAAGTAGGCATAGAAAAGAATGATGAAAATCAGACATTAATCAAAGAACAATGGATTTATAGATTAGCAAAGGTAGTGATAGAAGAATCTAAAGTAGATATAATAGAAAAAATAAAAATAGCTAGGAGTAAAGACAAAGAGGTAGTGAAGGTAGTAGAAGAAATAGTTATATGCCAAAGAACAAGAAGCTGAGGGTGGAAATAATTTGGTTACATCATAAGGTGCTAGCAACAGAATATGGAAGGAGATGGAAAATGATGGAGTTGGTAACAAGAAATCATTGGTGGCTTGAAGTGATAAGAGATATAGGGTGATATAGAGGGATGTGATATGTGTTAGCAAATGAAGAACAGAACAGAAGTACTAGTAGGAAAGCTAAAGCTAAATGAGATATCAGAGAAACTATGGACTTATCTGATAGTTGATTTTATCACTAAGTTACCACTGGTAGCTAGGAAAGATGCAATTCTGGTAGTTTGCAATAGGTTATCCAAAATAACATATTTTGTGACAACAACAGAAGGAACATCAGTGGAAGGACTGGCATAATTGTTTAGAGACAATATATGGAAGTTGCATAGATTGCCTGAGAGCATTGTGTCAGATAGGGAACCACAGTTTGCAGTAGAGATAACTCAGGAGTTGAATAAAATGTTAGGGATTAAAGCAAAACTGTTGATAGTATTCCATCCACAAACAGATGAACAAACTGAATGAATAAATCAAAAGCTGGAACAATATCTTAGATTCTTTGTAAATTATAGACGAAAAGATTGGCTAGAATAGTTAGCCTTGGCAGAATTTGCAGTCACAACAAAGTACATTCAGTAATGAAGGTATCTCCATTTATAGCAAATTATAGTATAGAACTGAGGATAGGAGCTGATATTAGGAAAAAAAGAAAGGTAAAAAAGGCAATGGAGTTTGCAGAAAGAATGAAAAAGGTTCAGGAGGAAGTGAAAGTGACTCTGAGGAAGACATAGAAAGAGATGAAGTGATAAGCAAATAGAGAGAGAAGAGAAGTGGAAGAGTGGAAGAAAGGTGACAAAGTGATGTTGAGTATAAAGAACTCAGTATTCAAAGAAAGACTGGCAAAGAAACTAGTAGATTGATACATTAGTCCATATTTCATTGAGAAGGTGATATCAACCAATGTGGTCAAACTACAACTGCCCAATTCAATGAGATTTCACCCAGTGGTAAACATTAGTTAGATAGTATGATATAGAGAATAAGTAGGGGGAACAGAAGGCAGAGAAAGTGAAATCAGTAAAAGTAGAGGGAGTTAAAGAGTGGGAAGTAGAAAAAATTTAAACAAAAGAAAAATACAAGAAGTTATAAAGTATCTAGTACAGTGAAAGAGATTTATAGTAAAATATAGTATATGGGAGAGAAAGAAAGACTTGAAAAATGCAAAAGAAGTAGTAGCTAAGTTTGAAGGGGGAATGAATAAAGAAGTTAGGTGACAAGAGAAGTTGAATATAGCAGAAAAAAGAGATGTTATGAGGGGAGAGTTACCAGAGAAGTTTATAGCAAAAATGTTATATAAGTAAAATGACAGGAAGTTCAAAGAAGAGTACTTAAGGAAGCTGAAGAGGAACTGACAAAAATGGAAGTCAGTTTCTCCAAAGGAGAAACCTTGAAGGAGGGGGTAATGTTAGAATTGAAGATAGTAAACTCTAATTATTTTCAATTCCTTTCTCATTTCTATTTTCTTCTTCTTTTATTTTATTTTGGAACTGAAAAATAGGAGTTAGTGTGATATCACAGGTTACAGTCATGGTCACAGAATCATGTGACCTAAAGAAAAATATAGAAGAGCTTAGAACAAATGATATTACACAATATAGTAAATACATATATTTTAGAGTAAGATAAGGTAGTGTGTATACAGACTACAGTCTGGAATATATAAAGTTGATTAGTTTGTACTTTGAACTCTATTGAGTTCTCTTGTGCTAACTCTAATATAAGGTTCTTCTTATTGATCTACTTTAAGTCATAACACTTAGTCATTCATTTACACTGTAGTCCACTAGCATATTTTGGATATAACATATTTTGTGGATGTAGTAGATACATTTTTTCAAGTAGAAAGCTTGTGCTATGGGTCCCTTTGCAATCAGTTCATATAGAGCAGTAGTATTATCCAGTAAGAAAACATCTAGTTTAGATATTTCTTTCTTAGAGATATTAACTAGTGTTTATTAGGATAGTAGTTGGTAAAACAGTAGAATAAATAGTCAGTAGACAGTGTGAGATTGGATAAGAATACCAGCTAGTACTTATAGAGAAAATTTTGGAAAGAAACATTCTTTTTTGAAGATATCAGTTTTGTTATGATTCAATGACCTTAGGATTAATCAAAGAAAGAAATCTTGTATTAGGGTTAATATAAGAGAACTTGATAGAGTTCTTAGTATAATGTATCTACCTTTATATACTAACTACTAATGGTTCATGCTCAAATATTTCTAGTCTATCCTAAAGACTATATATCAGCCATAAGGTCAACATATGTTGTATATGTTGTATAACATTATTATTCTCAAACCTTTTACTATATTTTATATAATCACATGATTGTGTGACTGTTACTGTGACCATGTCATCTGATGTGACTGATGTGTGACAGTGTGATTATCATGTTACTCTAACCCTAACCCTAGATCCCAAAATAAAGATATGAAAAGAAAAAAGAAAAAGAACATTAAATGAAAAAATAGTGTCCAAGCTTTGCATATCTGACAAGTTTCTATTGTCAAACACCATGGTAACAAACAGTGTTAATTTGAGCATAGTAGATATTAGTTAAATAATTATGAAGGGGTGGATTAGAGATATAAGAAAAGAAAAAGCAACAAGATTGTTAAAGTAGATAATAGAGAACAATGTGATATTGTCAAACTTACAAAGACAAATATTATAATTGTATGTGACAGAAAATTAGAAAAGAAGGAGATAGCAAGAGAAAAAACAGAGGAGGAGAGAATATGAGGAAAGATAAGAAGAGAAAGAGCAAAGAAGAAGAAAAAAGAAAGAGGGTAGAGAATGAATGGAGAAGAGTGGAAGAAATGAGAATAAGAGAAGAAAGAAGAGCAGAGAAAGAGTGGAGACAAAAAGAGATGTAGAAAAGAAGAAGAGAAGAAAATAGACAAAGAGTAATGGAAGAGAGGAAGTGTTTATCACAACCCCTAAAAATCCAACTTTTCTGACCTTCTACACACATTTTTCTGGTTTTACAAACAAGTCATTTTTCTCTATCCTTCTTAGCATCTCTTCTACAATTTCATCATATTCTTCCTCTATCTCTGTTCCTGCCATTACATTATCAATAAATACTGCTATGTCTCTAGTCTCTATCATATTTCTAAACAAATCATTTATTATTGTCTGAAAAGTCACCAGTGAGTTTGTTAGTCCAAAGAACATTACTGTCAGCTCAAAGGCATCCTCTAGCATTGAGAATGCTGCCTTCCATTTATCTCTCTTTTTTATCCTCACATTATTATACCCCATCTTAAGTCTATCTTTGTTATGACTTAGACTCTGTGTTGAGTAAAGAATACACTCTTGTATTGAGTAACACAAGGGAACTTAATAGAGTTCCTACTACAGATTAGTCTACATTTTGCTAATGGTTCATGCTAAGCTAAATCTAGCCTACCCTAAAGGCCATGCTTCATCCATAAGGCCAACATGCTATTGCCATGCTGTATGATTTCATCTTGTTTCAGAACCTTCTACACCCTTCTCTGTATCACGTGATCACGTGACTTCTGTGACCATATCATGTGACCTGTGATGGTGTCACACTTTGTCTTCTTTGTCTTATTTCTTATAAGATAAGAGAAAATAAAAGGAAAATAAAATAAAATAGAAGCCAAGTCCATCATTCTCAATTCTGACAATCTTCCTAAACACTTCCTTATTCCCAATATTCTTTATCAAATTTGAAATCAGTGGCAATGGATAGTTGGTCTTAATTGTTCAACTGTTCAAATATTGATAATCTTGTACTATTCTCTTTTTTCCATCCTTCTTCAGCACAAAGAACATCAGTGATGTCTGTGGTGATTTTGATGGCCTAATATACCTTCTTCTCAACTGATCCTTTACAAACTCATGTACTTCCTCTCTCTCTATTCTTGACAACAGATATATCTTCCCTTCTTTTGGCACAAATTCTTTTCTGAGATTCATGACATGATCCCAGGTCTTCCTTATTGGCATCCTCTCTAACTCCTTCTTCTCAAACATCTTCAAATACTTATGGAACCTTCTAGAAACCATCTCCTTCACTGTCCTAATTTTAATCAATTCTTATTTTTCTTCTTCCTTTTCTTCTATTGTTCTAGCTATCTCCATTTCTTCTTCAACTATTAGTTTTCTAAAAAAAAACAATTTCTTCTTTTTCTCTTTCTCTTTCTGCTTTTGCCATCCTAGCTTCATTTATCTTGTTCTTTACTTCTTTCCACACTCATCTGGACATCTCATCATCTATACTTTTCCTATTCTCTAATCAATCTCTGAATTGTGGTATGCTAGCTATAGCATCTCTAATATCATACTCCACTTCTGCTCTTCTATCATATCTATCAATGTTCTCCCCTTGTGTCCTTTGAAGAACAACTCTACTTCCACTATGTGCTCTATTGGTCCTTTATGTTTAAAGATACTGTCAACATTTCTTACATATATTGGCCCTTCTAACCTCCTTGTCTTAAATTTCTTCCTGCTTCAATCCTATCTTCACCATTACTTCTCTTAACAACTTTTTTTTTCTTTCTTTTTGTTCTCTACCCCTTTTTTTCTTTTCTACTTCTGTTTTCCTTACTTCCACCAACTTCTCTCTCTTTAATTTTTCCTCTCTCAAAATCATTCTTTTATATTTCTCTTTTTTTCCTGCTATCTTCTCTTCTTTGCATCACTCTGTTCTTCAATACTCCAAATCTATTTGAGGGCATTGATACTGATTCCTCCTCTTCCCTATTCTTACAGTAATAGATAATATGCCCAAATCTGGACTAGACAGAGTAAAGATGGAAAAAGAAAAGATTCAAGGAGTAGTAGATTGGCCAGTACTGAGGAGTGTGAAGGATGCACAGAAGTTCCTAAGATTGGCAAACTATTATAGACAATTTGTCAAAGATTTTACAAGAGTAGCAAAATCTCTTCATGAGATAACAAGAAAAGAGATGAAATGGAATTAAGAGAAAAGGCAGTTAAAGAAGAAATTTATGACAGAGCTGGTCTTGGTTATACCAGACCTAGATAAAGAGATGGCAGATGTGTCAGACTTTGCTATAGGTGGAGTATTGTTGATGAAGTATAAAAATAAGAAGTGAAGGCTAGTGGCTTATATTTCTAAATCATTGAATGAGGCCAAAAGGAACTATAAAATTCATGATAAAGAGATGTTAGCTATTATTAGGTGTTTAGAGGCATGGAGACATTTCCTGGAGGGTACCAAGAATCAGTTTGAAATTTGGACTAACTACAAAAACTTGAAGTACTTTATAAAAGCTCAGAAGTTGAATTGAAGACAGGCTAGATGGGCCTTATATTTGTCAAGATTTGATTTCATCTTAAAACATGTGACTGGCAAGAGTATGAGATGAGCAGATAGTTTGAGTAGAAGAGCAGATTGGATAGAGGAAGTAGAGAAAGATAATGAAAATCAAGTAATGCTAAAAAAGAAGTGGTTGGAGATTAGAGCAATAGAAAGTAGGTCATTATTAATTGAGAGAGCAGAGGAAGAAATTATAGAAAAAATTAAGAAGTCAGAAGCAAAGGATGATAAGGTGGTAAAACTGGTAGAAGAGATGAAAAATGCAGGATTAAATATGTTGAGAAATGATGAGTGGCAGATTGAGGATGAGTTAGTATTGTAAGAGAGAAAGGTATATATTCTGAAAGATAAAGAGTTGAGGTTGGAAATTATTCAGCTTCATTATAATATGCCAATGGCAAAACATAAAGAACAATGGAAGACAGTGGAGTTAGTCACTAGAAATTATTGATGACCAGGAGTTATGAAGGAAGTAAAGAGATATATAGAGAGATGTGATCAGTGCCAGAAAATAAAAAATAGAACAGAGATGTCAGTGAGAAAATTAAGACTGAATGCAGTCCCAGAAAAACCATGGCAATATATGTCAGTAGACTTTGTTATGAAGTTACCAGTATCAAGTGGCTATAATTTGATTTTGGTAGTATGCAATAGGTTTTCAAAAATATTACACTTTATTATGATAACAGAAAAAATAATAGCAAAAGAATTGGCTAAGTTATTTAGGGATGATGTGTGGAAGTTGCATGGGTTACTGAAGAGTGTGATTTCAGATAGAAGGCCACAGTTTGCAGTGGGGTTGATAAAGGAGTTGAAAAAAATGTTGGGAATAGAAACAAAACTATTAATAGCTTTTCATCTACAAACAGATAGACAAAAAGAGAGAACAAACCAAGAGTTGGAGCAGTATCTAAGGATATATATCAATCATAAACAAAATAATTGAAATGATTGGCAACTACAGAGTTTATCTTCAACAACAAGATACATATAGCTACAAAGTTATCACTATTTAAAGTCAACTATGAATAAGAGTTAAGGATGGGCTTTGAAATAAGAGAAAAGAGAAAGCATACAAAGATGAAAGAGTTTGTGAAAGAGATAAAGAAGATGCATGAGAAAGTGAAGTATTAGATATGTGAAGCTTGGACTCTAGTTTTTTTTATTTAATTTTCTTTTTCTTTTTCTTTTTTCTTTTCTTTACTCTTGAATTTAGGGTTAGGGTTAGAGTGACATTATGGTCATACTGTCACACATCAGTCACATGGTCACAGTAACAGTCACACAATCACATGATCATATAGAACATGGTAGAAGGTTTAAGAATAATAATGTCACATAACATATATAATATATATTAACCTCATGGCTGACACATGATCTTTAGGGCAGACTATAAATAGCCAAGCATGGACCATTGATAGTTAGTATATATAGGTAGATACATTGTACTAAAAACTTCATTGAGTTCTCTTGTATTAGGATTAATATAAGATTTCTTTCTTTGATCAACTCTAAGGTTATTGAATTATAACATGAAGGTAGTATTGAAAAAATTGCAAGAGAAAATGAAAAAATATACAGATAGAAATAGGAAAAATACAGTAGAATATGAAGTTGGAGATAAAGTATTATTGAGTATGAAGAATTTGACATGGCAGATAAAGAAGTTAGTAAAGAAGTTTGTAGGGCTATAAAAAATAAAGAAAATAATATCAGAGAATGTAGTAGAGTTAGAGTTACTAGCATCAATGAAAATTTATTCAGTAGTTAACATGAGTGGAATAGCATTATATCAAGAGTAGGTAGAGAGATAGAAGAAAATTCTACCTTCTTCAGTAAAGATAAAAGAAGAGAAAGAGTATGAAGTTGAGAAAACATTGAATAGAAGAGATGTGAGGGGAAACCAAAGTATTTGGTCAGATGGAAGGGATATATAGCAGAAGAAGATATCTGGGAGGGATTGGAAAATTTAGAAAATATAATAAACTTAGTAGAGGATTTTAAGAAAAAGATTAGAGAAAAAGAGATAAGTTGAATAGAAAGGAAAAAAGAGAAGGGAAAAGAAAGAGCATTGAATCCAGAAGCAAAGGTTGTCAAAGATAAAAGCAGTAGACTTAACTTATTTTTATTTTTATTTTTATTTTTCATTTTTCTATTTTTAGAACTTAGGGTTAGGGTTAGAGTAACAGTCACATCATATGACATGGTCACAGTAACAATCACAAGTCACATGACTTGTGGAAGGATGTAGAAGATTCTAAAAAGATGATATCATACAACATGTGCAACACATGTTAACCTTAAGGCTAACACATAGCTGTTTAGGGTAGGGTTAGAAGTAGTTAGCATAGACTATGTAGATTTAGTATATAAGATAGACTATCTTGTACAGAGTTCTCTATTGAGTTCTCTTGTGTTAACTCTAATATAAGATTCTTTCTCTTGATCAACTCTAAGGTCTTGAGTTTATAACAGAGGTATTTAGAAGGAGTGAGTTACCAGAGAAGTATATAGCAAAGATTTTATTTGGATGAGATGATAGAAAGTTCAAAGATGAGTATTCAAAGAAGTTAGAGAGAAGATGGACAAGATAGAAAGAAAAAGATAGACAAGTTCCTTTGTAGACAGAACTTAAATAAGGGTACTATCATGGTACACTTGAACCCTTTTATTTTATTTTGATTTTATTTCTTGGATGATAAAGAGGCATGTGACCATGGTTACATGACATGATGTCATAAGCCTAAAATCTGGGAGAAGGGGCTAGAAGAATAATGTTAAGATGTATGTCAATAGTATGTTTATCTCATGAAGAACATATAAATATTAGAGTAAGGTTATTTATCATTAGCACAGACCATGTGTACTTATATAAATAGTGTAGGAATACATTGGGAACTCCTTGTCAAGTTCTCTTGTGATCCCCACAAGATACTTTCTATTGAGTTGACCTTTGTAACATTATTAGTCTTTGTGAATAGTGGTTGCTGTAACATCAAGGGTGTAATATTTAATGTAAGAGTAAGAATATCACAGGGGAAAATGCAATTATCTAGGTAATTATGTAATATCTACTTAGCAATATTACCTGATAAAAAGAAAAGAAATATTGTCTAGAAAGAAGAGATTATATCAAAGAACCAGAGCTAGATATGATAAGTAATAATCCTCAGAATTACACATTCAGATGGTTACTTTACTGCTGCAGGGATGTGTTACAGCTAAGATAGCTGTTATGGAAGACAGACTTTTATCAAATCTGTTAGAAAGACATTACTGTCATCAGAACAGTCTTCTGAATAGATAGACTTAGCATATAATATCAGAACATAATAGAAAAGATTCTAATAGTAGATTCTTCATAAAAGATATTCTCTAACTACTTTAATATATGACCACTTTTGAAGAAGAATAGGGCTCAGATGTTATAATTTAAGTCTTGGAGTAAAGATGTAACACAAAAGAATTTAATAGAGTTCTAAGTACAAACTAGTCTATCATATATACCACAGACCATGGTTTATATGCACACTACACTCTAAAGTACATGTACTTGCTATAAGATCAACATGTTGTTATTATGTTATATAATATCATCTATTCCAGGATCTTCTACAATCTTCTTTATGTTATCTGATTTTGTGACCATGAATGTGACAGGTATCACACTTTGTGACTTGTGTGGCCATAACATATAACATTATATTATACTTTTACCCAACTCCAGAATAAAGAAAAAGAAAAGAAACCCAAAAAAAGCTATATATAGAGAGAACAAATGCTAAGAAAGATATAATTTATCTAGATGTTATAAACTTAAGATACTTCAAACCATAATATGTGCACATTTATAACTAACCTACTCTAAAGTCCATAGACTATCTCTAAAACCAATATACAGTAATCATATTATATTGTTATAATTATTACCTCATATTCTACAGGTGTTTGCCTCATGTTTGTCATGACTTGGACACGTGTTGGAGTTTGTTTTATATGACTCATAATTACTGTGTCTTATGTCTTTCTCATAATATATCAGTTAGTATCTCATGTAGTAGTAGAAGCCTTTTTATATTTTTCTTATGCTTTCTTTATTGTTTCTCTCAAAGATGTATTTTCCTTTCCTCATAGTTAGTAAGTATCTATATCTCTAGAAGTTGGTCTATATACATGATGTATATTAACTACTCTAAAATTATAACTAAGTTTTTCTAATAGGTAATTTTTATAAGAGATATTTTAAGTTCTTACTTAAAGTCTTAGCCTTTAGTTATTCTAACTTGTGATTGCTGTAATATGATCAAAAACAAGACTTAAACATACTATTTTACTACTCAAGTAACTCATAGAAATTGTAAGAAAACTTAACAAAAAGTCTCTACTATATTCTTATTTTATTTATTTATTATTCTAAAATCTTCAAACAACTTCTATATCATATATTATTGTTATATATACTTTTTCAGCATAGTAGTCTTATTTTATAAAAAGAAAAACTAAAATTAAAATCAAAATATTATAGCCCAAGTAATTCATAACAGTTGGTCTTTTTTATAGATTTGTTATAATCCCATATACAAGTAGACTTATGTTTTTATCCATCCATACTTTTATTGTTCTTATTTGTTTTTCTATTTTCATCTGTTTTATCATTCTTATCTATTGTTATAGTATACTTGAACACTAACAATTTATTTTGATTTTCTTTTCTTTTTATTTATTTTTCTTTTTCTTTTTGAACAATAAAGAGACACATGTCTGTGATCACATGACACATCACATGACATGATGTTATAAGCCTAGAATCTAGAAGAAGAGACTAGAAGAATAATGTCAAGATATATATTAATGGCATATTTACCTTATAGTGTATATATTATATATTCATGGATGACACATGGACTTTAGGGTAGGGTATTTATTGCTAGCATAGACCATCTATATATTATATAAATAGTGTAGAAATGTATTAGAGATTCCTTATCAAGTTTTCTTGTGATCTCTATAAGATACTCAGTATTATAGCAACCACTCGCTGGAACAGCACTTGTGATATGCTGACTTCAGCAAAGCTCTCAGTAGGCTATCTAATAGTGGGGATTACAAGAGAACTCGACAAGGAGCCCTCTCTGCATTGCTCCTCTATTTATATAAATTACATGTAGTCTGTGCTACAACAATATTAACCTGCTCTTATGTCCATGCATTGTCCTCATGTCCTATTACTCATCCACATGTGTTTTCCTTAAGGCCACCATGCTTCCTACATGTGCCCTGATGTCATACTCTTAATCTCTGCTGTACATGTGCACACC
>Ga0157358_1000965_pt1 | contig 12414 bp, 11 predicted proteins | sample AttcapACBM2_FD_111484 | JGI IMG/M metagenome (GOLD analysis project Ga0157358, IMG submission 111484) | Fungus gardens microbial communities from leaf cutter ant in Botucatu, State of São Paulo, Brazil - Atta capiguara ACBM2 | ecosystem: Host-associated > Fungi > Mycelium > Unclassified ...
ACTTGAAAACAGTGGACTTGTTTCTTTTCTATTTCTCTTCTATTACTTAAATCTCTTTTGTTTTTCTACTTCAACTCTTCTTTAGTCTTTTTACTTCTTTTCTTATTTTGGACTTAGTAAAAGAGAAAAATGTAACATTATACATGACTGTCACAACTATCACAATCACAATATCATGTGACATTTAAGAAGGATAATGTTATATATTAATATAATGACTCTTATATATATAATTCATAACATTTAGAATAGGCTAGATATAAAGTATATACAGATCATATACCAGAGGTATATAGAGTAGACTTGCTTGTTATAATATGTATACCCTTACAATAATCATTAATTATTACTACTGGAAGCAAGATTACAAGTATAATTATGTATAGATAGCAGAGAAAGAGACTCTTAAGTTTTATATTATAACTCAAAGATTTTAGAGTGAATTAATGAAAAGAATCTTATATTAGGGTAATACAAGAAAACTTAATGAGGCCCCAGTAGCTTAGTGATTTCAATCACTGAAGACCTGGTGAGAGTACTTAAGTGAGTATTCAAAAGGTTGAGGGTTCAATTCCCTCCAAGCATAAATATTTTAACTTTGTGATCATGTGGTAGTAATATCATATGGCAACCACTGGGGTTCTTGGTTTCTATAATTGATGTATACCATAGGACTGGTAAGCATTACACTGCTGCCAGAATGTAAGGTCTAGTAATAGACTCTCTAGGAGGCAGAATCTGTAGATCTTATAAGACCAAATAGTCAGACTAGTTCTCATTGTGAGCACTGTGTCTGGTGATATCTGTAACTAGGACTGAAAGAATAGGTCAATATAAGATGGGGAACTGGTGTAATAACAATCTGATCCTGGGAAGCTGATTGGTTAAAGACTCAGCTCACCATTTGGCATAAACCTACCTAGTTGGATCAGACTCTGGGGGGCTAATTGGTTAAGGGCTCAGCCCACCATTTGGTATAAACCTGGTTGGTAAAGCTAGAATAGAAACAGGACACCCTACACTTCTAGGTTGTACACCTTAGAGGTAGTTAGTCACACTGTAGAAACAACTCCTAGTTCAGACCTGTTCTAAAGTACTCACTAGGTTGGCAGGTGGCAAGGCAGTGACTCTGGATAGGTTGGGGATCTGCATCTATAAGCATAAGCAAACCACCTACTAAAGGATGGAAAGGTACAGCAGAGAGTAGCACCTCTGCTAGGACTTGGACCGTAACAGAATGGGGTAAGCTCCCTACCTCTGGCTTGAGAGATCTATATCCACTGTCAGTCTGCTAGTATAATAATGACCAGTTCAGGCTCAAGTTAAAACCAGAGATTACCAGAATGCAGGAAAACCTACCTAAAATACTGCATAAGTGCAACTCCATGCTAACCTACTTGGTAGGCTTAGGCTGTTAAGTCAGATCTAGTTCTAGATGCACCTATCATGGGGAGGTTGTTGGTTAAAGGCTCAGCCTACTGTTGGCCATTGAACAGGCTAGACTGCAGACCAAATAGGGAGGTCTCCTAGCAAGGGAGGCCACTAGATATGACAGTACAAAGAGATTAGTAAGTGGGAGATAGCTCCCTACTGAACACTTCCTGTAGTTTCAATAGGGTTTTCCACAAGGGGGGCCCTAAACTTCACCATATTCAATGTCAACATAGAAGTGGGCCAGGGTTCTGTGCTCTCGCCTATTTTATCTGCCATTTATCTATATCTTAGGAAATCATCTAAAAATTCTAAAAATTCCAGTTTCTATCATTTTCTTTGTAGACAATGGACTTTTTATCTCACAAAGCAATTCTTTTGACATCTCAAACAGTCATCTTTTTTGTAGCTATAATATACTGAACATTTTGCTTGAAAAGTTCAGTCTTGTAGTTGAACACTCTAAAACTGAAATTTTTCATTTTAACAGATCCCAAGGCACCTTCAATCCACCTCCTCTTGATCTTTCTCCACTAAGAGAATCTGTCTTATGACACAATAACTTGTGGAAATACCTTGGGTTCATCTTTAATAGAAAGTTAACATTTCATCAACACTTGGTAATTCAAATCATGGGATCAATCCTCTTCAGAAACGTCTCCTATATAGGACCTGTGTTCTCCCCATCACACTTTATGGATTCCAGCTGTGGTTTTATAACTGTGCTCTAATAACATATTACTTGAAAGCTCTGGGAAAGATGCAGAGGAGAGCAGTAATATAGATTCTAGGGGCCTTCAAAACCTCCCCTTTGTACAGTATCAAAACCATCACAGGACTTGTTTCCATCAAACTCCATCTCTAAAAACTTGGTGGAAGATTACAATTACAAGCTCACAAGTTACCTCCTAATCATCTTGTATGCTTCCTCATAGATTCACAATATAACACTCCTCTAACTCATAACTTCGTCCTTCTCAATTCCCTCACCAATTGATAGCATTCACTCATCAAAGGCTATTTAGTCGACATGGCTAATAGGTTTAATGAATGTTTCCTATCTTTTATTCCTCTTCATTCAGAATTTTCTCCTGGACTTGGAGTAATTGACAATTTCTCAGATCATATTTCTTTTAATGTCCACGACAAAGGAAAAGACAATAAATCTCATGCTCATCAACTTGATAACATAGTTTTGGAGTCCTCTTCATTCCCTTCCACTACCATCATAGTATTTGATGTAAGCATCAAGAACAATGTTGCCACATCTATCTTACATATATATATAAACAACAAACCTTTAACTAAGATGATTCACCATGTGGTTTATGTTACTAGCACTAAAGCAGAACTCTTTGCAATCAGATGCGGCATCAACCAAGCAACAAATTTTGATAATGTGTTCAAGATTATTGTTGTCACCAATTCTATCCATACAGCTAAAAAAAATTTGAACTGTCTATCCATTCCTACCAAGTTTAGTCAGCAGCCATCCTCTCTGACCTTTGTAATTTCTTCAAATGTCATGAGCACAATTCCATCAAGTTTTGGGAGTGTCCAAGCCATCTTAAATGGCATCTTCACAAAGAGGTTGATAAAGAAACTAAGACCTTCAATCTGGCTCCACTCTATCTGTGCAAAATGTCATGGGATTTTAGCAAGAAAAGCAAGAGCGATGACATTCTAAAAGTCTGGAAAATGACATTCCAAGCTTCAGATCTCAAAGAGAATCAATTTTTGGACCTACTTAATGACATCAATAATATTATCAAGCTATCTTATGTCAAAGGAGGATCATGGCTCAAGACTTTTGGCCATTCAAACTCCCTATGTCCATGTGCTACAAGAGCTATTACAAATCATGCTCCTATCGGCAAATACAGACTTAGGTTCTTTCCTAGGGAGGAATTTAAGTGTCTTTGCAGCTCATACCCTATTGAATTAAGATGCCATGTTCTTCATGAGTGTGGTAGATTTAATGGTTATTGGAATCCAAGAAGAGACTCCTAAGGTCATTTTGTCATGTTCTTGGAAACTAATCTGAGTGCATTCACTTTTTCTGACTCTTTAGTGTAAATATTTTTATAGGCTTGTTCTTTTTCTTTTGTTCCAGCTTTGTCTCTTTTTATTTTTATTTTAGTTCCATGTAGTTTTGGTCTTTTTGTAAGTAGTTACAAAGTAGCTACCATAGTCTGCCTATGCACTCTGTGTAATAAATTGTTGAATTAAAAAAAAAACAAGAAAACTCAATAGAAAACTCTGTACAGAACTATCTACCTTATATATGCTAAACTACTGGTCCATACTATAGTATTATTAGCCTACTCTAAAGGACATGTATTAACTATGAGGTTAATATGTATCAAACATATTATAGTAACATCATTCTTTTTAGATCCTTCTATCACTTTCTATTGTAATATGTAATTGTGTGACCATGACCATGACTTGTGACTGATGTGTGACAGTAACATGAAACATCACACTAACCCTATATCATCTTTCTTCTACTCTTCAACTTCTTTTTTGCCTGTCATTTTATCTTTTTCTATATCTTCCTCAGAACTACTCCTACTTTCTTTTGAATCTTTTTCATTTTTTTTGCAAACTCTGTTATCTTTTCTACCTTTTATTTTCTTTGGATATCAGCTCTTATCCTCAGTTCTTTACTATAATTTGCCATAAATGAAGATATCTTCATTGCTGAATATACTTTGTTATTGACTGCAAATTCTACCAAAGCTAACCATTCTAGCCAATCCTTTTGTCTATGATCTACAAAGAACCTAAGATAGCTCTTAATTCATCTGTTCAGTTTGTTAATTTATTTGTAGATGGAATGCCATCAACAGTTTTGTTTCAATCTTTAATATTTTATTTAACTTCTGAGTCATCTCTGCTGCAAACTGTGGTCTTCTATCTGACACCACACTCTCAAGTAATCCATATAACTTCCATATATTATCTCTAAACAATTGTGCTAGTCTTTTTGCCAATGTTCTTTCTATTGTTGCTACAAAATGTGTTATTTTAGACAATCTATCACAAACTACCAGAATTACATCTTTTCCAGCTACTAGCAGTAACTTGGTGATAAAATCAACCATTAGATGAGTCTATGGTTTCTCGGGTACCTCACTGGTGCTTCCATCCTATTCTTTATCTGCTGACACATATTACATCCCTCTACATATCACCTCACATTTCTTGTTACTTCTGGTCACCAGTAATTCCTCATAACCAACTTTGTCATTTCCTATCTCTCCTATATCCTGCTACTGGCACCTCATGATGTAACTGGGTTATTTCCACCCTCAACACTTTGTCTTTTAGCATATATATTTTCTCTTCTTTTAACAACAGATCAATTCTCTTCTGTCTGTTATTCATCCCCTTGTAAAACTTTAACTCCCACCTTTTTTATTTCTTCTACTACCTTTACTATCTCTTTATCTTTATCTTTAGCTATTTTTATTTTTTCTATTATATCTACTCCAAGTCCTTCTATTACTACTTCTGTTAATCTATAAATACATTGTTCTTTAATTAATATTTGATTTTCATTGTCCTTTTCTACACCTACTTTCTAGTTTGGTCTCCTACTCAATCTATCTGTTTTCCCTATTTTTGTGCCTGGTACACACTTTAGAGTGAAATCAAACCTAGACAGATACAATATCTAGTGAGCTTGTCTTCAATTCAACTTCTATACCTTTATAAAGTACTTCAAGTTCTTATGATCTGTTCAGACCTCAAACTTGAATTTTGCACCCTCTAAAAGATGTCTTCAGTTTTCTAACCCTCTTATAACTGTCAACATCTCTTTGTTATGAATCTCATAATTTCTTTCTGTCTCATTGAGCAATTTTGAAAGAAATGCCACCAGTCTTTATCTTTTATCTTCACACTCCATAGATAGAACCTCTTCCATTGCATAATTCAATGCATCAACTTCCATTCTCATTTTTTCTGTCTCTTCATCCAATCTCACTTCTGATTCTTTTTTACTAAATCATGTAAAGGTCTAGCTATCACTGTAAAATACTTAATGAACCATCAATAATAATCAGCAAGCCCCAAGAACTTTTGTATATCCTTAACTCCTTTTGAAGTCAGCCAGTCCAATACACCTTTCACCTTCTCTTTCTCCATCTTAAGTCTCTCTAGTCTTATTACTACTCCCAAGAATCCTACTTTTCTTACCTTCCACTTACACTTCTCTGATTTCATATATAGGTCATTTTTTGCTAGTCTCTTTATTACTTTTTCCACTATCTTATCATGTCCCTCTTCTTCCTCTATTCCTACTATCATATTATCAATGAAGCTTGCTACTTTCCTAGTATTGATCAAGTCCCTAAGAATCTCATTCATCATTGTTTAAAACATTGCTGGAGAATTTGTGAGTTTAAAGAACATCACAGTTGGTTCAAACAATCCTTCTGAGGTTGTAAATGCCACCTTCCACTCATCTTCTTCTATACATTATTGTATCTCCATTACAAGTTCATTCTTATAAATACTTTTTTCATACCAATAGTTTTTACAATATCAGAAATTAAAGGTAAGGGGTAATTATTTTTAATCATCTATTCATTAAGATTCCTATAGTTCTAAACTTTATGCTTTTTACCATTCTTTTTCCCTATAAAAAACACAGGTGCTGTTTGAGGTGACTTCAAGGATCTAATATATCCCTTTCTTAATTGTTCCAATATGAACTCACACACCTCTTTCCTTTCCTCCCTAGACAGCAGATACACCTTTCCTTTCCTTAGTATAAATTCTTTTTTTGTTTCTATGGCATGATTCTATGGCTTTTTCATAAACATCCTTTCACTTTGTTTCTTTCCAAAAACATGGATCCACTTGTGAAAACATTCTGGTACCAGTCTTTTTACTTCCTCCTCTGATTTTGCTATCTCTTCCTTCTCATTCTAAATTTTCCACTCTTCTACCATCTTCTTTACTTCTATTGTTTTTTCCCTATTCAGTTTTATTTTATTTTCTTTCTCCTTTTTCTGTTTTCTCTCTTCTTTCCTTTTCTCTTCCTTCTTTTGTTTCTGCTACCCAGGCTTCTCCTACTTTGTTCTCCACTGTTTTCCACATTCCTCTGGATACCTTGTCATCTTTACTTCTTCTGTCCTCCAATTGATCTCAGAGTTGTGGTAAGCAAGCTATAGCATTCCCAAAATTACACTCCACTTCTAACCTCTAATTACATTATTCTTCATTCTTTTCCTATGTCTCTGGTAATAATTGTTTATCTCTACTATATATTCTGTAGATTCCTTCTTGTTAAAGAAATCTATTAGATGTACAAACTCAGTCTCACAGAGACAGTGTGAACAACTGAGATTTTATTCATACCTATTGGATGTATAAACTAGTATATATAGTCAGTAGTCTATGAAAATGATTTACTAGAATATATACTCACCTCAGTCTCACAGAGATAGCATGAATAACTGAAGTGTAGCCACTGATCACAAGGGTCTTTTTATATGTAGTGTTTAATACTATATAGTTCTTTATTATACTAGATGTTGGCATATCATGAAGTTCAGCTGGCAAATGCAATACAAACATGCTTTGTAGGTATATGCCCAAAAAAAGAAAATATGAAAAAGAAAATAATAGATGAGAAGATAAAAATAAAAACAAAACTTGTTAACAATGCCCTTTCAGTAGTTGCATCTCTCTAACACTCTCTTAGATACAGTAACTGCTGAAAATTCATTTAGTACTTTTTTTGGTTGTCTTTTTCTTCCCACAGATTTAAGTTTAAAGCAAAGGACTGTGTAGCATCATGTAAGAGAGCTTTTATAAGAAGATCAGCTATATTGTCCTCACTTGGTATATATACTGGCTTGAACTTCTCTGTTTCTACTTTCTCCTCAACAAAGTAATAGCAGACATCAATATGCTTTGTTCTCTTATGCCTCCAGTATGTTTTTGTCATGTTAATTGATCCATTGTTGTCTATGAAGATGGTAACCAGACATTTTTGTAGCAGAGATGCTTCATCAAAGAAAAATAATAGCTACATAGCCTGTTACACTGCTCTTGAAACAGGCATATATTCCACTTTAATAGTTGATATTACAACCATTTCTTGTCCATTTGTGGCCTATGATATAGGGCCTCCCCTAACATAGAAGACATATCTCTTAGTAGACCTCTAAGTATCCTTATTATTTGTGAAATTTGAATTAATGAAACCTACTAGTTAAAGGCTTACTTCTTGATAGTATGTAATACCATAGTTCAGAGTTCTTTTCACATATGTTAATATATGCTTCATTACTTCTCAGTGTATCTGTCCAGGGTTTGATGTGAACTGTAATAACAAGTTAATTGCAAAGGATAGGTCAGGTCAGATACTTACTTGTAACCATTATTTGTCAACAGAGATATCCCAACTTGTAATGGAGTTGACCTGGGCTTACAAGATATCATGCTAAACTTTTCCAATATTCTTTCTATATATACATATGCTTTTTGGAAAATCTAGTATCTTTTATACTACCATCTCTACTCTTATGTTTAGCATATGATTCACTTCTGATATGACCTTTATTTCAAAATACTCCTCCAGTTCTCTCTTTGCCTTAGTTGCTTTGTCTTTCTCTGATAAGCTATCTATAGTATTATCTGTATCTGTATATATTATCATAAATTTTTCATTTGTAGTATATTATGTTTAAATTGTGGGCTCTGCTTGAAATTAACAATACTTTAGTTCTTTGTAGATTTGACTTAGTGTTTTGAACCAGTTATATTCTCTCTGCATTATACTATAAAGAATTTTACAGAGCTTCCAAATCTTCTCTGTTCCTCTTTTCTCTCTGGTTGCTCCATATACACATCAAAATCAATGTCATTGTTCAGATAAGTAGCCATTAAGTCCAACTGCCACAAGTGAAGTCTCTTAGAAGCAACAATTGCTAGTAGAAGCTAGAAAGACTCAAGCTGGGCAGTAGCAGTATATATATCCTCAAAGTTGACTCTTTATACTTGGGTATACCTCTATACAACAATTTAAGCCTTTCTTTCATGCAATAGACTTATCCTATCAAATTTCAGAGCAAAAACCCACTTTGAGTCTATAACATTCCTGCCTACTGGCCAATTAACTAACTTATACACTCCTTTTGCCCTTATTATCTCAATCTCCTTCATTATTGGCCCAAACCATGCTTCTGACTCCAGCATTATCTAATAGTATATCTAGGATATACATACACCACCAACTATAGTCATGAAAGTATCAGGAACCTGAGCCTCTGCCATCTGTGCTAAATATTCTCTGGATTTAACAAGTTTTCTAGATAAGTGCCACTAGCAATCTGTCTTCTACTACTTCAGCATCTACATTCCCAACCTTTATATCTCAGCCTTATCTACCACCAAACCTTTAATCTCATCCTCTGACACTATTACCACACTACTACTTTAGTCATCAACATTGTCTGTTCTATCAGCACCTGCCACTGCTATCTAGCTAGTTTATTTTCCATTTCTATCACTATACTGTCTAGTCACTTATACTTCTGCTAATCTCTTAGTCATCATATATATTGGCATTGGGTTATCATCATCATTCCATTCTATACATACAACACCCTTTGTAAAATTCATGGTACCTTTCTCAAAAATCACATTCCTAGCACTATAGACTAATTCTGTGGCATAATTTAGAAGCTTGTAGCTTTTACACTCAAAATATCCAACTAAAGTGAGTTTTGTTGCTCTTGGTTCCAATTTGGATGTTCTAAGCTCAACTGGTATTTTTTTCATAAGCAGTAGACCCAAAAGAGTAAAGGTATGATATAACTTGACTGTTACAACTCAATGATCTTAGAGTGAATCAATAAATAGAATCTTGTATTGGGTTAATATAAAAGAACTCAATAGAGAACTCTATATAGGATTGTTTACCTTATATACCTTAGGCTATTGGTCTATGCACTACTATATTAGCCTATTCTAAGAGGTAGTATTGCTCTTTGGTTGAGAATAAATAGAGAGTAAAGAAAAAAAAGGTTCAGTGTTAAGCAGTTTCAAAAAAGATAATTAAGTTCTAATGTTATAACTCAAAGATTTTAGGATATATCAATGAGAAAAACTTTGTATTAGGGTAATATGAGAAAACTCGATAAAGAACACTATATAGAACTGTTCATTTTATATATGCTAAACTATTGGTCTATGCTACAGTACCATTAGCTTACTCTAAAGATCATATATCAACCATGAAGTTAACATATATCAAACATGTTATAATAACACTATTCTTTCCAAATCCTTCTACCACTTTTTATTGTAATATATGATTGTGTGACCATAACTGTGACCATGTCATGTGACTTGTGACTAATGTGACAGCAACATGTGACATTATGCTAATCCTAATTCTAAGTACTTTTTTTAAATTTTATATATAATCAGTAATTTATTATATAGAACTCGACGGCAGACCATGGTAGCTACTTTGTGGCTATATACATGCAGACTGATACAACATGAGAACTAAGGAAAACAATAAAAGAAAAGGAAGAAGACAAAGAAAGAAGTAAAAGAAAGAAACTACTATAAGCCTGATAGCTTGAACTAGCCTACTTCAAAGGAGAAAACATTGCTATTGTACTCTAAGAATAGAGTAAAATGTGCTATTGTATCTTTCCTCGGATTCCAATAGTTGTTGAATCTTTTGCACTCATGTAATATATATCTTCTTGTCTTGATGGGATATACACTACATAAATGTTACAAACTCAAGTCCTTAGTGTTGAACAGGCAAATGAACCTTGTATTGGATTAACACAAGAGAACTTGATAGAGAACTCTGTACAGGATAGTCTACCTTATATACTAAAACCTCATGATTTGTGCTAACTATTTCTAGCTTACCCTAAACAGCCATGTGTTTGCCTTGAGGTCAACATATGTTGCACATGTTGTATGACATCATCCTTCTAGAATCTTCTATATCCTTCTATGTGTCTTGTGTCTTGTGACCATGTCATCTGATGTGACTGATGTATGACTATGTGATCTGGTCACCCTAATCATAGTTCTAAGAATAGAAAGGAAGATAATTTGAAAAGAAACAGAAAATAAAAATAAAAAGGAAATGAGAATAATTTAGAGTTTACTGCCTTCAGTTTTGACAATAGACATGTGATGTCTTTGTTAGAGAAAAACCTAAGCTAATATTTGCCAGTTGGAGCATGATTGACAACTACTCTTATAGCTCTAGCACATAGTGAATTAAAATAGCCAAATTGTTTGAGCCATGGACTGCTATTTTTAGTAGATAGTTCGAGAGGATTTAGATCACTGTTGAGTAGTTCTAGGAATTGTCTTCCTTTGTAATCCAAAGCTTGGAAGAACATCTTCCAAAAATTGAGAACCAACTCGTTGTTGCATTCTTTATAGAAATCCCAAGATAATTTGCATGAGAATAATGGTAATATAGAGAACTTTCTGGTATCGCTGTCAACTAACAAGTGTAAAGGCCACTTGACTTTACTGGGACAATCCCAGAAATTGATGTGGTTATTGATATCTTTCTTGAAAAATTCTCTAAGTTCTATAGAGATAGTGGCAGAATGAGTCTGATAGGGATGAGATGATGAGTTAAAGATCCTCTCAGCAACATGGATAGAATTAGTAATAATGATAATGCACTTGATATTAGGAATATTGACAGCTTGATTTATACCACATCTTATAGTAAATAATTCTGCTTCAATAGTGGTAATATTAATGGCTTAATGAATAGTCTTGACAATAGGCTTGTTATACAAGTGGATGTGCGATATTGAAGTAGCAATGCTATTTTTGATGCTAGTATCTGAAACAACAATAGATGAAAATGGATCCAAAGAAGCTTCAGTAATAGTATCATTGAGGTTTTTAATATGATTCTTAGCTTCTCAAGAAAAATAGTGTTATGATCTTAATCCTTAGGGTTGGATATAAGAACAACTCTTGTATTAGAGAAACACAAAAGAACTCAATAAGGAACTCTTTACAAAATAGTCTACTTTATATACTTCTTTAGATGGTCTGTGCTAACTACTGTATACCCTATCCTAAATGACCATGTGTAAAGCATGAGGCCAACATGTGGAGTCCATGTTATATGATGTCATCTTGTTCCAGAACCTTCTATAACTTTTTCTCAAGTCCCATGATCAATGTTGTGACTATACCATCAGATGTGACTGATGTGATCAATCACCTCTAACTCTAACCCCAGAGTTCTAAAAATAGAAAAATAAAAAAATAAGAAATAAAATTAAAAAAAACTAAGTCCACTTTCTGTCATCCTGATAAATAGTGAAAGAAAAATTGATCTGGAAAGAAGTCAATGAGACTGTTTCTAGAAGAAAACTCCTGATTAAAAGAAGAAAATGAGGGGGCATATTTATTACAACTGTTGTCCATGTTGACTAGTGGACTTCGTAGCTTGAGTTTTTGTTTGGCAGTAAGGCTTTCAAGAGATAGTCTATATGGACTATGCTTGTTTGAATTGACAGATGTGAGAATCAACTTGATGATATGGTTAGGTGAAAGAGAAAACCCTTGTAAGTGGAATCTCTAATATAGTTTCTTGAAGTGAAGATTTATTAGAACAAGTCCTGCAATTGCTTCAACTCCCATTGTTGGTGATGTGTGAAAGGCACCTGTTATCCATAGGGCCACCCTTCTTTGCATTTTTCTGAGACTTTTGAGAGGATAGTTAAGTGGCACTTTGTTATAGTACCATAGTTGAAATCTATATAGTACAATAGGTAATGTATAGCACCTGTACAGTTATCTTTTTTAAAGTAGATTGAGTCCTCTTGTTAAATTGCCAAGCATTTTCATGCACTTGATGGTCAATATAGCTTTGTTTGCATAAAAATCAATGTAATAATAAAATGATAACTTTCAGTCAAAGTAAAACCCTAGATATTGCCATGTATTCTTGGG
>Ga0157358_1000969_pt1 | contig 12400 bp, 16 predicted proteins | sample AttcapACBM2_FD_111484 | JGI IMG/M metagenome (GOLD analysis project Ga0157358, IMG submission 111484) | Fungus gardens microbial communities from leaf cutter ant in Botucatu, State of São Paulo, Brazil - Atta capiguara ACBM2 | ecosystem: Host-associated > Fungi > Mycelium > Unclassified ...
AGACCGTTCTAGACTCTGTCACATGACTTCCAGGTCACGTGCCTATCTCCACCCATTGTAGACTAATAAATACTATCTTATCTATGTCCAGCTAACCCTAACCCTAGCCAAAGTCTGTCCACACTTTCATCTTATAACATTGGAATGTACTGTAATATTCACAACTTTTGAGTTCTTAGCCAAGATACTTTCTAAAGAGCTAGTGAATTCATTAACAATGCTATCAAGACAAGTGATATTGCCTATGTCTGACATATTGATGCTTCTGAGTGATTTAGTAAGTTCCTTAATGAAGATATGTTTCTCATTGCTGTCCTTGATGATAGAGTGCTTTTTAGTTTGAATATATTCTTCAACAATAGGAATCATGACTGTTAGAGGTGTATGATCTGAAGTGAGCCTCCAGTCAAGATAAATCAAATGATTTTTCATTTTGCTTGAACCAAACCACAGAAACATAAGATTGATGACTGAATTAGCCTCTTGAATATTGTCAAAATATCTAGTTGGAACTCAGTTAGTAAGAATAGAAAGACCAAGATTAAAACAATCTGCTATAATAAATAAATCATTGCTCAAAGAGGAATAATGTGGATCCCACAAATTGTCTCTAATATTAAAATCTCCAGTCATAACTGAAAGATTTCGAATATTAACTTCAGTATTTTTCAGATACTTCAAAGTCAATTGAGAAGAGTCAGAATAGATGTTCATAAGGGAAAAGAGTTTGTTATTGTTAAAGAAAGAAATCAACAGAATGTCTCTGTGGTTAAGAATATCTTTTTAAAGTAAAAAGTGAAAAGACAACAACCTGATATTGACATAAGTGACCACTTTTAAAAAGTCACTATCCACTGTTGGATTTCTAGAAAAGGTAAGCCAATTCAGATAATTAGGAACTCCCACTAATTCATCACCTTCACAATTTCTTGAACTTGGTACTGAGCAAATAGTTGTCCAAGAAGGTTCTTAAACAAATATGATATTAAACTTGAATTTTGTTTCCAGAATTGTGTTAACAATCAGATAATTTTTCTGAATATTCTGTGAAAAGACTTTAATATCCTTGATAATCATGATTTGTCACTGTCCACAGATGAACAAATTGATTGTTTGTAACTTTTGTGAATTTTAGAGTATTCTTTCAAATGCTATTCTTTATTAAATCTGTACTGCCAGAAGAAACATTTATTTGAATTGGCTTGATAATTACCTTTGCAGTTGGAACACTTAAAGGTATAGAAACATAGTTCCCCCTTCTTTGTCTCAAGTCTAGAGGGGTTAGTCTTCTTGTTAGCTTTACAACACCAGCCAAATTGTTGGTGATGTATAGATTAGTGAGGACTACTACATTTGACACATCTCACACCCTGAATTCTGCATGCACCTGTAGTATGACCCCACTTCCAACAATTCTTACATTGTGGAACTCTAGGGTTTATATTAGCATTATAAATACTAGTGATGTATCTACCAATGTTGAAACATCTGTTGATAAGTCCCTTAGCCTTCACACTACTCTAGGCATCCCAAATGTCAATTCAAATGATTGATATATCCAATTTTGGCAACACTTTAATGATCCTAGGTCTTGAAGCCAAAATGACATTATTGAATATGTGGTTTTCTTTGATAATTTTTTTAACCTCCTCTATAAAATACATGTATTAGTGAACTCTAAGATATATGGAATACTAATTGTTATAACCTTAAGCTAGAGCTTAGGTTACACTTAGGCAAAGACTTGAGAAAGAGTAAAGGGGATTGAATAAATGGTAAAGTATAAGGATACAAGATAGTATTTATGCTATATATACAAGTAACACATGAGGAAATGATATGGAGTCCATGAAGTAACCGAGTTATAATATATAAGGAGATAGTAAGGAAAGAATAAGATTAGAGCACCTACTATATGAGGTGCTAACTAAGACTACTTTGGCACAGCCAATTGTGTCATCATACCCTAAGCCTATTTCCATATTGCATCCTTGAGGTATTGATCATAACACTAATGATCTTTAAGAAGGATTTTGATTGAGGAAGTCTTGGAGATTCCACATGATTTGCTTTGATATTATATGTGTTCTTCACATATTTCTTAATGGTTTGCAAGTTTAGGGCACTTGCCACTTTGTTGGTTATAATAACTAACCCACTGTTTTCCATGTGAATGAAATTAGCCATGACTTCTGATTTGATATTTTTGAGTGCTCTGTTGATGTTAGTAACATAAGAGCTCGATTCCTTTATAAAGTTATTAGCATTTTCAGAGCTCATTATGACAATAACTTGTTTTTGAGATGGTCCCTTAGTGGTCATATTGAGTCATGGTTTAGTTTTGCCATCACTACTAATGATTTTCTGAATATTTTATATTTTTTTTTTATTTTGAAGATTTGGGAATACTTCCTTAATCTTCAAAGTTTTCTTAGCAGTGTTAGTGTCAGCAGATGATACTTAAACATGTGATTTTTTTCCTTTATTATTTGGATTTTTCTTGAAAAATTTCAACAACTTCCTTAAGGGACTTTGCCAGAATAGATAGAGACAAAATAAAGAAAGCTGATAGCTTGTCAATATTCTTACCTTTTTTGGGGCTCATCTCTTTGATAATTTGCAGACTAAACTGAGCCTTAACCTTATACTTAAAAGAAAGATTATTCTTATCAGCAATAAGTTGATCCTAGTAGGACTCATATAGGGCAGAGATAAATCCCCATGCCACTTCTTTGACATCTTCAAGATTCTTGACATTGTTTGCCTTATTACCTTTGATTGATTTGTTAAGAATGTATTTCTACATTCTTCTGAGAGATTCCTTAATATATTTGATGTCTGATGCCAGATACTCCATAGAACCATGAAGCAAAATTGCATGGAATTTACTGTCCTATAATCCAGGGTCTAGAGCCTGATTAATGTCATAAAGCAGCTGCACATTGAACATGTTTTCATTAGAACTACTGAGGGCCAGGTCTTTAATAGAAACACATTGTTTCCTTATGTTGTTTGTAGGGTCAGCCACTACACTAACTTGATTTCTTTGCTCCCTAGGAGTTGCATGCAATAGTTGAGATCTGTCAATGGGCTCTCTTGAATCTTCATCTTTAAGGCAGTCATTGAGGCATTCTATTTTAGTGGCATATGATACCAAAGCCTTACTTGAGGACATAGAAACTGTCCTAGATGCTTGTTTATTGTGAGTCATTGTACAACCCCTCATCTCATCATAGTTGTCAGCTATATTGCTAATGAAATTATCAATGTTCATCCCCATGTTGGTTGGTAAAAGTCATTTTAGATGCTAAATTCATATTTGCTGAAGTAGAGAAGAATTTATTCCTAATATCTCTTATAGGTACTACCATACAAGATGGTGGTACAAGAGAAAGAAGAGCATATGAGTCACATACTTCTTCATCATCCAAGAAATAACAGAAAATAGATAAAAAGAAAAGAAAATCAAAATAAAATATAAGGGTTTGAGCATACCATGACAAATAGTTTGTGATAGTTATATGTAATGTCATATTAATCCCTAACCCTAATTCCAAAATAAAAAAATAAATAGAAAGAAAATAAAACTGAGAAATGAAATGAAAATAAATAGAGTTTACTATTTTCAACTCTGATAGATTGGTTATTCTTCAAAAACCAGATCTTTGGGGCTTGGCATCACCCTATCTTCATTCTTCTATACTTCTACTTCTTTTTACTCCTTACCTGCCTATTGCTTTATCTCCTTCTATATTTTCCTCAATACTACTCCCACTTCTGTTGTGGCAACCACTAAACACAAAGTCCAATAATTATACAAACAAGTAAAGCTCTCAATAGGCTATCAATGTGAAAATCACAAGAGAACTTGACAAGAAGTTTCTGCTGCATTGCTACCCTATTTATATAATTTACAGGTGGTCTATGCTAACACTAATTTAATCTTGCCCTAAAGTTTATATGTTGTCCATGCTTCATTCTTGTTGTGGCAATCACTAGACACAAAGTTCAATAGCAGCATAAGGCAGCAAATCTCTTAAGATAGATATAAAGTGGGAATTTCACAAGAGAACTCAACAAGGAGTCTCTTCTATATTAGAGTTCTATTTGTACAAAACATGCTTGGTCTATGCTACTAATAATTAGTTCTGTTCTTATATCCATGTTGCATCCTCATATCTACCTTATTTTCTACTCAAAGCCATCATGTTGTCTCCATGTACTCTGACATCATCTTCTAGACCCTTCTACTATGTTCTAGGCTTATGATGTCACATACCTTTCCATCGTCCAAAAGAAAAAGAAAAGAAAAAGCAAAATCTATATAAAATCAGAAAAAATAAAATAAAATAAAATAAAAATTGTTAGTGTCCAAAGTATTTCATGAAAATTCTTATGTCTTTCATAAGGACATCATGCCATATATATATACCCTGATGTTATCCTTCTAGTTTCTTCTCATCTAGTCTAGGCCTATGATCTTACATCATGTGATATGTCATGTGACCACAGTCATGTGCCTCTTCATCATTAATAAAGAAAAGAAAAGAAATATTAAATTAGAAAAAATAGGTAAAAGAAAAAGAAAAATGTTTTAGTGTCTAAGTACACCATAACAGTATCCTCCTCTTAAGGTTTCTACTCTGGAGGAACTTCCTGCCTCTTCCTCTCCTATTACCTTTCCTTTCTATCTTGCCTATCTCCTTTCTAATTTTTTCAAATATTCATCCTACCCAAACAAAATTCTTGCTGTATACTTCTCTAGTAACTCACTTCTCTTGAACTCCTCTGCTTCTGGATTCAACTCTATATCTACTGCCTTCTATTTTCCTTCCCTCTTTTCTACCTATTATACTTCTTCTTTTCTTATCTCTTTCTCAAATTCTTCCACTAAGTCCATCACATTCTTCAAATTTTCTAACCCCTCCTAAGTATCTTCCTCTCTTGTATAGCCTTTCTATCTCACTAAATACTTCAGTCTTCCCCTCCTCTCTCTTCTATCCAAAATCTTTTCTACTTCATATTCCTTCTCACTGGCTACTTTAAAAGAAGATACTGATATCTTCTTCTGCCCTTCTATCTGCTCTTGATACTTCACTATTCTTCTCACATTCACTACTGGGTGTATTCTTAATGACACTGGTAACTCCAATTCTACCATATTTTCTGATACAATTTTCTTGACCATATAAGGTTTAATATACTTCTCTGTCAACTTTTTTGTTGCTCTCTTCATCAACTCCATTGGAAAATCTTTTGTATTAATTAATACTTTATTTCCCACTTTATATTCCTCTGTCTCTTTTCTATTCCTATCTATTTGTCTCTTTATCTCCTCCTATGACTTCACCAATGCTGCTTTTGCCTCCTCATGTCTATTCTTCATCTCTTTCATAAACTCTTCTGCCTTCACATTCTTCCCCTTTTTACTTATATTGAAGCCTATCCTTGGTTCTCTCCCATAATTAACTTTGAACAGTAATGACTTCATTGCTATATATACCTTGTTGTTGAATGCAAACTCTGCTGTTGCCAACCATTCTGACTAATTGTTCTGTCTATGATCAACATACATTCTTAAGTACTGTTCCAGCTTCTGATTTGTCCTCTCCATCTGTCCATCTGTCTGTGGGTGATATGCCATAGATAGCTTTGTTTCTATTCCCAACATTTTGTTTAACTTCATTGTCAACCCTACTACAAACTGAGGTCCTCTATCTGATATCACACTCTCTAGCAACTTATGCAACTTCTATACATTATCCCTGAACAACCTTGCTAATTCCTCTGCCATTATTTTTTCTGTCATTGCCACAAAGTGTAATGAAAACCTATTATATACTACCAAGATTGAATCATAGCCTTTTGATACTAGTAACTTTGTAATAAAATCCACTAATATATACTGCCATAATCTCTCTAGTATCTTGTTAGGTCTTAATTTTTCTGCCAGCATCTCTGCTCTATTTTTCATCCTCTGATACTGATTACATCTCTCTATATATTACTTCATCTCCTTTGTAACCCCTGGCCACCAATAGCTTCTAGTAACCAGTTCTACTGTCTTCTACTGTCATCTATGTCTTGCTATCAGTATATCGTGATGAAGCTGAATAATCTCCAATCTCAGCTTTTTATCTCTTAGTATATATATCTTCCCCCCCTTTAACACTAGATCATCTTCTATCTGCCATTCCTTATTTCTCAATACTTTAACTTCAGCCTTCTTAGTTTCTTCCACTACTTTTATTACTTCATTATCTTTTGCTTTTATTTTTAATTTTCTCTATTAGCTCTTCCTCAGCTCCTTCAATCAACCACTGTTTCCTATCCATCACTCTAATTTCTAACCACTTCCTTTTTAGCATTACCTGATTTTCATTATTTCTCTCTACTTCTTCTGCCCAATCCACTTTTCTACTCAAACTATCAGCTTATTCCATACTCTTGCCAGCCACATACTTCAAAGCAAAATTAAATCTTAACAAATATAAGGCCTATCTAGCTTGCTTTTGATTTAACTTCTGAGCCTTTATAAAGTACTCTAAGTTTTTGTAATCTGTCCATATTTCAAACTGATCCTTGGCACCTTTTAAGAAATGCTTCCATATCTCTAAGCATCAAATGATCACTAATATCTTTTTATCATGAATCTCATAATTTCTCTTAGCTTCATTCAATAATTTCAAAATATAGGCAACTGGCCTCCACTTCTCATCTTCATACTTCATTGACAACACTTCTTCTATAGCAAGATCTAATGCATCTGTTTCTATTCTCATTTCTCTATCCAAGTTTGGTATTACCAAGACTAGTTCTGTCATAAATCTCTTCTTCGACTCTTCAAATGCTCTCTGCTATTTTTCTCCCCAACTCCACTTGATTTCCTTCCTTGTTATCTCATGTAATAGCCTCACTATCTTTGCAAAATCTTTGATAAACCATCTATAATAGTTTGCTAACCTCAAAAACTTCTGCACATCCTTCACACTCTTTAGCACTGGCTATTCTACTACTCTTTGCACTTTCTCCTTTTCCATCCTTACTTTGTCTTTCACTATTATCACTCCTAAAAATCCCACTTCCCTAACCTTCCATATATATTTTTTTAGTTTTACAAATAAATCATTTTCTTCCAACCTCCTCAATACTTCCTCTACTATCTTATGATGTCTTTCCTCTATCTCTGTTGCTATCATTACATTATCAATAAATACTGCTACCTGTTTCTCCACCACCATATCTCTAAGCAAATCATTTATCATTGCCTGAAATGTTGCTAGTGAATTAATCAACCCAAAGAACATTACCATAGGTTCAAATGATCCTTCTGGTATTGAGAATGCTGCCTTCCACTCATCTCCCTCCTTTATCCTCACATTGTTATAGCTCCACCTCAAATCCATCTTCATGAACACCATCTTCTTTCCAATACTATCTATTAGATCTGAAATCAGTGGTAATGGATAATTGTTTTTGATTATCCAACTGTTTAGATATCTGTAGTCTTGTATCATCCTCTTCTTCCCATCTTTCTTTGGCACAAAGAACACTGGTGATGTCTGTGGTGACTTCAATAGCCTAATATATCTGTTATGATTCAATGCTCAGAGTGTTAAGCAAAGAACTAACTCTTGTATTGAGTGACACAAGAGAACTCGATAGAGTTCCTAATACAAAGTAGTCTATCTTATATACTATTACCCATGGTCCATGCTTACTACTGTGCACCCTACCCTAAACAACCATGAGTATAATATGAGGCCAGCATGTGTTGTCCATGCTGTATGATGTCACTTTGTTCCAGAACCTTCTACTTCATTCTCCCAAGTTCCGTGATTAGTCTTGTGACTACGCCATCAATTTGTAATTGATGTGACAGCGTGACTGATAAACCCTAACCCGAGTTGTTCTAAAAATGGAAAATTAAAAAGGAAAAAGTAAAGTAAAATAAAATAAAGTCTCCCATCAACGATCTTGACAATATCCCTTCCTCAACTGATTCTTCACAAACTTCTGAACTTCCTCTCTTTCTACTCTTGACAACAGATATATCTTCCTCTCTTTTGGCATAAAACCTTCTCTGAGATCTATGGCATAATCCCAAGCCTTCCTCGTTAGCATCCTCTCTGACTCTTTCTTCTCAAATATCTTCAAATACTTATAAAACTGTCTTGGAACCATTTTCTCTACTGTTCTCAACTCTATTAAGTCTTACTCTTCATCTCTCTCTTGTTTCTTCTCTTCCACTATTCTTGCTATTACTATTTCCTCATCTGTTATCTGTTTTCTAAAGTCTTCTCTCTTTTGTTCTTTCTATTTTTGCTTTTGCCATTCTGGCTTTGTCTGTCTCCTTGTTTTCCATTTCTTCCCACATTCCTCTGGACATCTTATTATCTGTACTTCTTCTGTTCTCCAATATATCTCTGGATTATGGCATGTTAGCCAAGGCATACCCAATATAACTCTCCATTTCTGCCCTCCTATCACATCTATTGATGTCCTCTTTTTATATCCTTTGAAATATATCTCTATCTCCACTGTATCTACAATTGGCTCCATATAATTCAACATGCTATTAACATTCCTCACATAAATTAACCTCTCCAACTTTATTCTTCTAAATCTATGCTTCCTCACAAACTCTTCACTCATTACCAACCCTGTTGCTCCACTATCTAACAATGTATCTGCCACAATCCATTCTTCTTCCTCTTCATGCTTCAATCCAATCTTCACTATCACTTCTCTCAATAATTTCTCCTTCTTTTCTTTTTTTTTCTTCTCTACTTCTGTCTTTCATACTTCTACTCTCCTCTTTGCTCTTTCTTTCCTTAAAATTTCTTTTCAATTTTTTCCTACTTTATTTCCACTTCCTTCTCCTCTTTTCATCACTCTACTTCTTAATACTTCAAATCTATTTGAGGGCATCTGTACTGATCCCTCTTCCTCCATATTCCTATAATGATGGGTGATATGCCCAAAACCTCCACAAACAAAACACTTCCTCTCTTCCATCACTCTCTGCCTATTCTTCTCTCTTCTTCTTTCCCACATCTCTTGCTGTCTCTGCTCTTTCTCAGCTCTTCTTTCTTCTCTAATTCTCATTTCCTCAATTCTTCTCCATTCCTCATCTATTCTCTTCTGCTCCTCTTTCTCTTCTCTTTTCCTTCTCTCTTCTTTGTTTTTACTTGTATATTCTTCTATCCATCTATCCATCTCTTCCTGTTCTCTCTCCCTTGCTTCTCTTGATTTTCTTTCTTTTCCTTTTTTCTCTAGCTCTTTTATTTTCACCTACATTTCCATAATTTTTATATTATTGTTTAATATTTCTACCACCTTTCCCCCCCTCCAAATTCTCTAATCAATTCCTCTGGACTTCTTTTATACAATTCCATTGTTGTTCTCATTATTTCTTCCATATTGCTGTTCTTCACTACCTTGGTGTTTAACAGTAGTATCATCTCCTCCAAAAACTATTCCTCTGTAAGTACTAGCCAGTATTCTTTCTACCCAACCTCACACTGTCTACTGACTACCTGTCTACTACCCTACTAACTACTGCCCTAATTGAATTCCTGGCTACTATCTCTAAGAAGGGAATCTTTAAACTAGGTGCTTCTTAATGAACTATGCCACTACTCTGTGTATACAGGTCACAAGAGGATCCTGCAGCACAAGCCTTCTACATAAATATATCTATCTACCACATTTACAAAAGGTGATATAACTGATGTACATGAGTGGGCTACTGTGCAACCAACCAGCCAAGCTTCTTCTACCTGACTAGTATATCTCTTAAGCCTAGGGCCTAGCTATATGTCTTCTTGACTTTGGATGTGCTGCTCTCAGTTGAGGATGATTAAAGAGTAAAAGAAAAAGAATAAGAGTCTGTGTGACACAGAGTCCTAGAAGGTAGTTGAGTTCTACTATTGTGGTAACCACTAGACACAATGTCCAATAATCACACAAACAAGTAAGACTTTCAATAGACTATTGATGTGGAAATCATAAGGAAACTCAACAAGAAGTCTCTGCTGTATTGTTACCCTATTTATATAATTTACAGGTGGTCTATGCTAACACTAATTTAACCTTGTCCTAAAGTTGATATGTTGTCCATGCCTCATCCTCATGTTTTTCATAAGAATATCATGCTGTATACTCATGTGACCACAGTCATGTGCCTCTTCATCATCAATAAAGAAAAGAAAAGAAATATTAAATTAAAAGAAAAGAAATATTAAATTAGAAAAAATAGATAAAAGAAAGAGAAAAATTTTAGTGTCTAAACATACCATAACAACTTCCTCTTGAACATTTCTTATCCTTTCTACAAACTCTGTTATTTTCTTTACTTTTTCTTTTCTAATAACTCTTATTTTATTTTGATGTTTATTTTTTATTTTTTATTTTTAAATTAACAATTTATTATCTGAGACATAGTGGTAGGCTGTAGTAACTATGTAATTGTTATGATTCAAAGACTTTAGAATAAGTCCAAGAAAGGGAACCTTGTATTAGTTAAGATAGGAGAACTCAATGGAGTTTCTAGGTACAATGTAAAACATGCTGTAATGATATTATTTACTTCTAAAACCTTCCACCACATTCTAGTAACATATGATGATGTGATAAGATTGTCTTCTATTCAACCTTTGTATCTTTATAAAGTATTCTAAGTTCTTGTGATCTATCCAGACCTCAAACTTAAACTTGGCACCCTCTAATAAGTATCTCCAGTTTTCTAGTTCTCTTATTACCACCAGTATCTCTTTGTTGTGAATCTTGTAATTTCTCTTTGTTTTATTAAGAAACTTAGAGAGGAATATTACTGGTCTCCACCTTCTATCTTTGTATTTCATAGATAATACACCACTTGTTGTATAGTTTAATGCATATACTTCTATTCTCATTTTTTTGTCTAAATCCAGTACTGCCAACACTGGTTCTTCTGTAAACCTCTCCTTCAACTCCTGAAATGCTTTCTCCTGCTTCTCTGTCCAATCTTACTTCCAATCCTTCTTCACTATATCATGTAATAGTCTGGCTATTATTGTAAAATTCTTGATAAACTGCTAATAATAGTTAGCTAGTTCCAAAAACTTCTGTACATCTTTAACTTCTTTCAGAGTCAGCTATTCCAATATTCCCTTTATCTTCTCTTTCTCTATCTTAATCCCTTTTGGCCTAATCATCACTCATAAAAATCCTACCTTCCTAATCTTTTACTTACAATTTTCTAGTTTTATATATAGATCATTTTCTACTAACCTCCTTACTACTTCCTCTATTACTTCATCATACTCTTCTTCCTCTTTTATTCCCACAATTACATTGTCAATGAAGCTCACCACTTTTCTAATATTAATCAAGTTTTACAGGATCTTATTTATCATTGTTTGGAATATCACTGGAGAATTGGTTAGTCCAAAGAATATAACTGTTGATTTAAATCACCCTTCCAGAGTTGTAAATACTGCCTTTTACTCATTTTTCTTCTTTATCCATATAATATTATATCTCTATCTTAGATCTAACTTAGTAAATACTTTCTTCATATCTATATTTTTATGATGTCTGAAATAAGAGACAAAAGATAATTGTTTTAATAGTCCACTCATTTAAATATTTATAGTCTTATACCATATGCTTCTTTCTATCCTTCTTTCCTATGAAGAACACCAGTGCTATTTGAGGTGACTTCAAGAGTTTGATATACTCTTTCTTCAACTAGTTTTGGATGAACTCATATATCTCTCCCTGCTCTTCCTCTTTCTCAGCACAAATCTCTCCTTCATTTCTATTGCATGGTCCTACATCTTCTTTGATGATATTCTCTCACTCTACTTCTTTCCAAACATATAAATCTACTTATGGAATTTTTCTGGCACCAAATTTTTTGCTTTTTTTTCTGACTTTGCTACTTCTTTTTTGTCCCATATCTTCTATTCTTTTTGTCAGAGTTGAAAACAATAGACTTTATTTATTTCAATTTCAATTTCCTTTCTACTTTTATTTTCTATGTCTGGAGATTTAAGATTGGGAGCTAGTGTGACATCACAGTCATGTGGTCATGATGGAAGGTTATAGAAGGTTCTAGTATGATGACATCATATACATATGCTAGCCTCAAGACTAATATATGGTCATTTAGAGTAGACTAAAAGTAGTAGAGCATGGACTATTAGAGTTTAGTATATAAGGTAAATAATCTTGTACAGAGTTTTCTATTAAGTTCTCTTGTGTTAACCCTAATACAAGGTTCCTTTCTTTGATCAACCATAAAGTTACTGAATTGTAACATTAGAACTCAATTCCCATTCTTGAGACTGTCCAACATAGGACCCTCTTTATACTCTTACTCTTTTACCATTCTTGACCAAAGAATAACACAGTC
>Ga0157358_1000970_pt1 | contig 12397 bp, 13 predicted proteins | sample AttcapACBM2_FD_111484 | JGI IMG/M metagenome (GOLD analysis project Ga0157358, IMG submission 111484) | Fungus gardens microbial communities from leaf cutter ant in Botucatu, State of São Paulo, Brazil - Atta capiguara ACBM2 | ecosystem: Host-associated > Fungi > Mycelium > Unclassified ...
ACTAAACTATAAATCCAATGGTCCTTGATAAATACTTGATTCTAATTATCCTTTTCTACTCCTATCTTATAGTCTAGTCTCCTACTAAGTCTATCTGCTTTCTTCATTTTTGTTCCTAGTACATACTTTAAGATGAAGTCAAACCTTGACAGGTAGAGTGTCTAGTAGGCTTGTTTTCTGTTCAGCTTTTGCACTTTCATGAAATATTCCAAGTTTTTATAATCTGTCTAGACCTCAAACTTGAACTTTGTGCCTTCCAATAGATGTCTCTAGTTTTCTAATCCTCTTTTTACTGCCAACATCTCCTTGTTGTAAATTTCATAATTTATGTCTATCTCATTTAGAGATTTTGAAAGGAATGTTACTAGCCACTACTTCCCATCTTTGCATTCCATAAATAACACCCCTTCTGTTACATAATCTGGCATGTCTACTTTCATTCTGATTTTTTTGTTTAAATCTGGTACTGCTAACACTGATTCTTTTGTAAACCTCTCTTTTCATTCTCTAAATACTTCTTTCTACCTTTCCATCCATTCCCACTTCTGATTATCTTTTATCATATTGTGTAATAGTCTAGCTATTGTTACAAAGTTCTTGATGAATCAACAATAATAGTTCACCAATCCTAAGAATTTCTGTATGTATTTGACTCCTTTCAAAGTTAGCTAGTCCAAAACACCTTTCACCTTTTCTTTCTTCATTTTGATTTCCTCCAGTCCTATTACTACTCCCAAGAATCCTACTTTCTTTATCTTTTACTTATATTTCTCCAGTTTCATATACAAATAATTCTCTGCCAATCTCTTTACAACCTCTTCCACCAACTTGTCATATTCTTCTTCTTCTTCCATCCCAATAATTACACTGTCAATGAAACTTGCCACTTTTCCAGTGTTGATGAAATCCTATAGGATTTCATTTATTATGGTCTAAAAAGTTGCAGGTGAGTTTATTAGTCTGAAGAACATCACTGTTGGCTCAAATGACCTCTCTAGTATTATGAATACCACCTTCCATTTCTTTATCCATATATTATTATAACCCCATCTCAAGTCCATATTTGTAAATACTTTCTTGGTATCTATGTCCTCTACAATATCCAAAATTAAAGACAAAGAATAATTATTTTTAATAGTCTATTCATTTGGATACCTATAGTCTTGTACTATATGCTTCTTTCCATCCTTCTTTCCTATGAAAAACACTGGTGCCATTTGAGATGACTTTGAGGGCCTGATATACCCTTTTCTCAATTTTTTTTTGAAATGAACTCATGTATCTCCTCTCTCTCTTCTCTTGACAATGAATATACCTTCCCTTTTCTTGATACAAACTCTTCTTTCATCTTAATACCAGCTTCCTTGCTTCTTTTTCTTTATCCCAAATCTCTCATTCTTCTGCCACTTTTCTTGCTTCCATTGTTCTCTCCTTCTTTGGTTTTTTTCTTTTCTTTTTCTTCTGCTCCTTCTCCTCTTGTTTCTTTTCTTCCTTCTTTTCTTCCTCTTCTTTCTATTCTTCTTCCTTTTGCTTCTGCCATCCTGACTTTCCTTGCTTCAGTCTCCACTACTTCCCACATTCTTCCATACATCTCATTATCTTTATCTCTCCTATTCTCCAATCAATCTCAGAATTATAGTGAGCTAGCCATGGCATTCCCAAGATTATATTCTACTTCTGCCCCCAATTATATTTATTTCCATTCTTTCCCTATGTCTCTGATAATAAATATTGACTTCCACAGTATGTTCTATTGGTCCCTTCTTATTAAATGTTCCATCCACATTTCTCACATAAATTAGTCTTTCTATTTTCTTCAGTTTAAATCCCTACTTCTTAGTAAACTTCAAACTCATAATCAACCCTGTAGCTCTACTATCTAATAATACTTTCACTATTACTTCTTCCTGTATATTAATTCTCTCCAGCCCAATCTTTACTGTTACTTCTCTTAAGAGCTCCCTATTGTTTAGGTTACAGCAGAATGTATTCTCCACTACTCTAGAGAGTATTGTGTACCTATTGTTATTACTGAGACTTAATCAAGGAGTATTAGATCTTGCTTCCCATTCAAATTATTCTGTCTATTTTTTCCTTCACTTCTTCTTTGTCCATTGTTCTCATTTCCATATTCCAGTCTTCTATTCTCCCCAATTTTGTTTCCCATTCCCCTATTCCTATAATTCTTAGCTAGATGTCTAAATCCCCTACAATTGTAACAGTTTCTATTATTCCTGTTCACATCCATGGCATATGAGCTGTATTATGCAAACTCTGCTCTCTGATTAGGATGTATCATAACTGCATTTGTTCTTTCAATCCCTTCCATTAGAGCAGGCCCTATCAGTGCATACTATTGAGAAGCTTCTTATCTTCTTAGCCAAACTTAAGACTATGGCATCTGTTGCCGTTGTGCCTCTGCATTGTTTAACCTTAGAGCCTGTGGCCCCTGTTCTTATTGTTCCTTCAATCATTCTTCCTCTCATCTACTCTCTCTCCAATTTCTGTCCAGGGTGATGGCCTGATCATACCACTATTCAATTGAGAACAATTGCTGTTCTGACTCTATAAGTTTTTAGTATATTGTCCCATTCATGCCTCATTTAAATTTCTCTACCAGAGGCCTTTCTTCATATCCACTTCCTCTTACTGCTCTTCTGAATTCCTACACAAACTCTTTCATTGTCCTTCTCCCTTGCTCTAGCCTCTTCAATTCTGCTACTTTCACTCCTTTCTCATCTCATCCTCCAAATTCCTTCTTGATATTTGCCAACAACTCTCCTACTGTCTCATGCTCCAGTGAACCTTTTTCTAAATCTTTCAATGTATTTTCTTTCTATATATCTGCTAATTCTCCCTATACATATGACAATATCCACTGAATTTGTTCCTGTACTGCTGCTCTTCTCATTTTCATCCATAAGTATAACTTGCATACCATAACAAATTCTAAGACCTTTGCTGAGGTCTTATTGAATATGTGTAGCTTAGCCACTTCTATGCTTGTTCCTTCCCCTCCTACTCCTCCTTCTTAAAAAGCTTGGAGCTGTATCTGTAGTACTGCCAGCTGCTCCTGCTGTTGTCTTATGATAGTATGTAAATCTGAGTTGTGTCAACTTATGGTGTATAGTAGTAGTAGTGGTAATAGTGATGGGGGCAGTAGAGTGGGTGGTGGTGATTGTTGTTCAGAGAGTACAGATCCTATATCAGACTCGCTCTATGATTTGTACTCTGAACTCGACTTTTTTCTTTGTAAGAGCTAGTGGTACTCTTCTTGTTCACCTCACTCTGTTTACTGACTATTTATGCTACCAACTACTATCCTAATTAAATTTGTACATGAATATCTCTAAGAAGGGAATCTCTACTCTAAATAGGGCTTATAGAAAACTTCACTGTTCCTCTGTATAAACAAGTCACAAGAGAATCTGCAGTATGAGGCTTCTATATGAAAACTAACTACTAAGAGTATATCTTCCTGCACCAGTATGCTTTGGTACAACAAAATGACTAGGTTTACCTAGTTAGTATACCCCTTATACCTAGGGCCTGGCAATTCTTCTTGACTTTGGGTGTGTTACCCACAGTTAAGGATGGCAAAGAGTAAGAGTAAGTTTGTAGAGAGAGCCTTATGTTGGATAGTCTCAAAAATAGGAATTGAGTTCTAATGTTACAACTCAGAGTTCTTAGGGTTGGACAATAAGATGAAATCTTATATTAGGGTTTAACACAAGAGAACTCAATAGAGAATTCTGTTACAGAATGGTCTACCTTATATACTAAAAGCCATGGTTTATGCTCTACTACTTTAGCCTATTCTAAATGACTATATGTTAAACATGCTGTATGGTATCATTCTTTTTGAACCTTCTATGTCCTTCTATTGTTACCACATGACTTGTGATCATGACATGTGTCATGTGACAGTATGTCAGTGATATCATACTAAACCCTAACCCTAAGTTCAGAAGATTAAAATAAAAGAAAATAAAAGAAAAATAAAAAGATATTAGCAAAAACTCAAGTCTAAGCTTTGCAACTCTGACACTTGTCTAGAGTAAAATAGTTTTTTTAAACCAAAATCATTTATATTTTTTCCAAGACAGTAGTCAGTAGCTTAAGTATTTAATAGATAGTGTAAGATGGAACAAAAAGAGGGCCTACTAACACTTACAGAGATTACTTCAAGTTCAGAATATGAGTCTGAGAGTAAGACTAGTACTGGTACCTCTTCTTTATCTTTATACACTTCTTCCTCACTAATACTACTACTACTATTACCATTACCCATTGATTCTCCCCCTTCTTATCACAACATAAGTCAACTTAATGTCAACTATGTTACAAACTCAAGTCCTTAGAGTTGGATAAGAGAAAGAACCTTGTATTAGGGTTAACACAAGAGAACTCAATAGAGAACTCTGTACAAGATTGTCTATCTTATATACTAATACCTAATGGTCTGTACAAGCTATTTCTAGCCTACCCTAAATGACCATGTATATCACATATTGTATGACATTATCTCTTTCAGAATGTTCTATATCCTTTCATATGTCATGTGACTTGTTACTGTCACTGTCACTATATTATCTAATGTGACTGATGTGTGACCAAGTGATGTTGTTACTAATCCTAACCCTAAGTTCTAAAAATAGAAAAATGAAAATAAATTGAAAAGAAAAAGAAAATAAGAAAATAAGAAAAAGCTAAGTCCATTTTCTGTGATCTTGACAAACTAACTTTTAGAGCAGATGAAGATACAATAGAAGTAGATAGTAGTACTACAAGCAATTATTATGGGAAGAGAGAATACAGAGAGGTCCAATACAAGGTCCTATATAGGTAACCAAACTACCAATATTTAGTGAAGAGACAAACAAAGTTGCAGAGTTCATAATGGCATGTAAATTATATTTGAGAATGAGGATAAGAGAAGCATTAGTGGAAGAACAGATTCAATGGGTATTATCATATGTATAGAGAGAATCTACTAATGTGTGGAAGAAGAATTTGTTGGAAGATTTAAAATCTAGGAAAGTAGAATTTGAGTTAGCAGAGGAATTTTTGATAGAATGAAAAAAGAAATTTAGTAGAGGAAATGAGAAGTTAGTCAAAGTGGCTGAGCTCAAAAAAGTAGAATAGAGAGAAAAGACTAGAGAAATTTGTTTAAGAATTTAGAAAGGTAGATAGGGGGAGGGGAGTGAATACAAAGAAAGAGCATTAGTAAAGGAATTTAAGAGAAGGATGAATAATGTGATAAGAATAAAGTTAATAGAGGCAGAAAGGCCACTAACTAGTATTGAGTAGTAGTACAAATATACTACTAATCTAGATAGACATTGGAGAGAGAGTCAAAGAGAAGAAGAAAGATTGAGGGAAAGAAAAGAAAGCAAAAATCAGGAGCAGAAGCAAATAGGCTTGGAAAGTAGTCAAAAAAGATTTAGGCTATAGCTATCTCTATCTCAAGTGTTGCCTAGAAGGTAGAAGATACAGTGGGTGCCAGTGGAATTCACTCTAATAAAAGGGATAGAAAGAACAAATATGCTTGAACTCTTATTTTAATTTATTTTCTTTGATTTGATTTCTCTTTTTCTTTTATTTCTTAAATGATGAAGAGATACATGACATGATGTCATAGGCCTAGAATCTTGAAAAAGAGGCTAGAAGAATAACATCAAGATGTATGTCAATAGCATGTTTACCTCATAGTGTACATATTGTATAGTAGACATATAAACGTTAGAATAGGATTATTTATTGTTAGCACAGACTATATGTTACTAGTATATATAGTATAAGAATACATTGGGGAGTTCTTGTTGAGTTCTCTTGTGATTCCCATAAGATACTTCATTTCTAAGTTTACTTAAGTGGTTTATTGGTTGTCTTGACTAGTGGTTGCCACAACAAAATATAGTAGTGATCAGAAATCTCTTACAAGAGCAAGAAAGAAGGGGAGAAGGAATAAGAAGGAATTTTTATGTGATGAATGTAAATAGGGAGAGGAATTACTATAGTTGTGGAAAATTTGGCCATTTTGTATAGAATTGTAGAAATTGGGATATAGTAGGCCAAGAGAGGAGAATTGAGTATAGGAACAATATGAATGATATAAAAAAGAAGGAGAGTCTGGTGGTCTTTAACTAGACTCTTACAATAAATTCAATGTACTAGCTACTTGTGTAATACAAGCTAGTATCCTAGATCTGACAGAAATCTGTAAGCAAGAAAGATGAGAAGACAATTTTAAAGGAGGAGAAAGTAAAAAAGAAGAAGAGGATAGAAAGTAAATAAAAACCAATAGAAGTAAGAAAAATAGATGAAGAAGAATTATTAAGGAAGATAACAGGATAGATATACAAGAAGGAGTAATAGTGGAAGTACTGTTAGATAGTGTAGTAATGGGGCTAGTAATGAGTTCAGAGTTTGCAAAGAAGATAAGGTTTAAGTTAAAGAAGATTGAAAGACCAATATACATAAGAAATGTTAATAGAACATTCAACAAAGAAGGACCAATGGAATATATAGTGAAGGTTAACATTTATTACTAGAGGTATAGGGAGAGAACAGAGATTAATATGATAGGTGGACAGAAGTGAAAAGTAATTTTGGGAATGTCATAGCTAACATGTCACAATCCTGAGATTGACTAGAGAATAGGAGAAGTGAAGATGATGAGGTGTTCTGAAGAATGTGGAAAATAGTGGAGACCTGAGCAAGAAAAACCATGATAGCAAAAGCAGAAAGAAGAAGAAAAATGAGAAGAGAAGGAGGAGGAAGAAAAGAAGAAGAAATCAAAAAAAAAAGATAATGGAAATAAATAAAGTAGTAGAAGAGTGAGAAATTTGGAATGAAGAAGTAGTAGCAAAATCAGAGGACAAAGCAAAGAAGTTAGTTCCAGAATGATTCCATAAGTGGATTAAAGTTTTTGGGAAGAAAGCAAGTGAAAGGATGCCAACAAGGAAGATGTGAGACCATGCAATAGAATTGAAAAAAGAGTTTACATCAAAGAAAGGGAAAATTTATCTCTTGTCCAGAGAAGAAAGAGAGGAAGTGAGAGAATTGCATGAGTTGACAAAGAAAGAACAAAAGTGAAAATAGAAAATAAGACAAGAGAAGGCATTTAAGAGATTAATGAAGAGATTCATTTTAAAACTCATCTTAATAGCTTCAGATCTGAATAAGAGACCAGTAGTCTATCTTTCTAAATTATTAAATGAAATAGAGTGTAATTATGAAATTCATGATAAGAAAATATTGGCAGTGATCAGGGGATTAGATGCTTGGAGGCATCTGTTAGAAGGCACTATATTCAAGTTTGAAGTCTGGTTTTATTGTATTCTTAATCTCTTATATTTTATTTTTATTTTATTTTATTTTTATCTATTTTCTTTGATTTAATTTCTATTTTTATTTTATTTTATTTCTTGGACAATGAACAGGCACATAATTGCAATCACATGACATGTCACATGACATAATGTTATAGGCCTAGAATCTGAAAAAAGGGGCTAGAAGAATGATATCAAGATATATATCAATAGTATATTTATCTTATGACAGATATATGAATATTAGAGTAGGGTTATTTATTATTAGCATGGACCATATATACTAGTATATATAGTGTAAAAATACATTGGAGACTCCTTGTTGAGTTCTCTTACACAAAATACTTTGTCTTTAAGTTTATTTAGTAGTTTATTATTGTCTTGACTAGTGGTTGCCACAATATCTGGGTGGACTATAAGAACTTGAAGTACTTTATGAAGGTACAGAAGTTGAATTAGAGATAAACTAGATAGGCCTTATATTTGTCTAGATTCAATTTCACTTTGAAACATGTACTAGGAGTTAGAATAGAAAAAGCAGATAGACTTAGTAGAAGACTGGACTGAAAAGTAGGCATAGAAAAAGACAATGAAAACCAAAAATTAATAAAAATAGCTAGGAAAAAAGATAAAGAGGCAGTTAGAGTAATAAAGGAGATAAAAAAGGCAGGAGTAAAAGTATTGAGGGAAGATGAATGGTAGTTAGAAGGAGATTTAGTATTGAAGAAAGGAAAGATGTATATACCAAAGAATGAGAAGTTGAGAATAGTGATAATCTGGTTGCATTATGATATACTAGTGGCAGAACATAGTGAAAGGTGGAAAACAACAGAGTTGGTGAGGAGAAATTACTAGTGGTTCAGAGTGACAAAAGATGTAGGAAAATATGTGGATAGTTATGATATGTGTTAGAGGATGAAGAATCACACAAAGGTATCAGTAGGAAAGCTAATGGTAAATGAGGTACTGAAAAGACTATAAAACCTGATATTAGACTTTATTATGAAGTTACCATTAGTAGCTGGAAAGAATGTGATTCTAGTAGTCTGTGATAGATTGTTAAAGATGGCCCATTTTGTAGCAACAACAGAAGGAATATTAGTAGAAGAATTGATACAGTTGTTTAGAGATAATATGTGGAAGTTGCATAGATTACTGAAAAGTATAACTTTAGATAGGAGATCTCAGTTCATAGCAGAGCTGACTGAATAGAATGTTGGGAATTGAAACAAAGTTGTTGATGTCTTTTCATCCACAAATAGATGGGTAGACCAAATAAATAAACTAGAAGTTGGAATAATATCTCTAGTTCTTTGTAAATCATAGACAGAAGGACTTGCCTAAATTGTTAGCAACAGCAGAGTTTTCAGTGAACAATAAGACACATTAAGCAACCAAAGTGTCTCTATTTATAGTGAACTATAGTAGAGAATTGAGAATGGAACAGATATCAGGAGGATGGAAAAAGTAGAAAAGGCAATAGAGTTAGCAGAGAGGACAAAGAAGGTACAAGAGGAAGCTAGGGTAACATTGGAGAAAGCTTAGGAGGAGATGAAAAAACAAGCAGATAGGAGAAGAAAAAAAGTTGAAAAATGAAAAAAAGGCAATAAAGTAATGTTAAGTACAAAAGATCTGGTATTCAAAGAAAGACTGGTAAGAAAACTAGTAGACCAATATGTTAGCTCATATACCATTGATGTTGTGACAACCACTTAACCAAGATAGTCAATAGATCACTAAGTAGTCTTATAAGCAAGAAGTCTTATGAGAATTACAAGAGAACTCAACAAGAAGTCCCCAATGTATTCCTACACTATTTATACAATAGATATATAGTCTGTGCTAGTGATAAATGACCCTACCCTAAAGTCCATGTGTCAGCTATGAGTATACCATAAGAACAACATGCTATAAACATATATCTTGATATTACTTCTTCTAGTCTGTTCTCTAATATTCTAGGCCTCTGATATAATTGTTATATGTCATATCATGTGATTGTGGTCACATGCCTCTTTATTGTTCAAAATATAGAGGAAAAAGAAAAATCAAATCAAGAAAAATAGAAAAGAAAGTCAGAATAAAATATAAGAGTTTGAGCATACTATAACAATTGATAAAGTAGTTTCTACTAATATAGTCAAATTATGATGATCACAAAATGAACTACTTACTTATTTGTGATATCTGAATCTTAGATATACTCTCAGAGATTTAGGAGTGATTCAGAAGTTTAATAATAATAACAATGATGATGAAAATCAATATAGATGTCAATGATGAAAAGATGATAATTGATGATAAATGATATTATTAAGTCTGAGACCTAATTCTCAGATATAGAAGTATTTATACAAAATAGTAATAGTCTATACACAAGCTATTTCCATCACATGATCAAAATTTGTATCTGGTAAAGCTTTCATTTGTTATAGTAGATATCAGGCTAATTTTCTGATCTCTATATAATATATGATATATTATCAGAAACTGTTTGATAAATGCTTTCCAATGTAACTTTGATTGTAGAAATCCATTTAATTTGTTATAATTAATACCTCATGGTATACAGGTAGCTACTTCATAGATAACAGATATTAGGATTACTTCTCTATGACTCAATAATCAGCTATACTGTGTATTAACAATGTGTAGGGTCAGTCAGCATCTCATATACTAGTAGAGATATCCTTTGTTATAATTACAAGACCTTAAAGTGGATTAAGTAAAAGAACCTTGTATTAGAGTTAACACAAGAGAACTCAATAGAGAACTCTGTACAGGATTGTCTACCTTATATACTAAAACATAATAATCCATACTCTACTACTTTAGCCTACTCTAAATGACTATATATTTTCCTTAAGATTAACATGTATATAATATGTTGTATGATATCATTCCTTCTAGATCCTTCTACCATCTTCCATTATGTCATGTGACAGTGTGACAGTGTGACAGTGACTTGTGATGTCATGCTAAACCCTAATCCTAAGTTCCAAACTGGAAAATAAATTGAAAAGAAAAGAAAATAGAAAATAAGAAGTGAAATAAAATAAAACTAAGTCTACTTTTTTGTGATTCTGACATCCTTATGTTTTCTGACTCACTTTCTTATTACTAACATATATATTTCTCATAATCTTTAGATATATATAGCTGTAGATATTATCTTGCATTCTTACACTTTACTCATTGATCATTCTTTCCTTCTCTATACAAGTATTGCCTAAGTTGAAATCTGAGCCAAGCTTAAGATCATAACATTTGGTAAAGTGTCATTAGGCTTACTTTGCAAAAGAAGAGTGCATAGTAGTTAGGCCACTGGAATGTTTATGGTTCTAGACCATCAGAAAGACAATTGATACTTATGGTATAGCCCACAGATAGTAGAATAGATCAACATCAAGAAAATGATATAGAGGCACTGTTAAAACAACTAGGATTTTTGAGAATCACAGAAAAAGATACCTTGGAAGAAATAACAGAGACAGAGAGTATAGACAAAATATCAACAACATCAGTACTAGTAGTACACAATGAGCAGGTAGTTATGTCTAAGAGCATACTTCTAGGTATAGGATGAAATTTGAAGACTGATGGAAGGAAATCCAATTATTTCTTAAAAGTAACAGAGTTACAACAATAGACAATAAGATTACTACAATCCTAACCTACCTTAGAGAGGGCATAGTAGACATTTATGCCTAGAAGAAGAAACAGATATCTAAGATTGAAATGAGTTTGTTAGGGAGATTAAGACCATATTCAGTGGCAAGAGCAAGACAGCAGATACTAAATAAAAGATAGAGACATTTAAGTAGGGCATGAAGCACATTGCTAATTTTATGATTGAGTTCAAAACATTAGCCATGAAGGCTGAAACAGATGATATACATACCATATTCTTACTAAAGAAGAACATCCATCCAAACATTATCAAGATGATACTGGGATACCTACTGATAGTAGTACCAGAGATACTTAAAGAATAAAAAGTAGTAATTATCTCAGTTGGACAAGAATACAGATCTACAAAAAGCTGACAATATACATTGCTTCTCTCTCTCATACCACCACCTTGTATGGTAGCGCCTAACAGAGAAATTATGAATATAAATCCCTTTAAATCACCTTCAGCTATATCTTGTCCTACTGATATCAATAAAGGATCAGAGGATATCAATATGGATTTGTTTAGAGGTAGATCCCCTAGGTCTAGTATTAACTCTTCAAGAGAGGGTTCTGTCATCTCTAAACTTTCCAATGACGTCTATTCTCATTGAATGGAAATACAAAGTGAAGACCCGAACTGGGCAAACCAGATTGACAATGAAATATTTCACGTCTCAACTTCCTCTGAAGTTGAGAGGGAAAGTAACACTCAAGCTTAGGTGGCTTTGAATCTTAGCATCCCCACTACATGTATGAACCTCAATACCACCATGGGGCCCAAACAAGCTATTAATAGTTTGTCCCCTCCTGCACTTTTGTATGAAGAACTACAACTGGCCAATATTAATTCTTGGGATGGCTGTACTCATCCCATATCCCTCTTTGAGAGACTTGGGACCCAAGATATTAATGTTAACAATATCAAAGTCTCTCTTGAACAAATGTCTGATTTCATTTCTAATCATCACCTTAAAAACCACAAGGAAGACAAAATTCCATGCTTGACCAGCTTTGGCAAAGTCGTGTTTGAACTAGTCTCTTCAATCTTCAAAGGTGGATGGGACAACTTACTTGTTAGAGATGGACAGAAGACATTTCGCAACAAAATCAAAGAGGAATTCACCACAAGTGTTCCTATCACTCCATCCAATAGAAAATTCACCTGTCTTCCCCCTGCTAAACCAGCAGAATTTTCTAATATTCTCCCTCCACTAAATTCAGTCAGCTCATCTAAAGGTGACTCTTCTGTAAAAAATAAAGGGAAGAAACCATCCAACAACAATTCCTTCAACAAACCTTCTGGTCCTATGCACTCATACACACAAGTCTCATTAACCTCCAATATCTGAGAAATTCTTAAACTCAAAGAAAATTTCCCCAAACTGTTG
>Ga0157358_1000971_pt1 | contig 12397 bp, 5 predicted proteins | sample AttcapACBM2_FD_111484 | JGI IMG/M metagenome (GOLD analysis project Ga0157358, IMG submission 111484) | Fungus gardens microbial communities from leaf cutter ant in Botucatu, State of São Paulo, Brazil - Atta capiguara ACBM2 | ecosystem: Host-associated > Fungi > Mycelium > Unclassified ...
AGCACAGACCAAGCATGTTTTGTATATATAGGACTCTAATTTAGCAGAGACTCCTTGTCGAGTTCTTTTGTGAACTACCCACATTATATCCGCTTTTGAAATTTACTTGCTTGTGTGATCATTTGTCATTGTGATAAGTGGTTGCCACAACAGCATATGGACTTTAGGATAAATTAGTTATAATGTATACACAGACTATAGTCTGAAGTATATAAGATAAACTACTTTATACTGTAAACTTGATTAAGTTTTTTATATGAATCTTATACAAGGATTTTTTTCTTTAGAGCTCAATATAGTTACAAGCTTAAGTTTACAAAAATCAAATATTAACTTATGAAATTAGGTATTTACTTATTAATACTTCTAACAAAGCTTTATATATAGAGCTATTCCTCTTATATCATATTCTTACTGTTTCTACTAATACAGTCACTATATAATACTATTTTAGCTACATTATACTATGATTAGTGTAAGAGGACCTAATACTTTTGTGTAGTAAGCTCTAGACCACTGTCAGAGTTCAAGACAGTAAACTCTAATTATTTTTATTTTTTCTTTTCTTATTTTGTTATTTTCTTTTCTTTTATTTTTATTTTGGAGACTTAGGGTTAGGATTAACATAACATCACAGTCACACAGTCACATGTCACATGAAAAAGCAAAGAAGGTTCTGAAAGGATGATATCATATAGTATAATTAAAAACATGTTGACCTTAAGACAAACATATGGCTGTTTAGAATAGGCTAGAAGTAATTAGTACAGACTATGGAGTTTTAGTATATAAGGTAGACAATCTGGTACAGAGTTCTCTTTTGAGTTCTCTTGTGTTAACCTAATACAAGATTCATTCACTTGTTCCACTCTAAGGACTTGAGTCTATAACAACCACCTTAAAAGTCTACAGTATTAAATAACTAACAAGAACTCTGATAAAAGCTTGTAAGACTACTGCTCTGAGTTATACTTACTACTACTAGTTCTATTAGCATTTTTAATGCTCCCTTTTATCCAGGCAATCTTCTAGATATTTTTATCAAGATTCTTAGTATCATATTACACTTAGACTCTTATATTTGATTTTGATTTTATTTATTTATTCTTGATTTAATTTTTTTTTCTTTTCTCCTTCTCATAAAGAGACATATAACTGTAGTTACATAACATATTACATCACATGATATTATAAGACTAGAAAAAATAACAAACATATATATCTATAATATATTTACCTCATAGTATACATATAGTACACTCATAGCTAATACATGAACATTAGGATAGGGTTATCTATCATTAGTACAGACTATATACTAGTAGTATAAATAGGGTAGCAATACATTAGAAACTTTTTGTTGAGTTTTCTTGTAATCTTTACAAGATTCTTATTTTATAAGACTAACAGCTACCTTCTCTCAATATCTCTTAGAAATCTTTCATTATAACTAGGTTAGAGATAATGCCCTTAATATTCTTTTGCATATTTAACAGTTCAAATTAATGTCTACTAAAGTTTCAATACTTTTCTAAACTACTATAAGTGAGATTATACAATTAAGCTAGTCCTAGAAGCTAAGTTTAAAACATTTAAGATATATCTCTTATTTTTCATAGAACAGACAAAACTGGATGCATTTATTACTAAAAATCTCTATACAGACCAGATAAGACTACTTAAGTCTCTCTTAGTTATGCTGGTTTTCTTATCAAGAAAAAGAAATTAGTGCAAGACTACAGAACTCTCAACATAATGACTATTAAGAAAAAATATCCACTTTCTCTAATCTCTAGACTGGTTACCAAGCTCTAGAAAGCTTATTACTATGCTAGATATTTACTAGGTATTCAACAACATTCATATCAAGCCAAGCAATAAGTAGAAGGTAGCCTTCTATACAAACTACAGACTTTCCAAACTCTTAATAATATTCTTTGGTATGACTAACAGTTCTACTATTTTTCAAACCATAATGAACAATATCTTTCAAGACCTTATAATAGAAGATATCATAATAGTGTATCTGGATAATAGCCTGATTTTCACTTAGATCTTAGAAGAATATTATAAAGCTGTCTATAAGATTATGGAAGTCTTAGCTAAACACAAACTGTTTTTGTACTCTGAGAAGTATAAGTTTGACAAATGAAAGATTAAGTATTTAGACTTAGTTATTATGGTAACCACTAACTAGGATAGTCAATAGCATACTAAGTGGTTTTATAGAGAAAGAGTCTCATAAAGATTATAAGAGAACTTGACAAGAAGTCTCTGATATATTTCTACTCTATATACTAATGATATATAGTCTATGTTATCTTTAAATAACCCTACCCTCAAGTTTATGTGTTAGCTATAAAGTAAACATATTACAGATATGTATCTTAATATCATTTCTTCTAGTCTTATAATATATTAAAGTCCAAGTATACCATAATACTAGTAATTTCAGAATATTAAGTTGAAATAAATTCATTAAGGTAGTCAAAGTTCAAAATTAGCCTATTTTGTAAAATCATACTAAACTATAAGCTTTTTTAAGCTTTACAAACTTCTACTAGTGGTTTATTTATAGGTTTTTATCTATTATACAGCCTCTTTTTGATTTCTGTTATGACCTTAGCTCAGAGTTCAGGTTGCACTTAGATAAAGACTTGAGAAGAGAGAAAGGATTGTTATAAGTGGTAAAGCATAAAGAATACAGAAGTATCTCTACATGTAAAATCAATGAGGAAATCATCCATAGTACATAAGTTAAACAAGTCATAGAAAAATGAGGACCAAGTAAGGATAGAGCACCTACTATATAAGGCACTGACTAAGACTACTTTGGCACAGCCAATCATATTATCATTACCCTTTACCCTAGTCCATGCTGTATCCAGAAGGCATCAATCATAACAATCTCTTCTTTTTAGTATTCATATTCCTATGAATCATATCAATACCTCAAGTTCTCCTACTATGTATGTTACTACTGTTTTCTTATTAGGACCTATGATCACTTGTTCTTTGTTGTTGATAGCAATGAAGTATGGTTCATATGGAGGTCTTCCTTGATACATGGTTATGGAATAACCATTTCATGCTGTTTCAGTGTTGTGTTTGTTTTTGACCAATACTGTTACTACTTCCTTCCAGAATTCTTGATTTTGTTTGTCTCTGGATTTGAGTGATTAGTAATGTAAAGGTGGTCAAAATATCCTTGTCTATGTAGGGAACTGAATAAACTTCATGTATTTGAGCAGGTTGTCAACTTCATTATCTATAAAGCTCAATTTTGTTGATAACAAGGAAGATACCTCATATGGCTTAATTAGGATGACCCCTTTGTCTTCTACTTGTTCTTGGTTTGTATTCTTTGTCTATTTCTGTGATTGTCATATTTACTTCTTCTACTATCTTCACTATATCCCATACTTATTTCTGCACATCTATCATCATTTGTAATCCTTTTAACATTTTGTAATATAGTCTGGTCTAATCATCTCATTTCTCCTTGAATGTTTTGGCTTCATCTATGTTGTTCAATTTCCTGGTGATATAGAGGTTAGGAGAAGTGGATACTGTCATGTAGTTGTTGGTCATTTGTAAAGACATTGTTTTGAAATTGAATAGCATTGTAGATTGTCAAAATGGGATTTTACCCTCCCTCTTTATAGGTTTTGACTCAAAATCCTCATCTAATAGTCTTTGATTGCCTCTTTTGCATGAGACAATCCTGTTTTTGTAATCTATTAATCATGTTCATCTCTGTAGCTCTTACAATGCACCAAGTATTGTGTTCTCTATCCTTGTTTTCAATGCTTTCTAACTTCTTCAACTTCATATTCTTCTTCCTCATTAATAATTGTAGGTAGAGATGCTGGTTCCATATGTTGTCCTTTAAAATGTGGTTCTTTGCATCTTGTCAGCAGGTCTTCATTAAATACATTATGAATTATCCATCTTTCTAGAAGTTCAAGCTAAAACACTTCTTAACTAATATTCTTCAATATCTTAAAGGGTCCATATCTTTTTTGGTCCAACTTCTTTGAAAGTCTGTTTGAATAGGTATTTTTACTTTCCAACCACACATTATCTCCAACCTTCAGTCCTTGAGGATTCCTTTGTTTCTTGTTGAACTGCTTTTTTATTGATTTTTGTGCTACCTCTATAGACTTTGTAGCTTTCTCCCAACTTTGTGGCAATCACTAGACACAAAGTTCAATAGCAGTACAAGGCAGCAAATCTCTTAAAATGAATATAAAGTGGGAAGTTCACAAGAGAACTCGATAAGGAGTTTCTACTAAATTAGAGTCCTATATATATGTTTTACATGTGGTCTGTACTAACAATAATTAAACCTGCCCTCATGTCCATGCTTCATCCTCATGTCTGCCTTACATCTTACTTAAGGCCACCATATTGTATATATGTGCCCTGATGACATCTTCCAAATCCTTCTACTATGCTCTAGGCCTATGATGTCACATCATGTGACATGTCATGTGACTGCAATGTCATGTGCCTCTTCATCATCAATAAAAAGGAAAAAGAAATTCAAAAGAAAAGAAATATAAAATTAAGAAAAATATTAGTGTCCAAAGTATTCCATAACACCAACTTCTTTGTAGGCCTGTAAGGAAATCTTCTAATTTTGGAAACTTTGTTTATGCCACAAGATTGCCCTTCCATGGATGTCTTCCAAAGTCAGGTTTGAATAGTATTCTATCCATCGCTGCATGTTTCTTGTCATTATATTGGAATTCTGCAGCTGCCAGTCATTCCATCCAATTGTCTTGTTGGTAGTTGACATAGTATCATAGGAATGTTCCTACTTCTTGATTCATCCTTTTTGTTTATCCATCTGTTTGAGGATGATACACTGTTAACAATTGCCTTGTGGTTCTTAATGCTTTTGTAAATTTCTCTATAAATTTTGATACAAATTATGGTTCTCTATCACTAAGAATTTTCTTTGGAATTCTGTGAAGTTTCCATACTTCATTCCTATAGATCTTGGCTATTCTTTCTGAAGAAATATTTGTTATTATCACCTTTAGTCAAATCATTTTTGTAAACCTATCCACTATAACCATGATGGCATCCATTCTATTGGATCTTGGTAAAGATCCTATTATGTCAATACTGATCTCTTGCCATGGCCCTTGTAGTATTTTGAGTGGATGGAGTTCTCCAGATTTTTATTGATGTTGGGCTTTGTTCTGTTAACATTTTATATATCCTTGTACATATTTCTTGATGTCTTTTTTAATTCCTGGCCACCAGTAATTTCTTTTGACTAGTTCCAACATTCTTTGTTGTCCTGGATGGCCAGCATCTACAAGATCATGATTTTCCTGTAAAATCTGTTCTTTGAGTTTTCTGTTGTTTGAAATATAGATTCATTTTTCCATGTATATGATTTCATCTTGTTCTCAGGCTAGACTGTTTTCTTTCTTCAACTCCTGTTCCACTTCATGTTTCTTTATATTATTTCTTTGTATTTCTTTCAGCAACTCTAAGTCTTTTACTGTCTTGTTCCTTCTGATTACTGTTATTTCTGTGGTTGTTTTTCTTGCCCATAAATTTTCTTTGAGCATCTGCACATCTTTGTTGTCATCTTGCATATCCACTTGATTTTTTCTTGATAGAATATTTACCTTGGTGTTTGTTTTCCCAGATATATATCATAAAATAAAATCATAATCCATCCAAATTTCAAATGGTTCCATTGCATCCAGTAAATATTGTCTCTACTTTGCTAAAGCTTCAACAATTGCCAGTAGTTCTTTGTCATAGATTTTGTAATTCCTTTCTGCTAGTTGCATTGTTCTGGATAGAAAGGCTATTGGTTTCTATTTCCCTTCCTGTTCTTGAAATAATACTCCTCTCATGGCATATCTTGAGGCATCTATTTCCACTCTGAATTTTCCTTCCTTCTTTGGAAGAGAAAGTACTGGTTGACTTGTAATCTTGTCTTTTAGCTCTTCAAAAGCCCTTTGGTATTCTTTGTTCCATGTCCATTCCTTCTTTCCTTTCAACTCATTCAATGGTTTTGTTATGTGACTGAAGTTTTGAATAAATCTTCTATAAAAGTTCATGATTCCTAGGAAACTTTTTACATCTTTGACTTTCATCAGTGTTTTCCATTCCTTAACTGCCTTGATCTTCTCTTGTTCCATCTTGACTTGTCCTTTTCCAACAATTACTCCTAATATTGAAATTTCTTCTATATTGAAGTCATATTTTGATCTTTTAAAATACAAGTTGTGTTTTTCTGTAATCTTCAAAAACCTAATCATTTGTTCTTCAAGTTCTTTCATTGTCTTGGTCAGTATAACAAAATTGTCCATATAGTTTGCCAATACTTCTTCATGGAGTAATTCCCAGAAAATACTATTCATCATTCTTTGAAATGTTCCTGGTGAGTTGCACAGTCCAAAGTATATGACCTGTAGTTCAAATAAACCCTTGTTCATCAAAAAGGCTGCTTTCTATTTATCACCTTCTTTTATCTGCACATTATTATATTCCTAAATAAGATTGAGTTTATTGAAGTACTTTGTTTCCTTCAGTTTGTCAATGACTTCTCCTATTAATGGAAGTGGCATCTTGTCTTTGATGGTAACTTGATTGAGCTTCCTGTAATCTTGAACCAACTGTAGTGAACTGTCCTTCTTGAAAATATAAAAACATGAGGCTGCATATCTTGATTTTAATTCCACTATCAATCCAGCTTTTAGTTGTTTGTCCAGCTACTGGTTGAGAGCTTCTTCTTCTTTCAATATCATTGTGTAAGCCTTTGCATTTAATTCCTTGGGTGCTTCTTCTGTCAGGTTTATCTCATAATCCCATTTCCATCATTCTGGTAATTTCTCAAATTTCTTCTTGTTGAATAGATGAGTGAATGGTCAAATATATTCTAGTAGATTCTCTGGGTTCATTTTGTCTAGTTCTTTTCTGATTTCACTATTGTCCTGTTCTTTAGTTTCCATTGCCTGTGTCTTTCTAGTTTTGAGCTCAATATCTTGATGCTTCATTTTGTAGCTTTTTGGACATCTTGTAAATCATATTATTCCATTTTTCCAGTTGACTTCTGGGTTGTACTTGACTAGCCAGTCATGTCCTAGAAATATGTTTGTCCCATTTAAGTCTGTTACTGCAGCTTCCAACTGCTTCTTGTGTTCATTGATTTCAATCTCCAGAGGTGCCACCTTAGTTTCCTCTCTGTTTTTCATTCTATCAGCATTGAAAACTTCAAATGAGAAGTTTATCAGTTTCATTTGTATCTTTCTCTCCTTGACCAGTTACTCATCAATCCCTGTATGTGTACATCCAGAATCTACCAGTGCTTTCACTTTGAGGTTCTTACTGTTTTTTGTCTTGATATTTGCTCACAAATTTAGTTCTCTTTCAATATTACTCTGTTGGTTTGGAATAATATATTTGTTATGAGACTTTACAGGGGAGATCTCTCATACCATATCTACTTGAGATCTTCTCCAAGATCCTACTTCTTGTTGCCTTCTTTGTCATCTTCATTATCCAATTCTTTTTGAATCTTTTGTTTCTTCATTGACTGTTTCCCTTTACAGTCTTTTGTGATGTGTCCTCCTTTGTTGCACTTAAAACACTTCTGAGTTTCCTTCTCTTTCTTCTTTTTCCAACATTCTTTTGCTATATATCCATACTTGTTGCAATTGAAGTACTTTGGCTTCCTGTCCTTGAAGTTGTTGTTACTCTTTCCAATATCCATGGGATATCCTTGCCCACCATATGTCATTCCTGTTTCTGTCTTGTAATCTTAACATCCTTTTATGAACTCATATCCTTGTCCAACTGAGATAATTGCTATCTTCTACTCCTTGAGTATCTCTGGTGCTGCAATGGGTGGATATTCCAATATTGTCTTGATGATATCCTGTCATATATCTTCTTCAATAAAACAATGGCATGTAGCTCATTTGTATCCACCTTCATGGCTAATGCCTTGAACTAAATCATAAAGTCCATCATGTTCTTCTTTCCTTGTTTGAAGAATTTGATCCTCTACTTAGTATCTGCTGCCTTTGTCTTGTTGCTGAACATTTCTTTAACAAACTCTTCCCAATTCTGGGTTCTTAATTCTTTATTCAATTTATCTAGCTTCTTCTGAGCATATATACCTACTACATCCCCTCTGAGACAAGCCAGAATCACAGTGATCCTATCATTGGTTTTTATAACCCTATTGCTCTTGAGGAATAGTCAAATTTCCCTCTATCAGTCTTTAAATTTCATTTTGTCCCCATTAAACCATCCTGGATCTAGGACTATACTTTTAGGCATAGTAGCCTGTTTGTTGTTCATCATTGGTGCTGGTGCTGTTGACATTTCTATGTCTGATCATTTATATTCTTCCAAGGCTTTATTCGTGATCTGTAAAGATCCTAGTTTTTCTAACAATGCCTCAATATCGTCTGTTCATCTTAAACTTGTCTTGGTTCTTCTTGTAGTCTATACCACATATGTTTTGTTTCTTGTCCAGTGGTAACTTTATCTAATTCATTCATGAATTATCTACTATACATGTTACAATTCAAAGATCTTAGAGTTGGTCAGAGAAAAGAACCTTGTATTGGGTTAACATAAGAGAACTTGATAGAGAACTCTGTACAGGATTGTCTATCTTATATACAACTATCTAATGGTCTGTGCGAGCTATTTATAGCCTACCCTAAATGACCATGTGTATACCTTAAGGTCAATATGTGTATCACATGTTGTATGATGTCATCCTTCCAGAATCTTCTACATCCTTCTATATGTTATGTGACTTGTGACCATGTCATCTGATGTGATCTGCTGTGTAACAGCATGATCTTGTCACTCTAATCCTAACCCTAGTTCTAAATATAGAATAAAATAAAATAAATCAAAAAGAAAATAGAAATAAAAAAAGAAATAGGAAAAGTTTAAGTCTACTTCTTTCATTCTTGACAATACACCTCTCTTACAAGGCAAACTCATTGATGCTTTACCAAATGTTATAACCTTAGCTCAGAGCTCAGGTTGCACTTAGGTAAAGACTTGAGAAGAGAGAAGGGATTGTTATAAGTGGTAAAGTATAAAGAATACAGAAGTATTTCTACATGTAAAATTTATGAGAGAATCATCTATAGTACATAAGTTAAACAAGTCATAAAAGAATGAGGACTAAATAAGGATAGAGCACCTACTACATAAGGTGCTGACTAAGACTACTTTGGCATAGCCAATCATATTATCATTACTCTTTATCCTAGTCTATGCTGCATCCAGGAGATATTGATTGTAACAATTTCACTAGCAGTAATAGCACTTGAATATATCTTTATATATTACAATTTAAACTTAAGTGTAAAAGTAAGAAAGAAATCTTGTATTAGTTAATACAAGAGAACTCAATGGAGTTCCAAGTACAAAATATCTATCTTATGTAAACTAGGCTAATAGTCTATACTATACTAAATTTAGTCTACTCTAAAGAATATGTAGTATAATATTATTGTTCTGAAATCTTTTATATCTTTTGATATAATATATGATTATGTAATAGTCTGTGATAGTCATATATAATGTCATGCTAACTCCTAATCCTAAGTCTAGAAATAAGTAAATAAAATAAAAGTAAGAAATAAAAATAAAAATAAATAGAGTCCACCATCTTTGATTCTGATATTATACTTATTCTAATCTCTAGATACTGTTACTCTCTTTCATATTAAAGTGGAAAGCTCTTATCATATAGTAGAAGTAGTTCTTTTTCAAAAGTCAAAAATAAATAATAATTAGCATCCAATAGTATTCTTCAGAAAGTCTTTTTTCTGTTAAGTACAATTATGAGATTTACAATAAGAAAGTATTAGTAATTATCTAGGCTCTCAAAGAATGATAACACTTTCTAAAAGGTGTACCAAACTTCATGATAGACTATGGGAATCTAAAGTACTTCATGACAACTAAAAAACTCAACCATAGACAAGTATAATAGTTATTATATTTAGTAAGATTTGATTTTGTGTTATATAAACATGGTATTATTCAAGCCAAAATATCTAGCAGTATATATAATGAAAGAACTATGTAATATATAAGGTGAAAGATCATTAGTGTTGACTTTATTATAAAACTCCCTAAGTCTGTGCAAGTTTTATATGATGATAAAAGTAGTAGACTAAGTTTCCAAGAGAGCTCACTTCATCTTTACTTACATTATGGAAAATATTACAAAGCTCTTTTATACTATGTCTGAAAACTTCATGGTTTTCCAATTAAGTGGTCTTAGACTAAGAACTACAGTTTGTTGTATTCTTCACTAAGAAGTTATACCATCTGCTTAGTATTGAAATCATATCATTCACAGCCTGACACACCCAAATAAATAAACAGTATCCAGACAGAGCAAGTAAACCAATAACTTGAGTAATACCTGTGAATATTCATTAACAAACAACAGAGTAACTAGTAAGATCTTCTCTCACTAGTGGAGTTTCAGCACAACAACTATATATACTCTTCCATGTAGTGACTGCTATTTTCTCAATACTAAATAACTATCACAGATAAAATTTGAGCCTTACTAAAAAAGATCTAAATTGAAGAGTATCTTAAAATTCACTGATCATATGAAGTCTGTACTGAAAGAGGCAAGATCTGCTATCTGAAAGTTTCAAGAAGATATGGCAGAGTACTACAATTATAGACATACTTCTACTCTGGTGTTCTACTCTGGTGTTAAAGTGTTTCTGAACTTCTCAGACATTTACACAACATACCTTTCTACCAAGTTGTCTCATTACTATCTTAGATCTTACATAGTAAAAAAACAAGTTGGACCTATGTTATACTGTTTCAAGCTCTCTCCTACTTTGTGAAAACTATATCTAGTATTCTTAGTGGTCAAGCTTATTGCTACTCCTGCTGATCTCATCTCTAGAAAATACTTTAGCCCCTCTCTAAACCTAGTAATTATTGACAAAAAAGAAGAGTGGGAAGTGGAGAAAATTCTGAACAGCTGCTGGAATTACAAAAGATACTAATACTTGATCAAGTAAAAGAGTTTTGGGCTGGAAACAAACTCATGGAAGAATATCACAGATTTATATCTGATTGAGTGCCTAAGTTTCATTATCTTAATACTATAGTCCTATAGTTTATTTATTTAGCAGACTTTTACAACACCAACTTTTAACCAGTGCTTCTTACTTTGAGTTATAGTAATCTGGAAAAAGAAATAAATATAAGAGAATACACTACCTTACAGGAATTTGAGTCTGCAACACTGTTAAAGCCTACCATTAACTCTACAAACCTCTCATTTCTTAAGTTTTCAACCAATACCCTACTATAATACTGCCAGACTTCCACTTGTTTTCTTTTTTTTTCTATTATAACACTATAAACTCCTGCTTGCTTCCTCTTAATTATTAACCTACTTTTCTCAGCTACTGACTAATAAGCTCCTATTATCTAGCAATATTTGAAATTGCTATATTGAAATTTCTAACTATCTAGCTTTATCATTTTGTAGTTAGGTTACTAAATATTCTATCTAATTGTCACCTCTAAGAATGATTCTGTTCTACTGTTAGAGCAACTGAGCAAAGACTATAGTGATTCTGTAAAGATTATAACTCCAGGAAGTTCTAAAAGATATACTTACAAAAAAAGTACAGAAATGTTCATCTTTAGAAAATCCTAAAAGAACAGAATAAGAACTTCTGGGAATAACAACTATCCTAAATACTACTAAGAATACATTTCAATCTAATAAAGCAGTACTGACATAACTAGGAGATGATAATGACTGAGTAGTCAGAAATCCAGATAGAAGTGTCTAGAAGAATTTTCAAGAAAGAAAAAGAGCTTACAATAGTACTATAATCTTAAGTGTCAGACTTACAAAGTTTAGACCCAAGTTTCTTTTAATTTTCTTTTCATTTTCTTCTTCTTTTCATTTCTTTTAGTTTCTACTCAGAGAACTAGGGTTAGGGTTTAGCATGACATAACTGTCACACTGTCACATGTTATATGACATGGTCACAGTAATGGTTACAAGTTATGTGGTATCAAGAAAAGGATGTAATGTTGTGACAACCACTTATCACAATGACAAATGATAGCATAAGCAAGTAAATCTCAAAGTAGATATATTGTGGGTAGTTCACAAGAGAACTTGACAAGGAGTCTCTGCTAAATTAGAGTCCTATATATACCAAGTACACCTGGTCTGTGCTACCAATAATTAAGCCTGCCCTATTGTCTATGCTATAACCTCATGTCTGCCTTATTTCCTACTCAAGGCCACCATGTTGTATACATGTGCCCTGACATCATCTTCTAGATCTTTCCACCATGTTCTAGGCTTATGATGTCACATCATGTGACT
>Ga0157358_1000972_pt1 | contig 12397 bp, 8 predicted proteins | sample AttcapACBM2_FD_111484 | JGI IMG/M metagenome (GOLD analysis project Ga0157358, IMG submission 111484) | Fungus gardens microbial communities from leaf cutter ant in Botucatu, State of São Paulo, Brazil - Atta capiguara ACBM2 | ecosystem: Host-associated > Fungi > Mycelium > Unclassified ...
CATGTCCATGGTGGACTCGGTGCTGCTGGTTGTAGATGCGATGGATGGCCCTATGCCGCAAACCCGCTTCGTGACCAAAAAAGCGTTCGCGCATGGTCTGAAGCCGATTGTGGTTATCAACAAGGTAGACCGCCCGGGCGCACGTCCGGATTGGGTTGTGGATCAGGTGTTTGACCTGTTCGTTAACCTGGATGCGACTGATGAGCAGCTCGACTTCCCTATCATTTTCGCCTCTGCGCTGAATGGTATTGCAGGTCTTGACCACACCGATATGGCTGACGATATGACCCCGCTGTACCAGGCCATCGTTGACCACGTTTCACCTCCGCAGGTTGAAGTTGAAGCGCCACTGCAGATGCAAATCTCGCAGCTGGACTACAACAACTACCTGGGCGTGATCGGCATCGGCCGCATCAAGCGCGGTAAAGTGAAGCCTAACCAGCAGGTCACTATCATCGATAGCGAAGGCAAAACCCGTAACGGTAAAGTCGGCAAAGTCCTGACTCACCTGGGTCTTGAGCGTATCGACAGCGATCTGGCTGAAGCGGGCGATATCATTGCTATCACCGGTCTGGGTGAGCTGAACATCTCTGACACCATCTGTGACACGCAGAATGTGGAAGCGCTGCCAGCCCTGAGCGTCGATGAACCTACCGTAACCATGTTCTTCAACGTCAACACCTCACCGTTCTGCGGTAAAGAAGGTAAGTACGTGACGTCGCGCCAGATCCTGGAGCGTCTGAACAAAGAACTGGTTCACAACGTGGCACTGCGCGTTGAAGAAACCGAAGACTCGGACGCATTCCGCGTTTCAGGTCGTGGAGAGCTGCACCTGTCTGTTCTGATCGAAAACATGCGTCGTGAAGGTTTCGAACTGGCGGTATCCCGTCCGAAAGTTATCTTCCGCGAATTCGAAGGCCGTAAACAGGAGCCATTCGAGAACGTCACGCTGGATATCGAAGAAACGCATCAGGGTTCCGTTATGCAAGCCATGGGCGAGCGTAAAGGCGACCTGAAAAACATGGACCCGGATGGTAAAGGCCGCGTACGTCTTGACTACGTGATCCCAAGCCGTGGTCTGATCGGCTTCCGTAACGAATTCATGACCATGACTTCCGGTACCGGCCTGCTTTACTCCACCTTCAGCCACTACGACGACATTCGTCAGGGCGAAGTGGGTCAGCGTCAGAACGGCGTCCTGATCTCTAACGGTCAGGGTAAAGCGGTTGCGTTCGCCCTGTTCGGCCTGCAGGATCGCGGTAAGCTGTTCCTGGGTCACGGTGCAGAAGTCTATGAAGGCCAGATCATCGGTATTCACAGCCGTTCTAACGACCTGACCGTGAACTGTCTGACCGGTAAGAAGCTGACCAACATGCGTGCTTCCGGTACAGATGAAGCCACCACCCTGGTTCCACCGCAGAAAATGACGCTGGAGCAGGCTATCGAGTTCATCGATGATGACGAACTGGTAGAAGTGACTCCGCTGTCAGTGCGTATCCGTAAACGCCATCTGACCGAAAACGACCGTAAACGTGCTTCACGTGGTCCTAAAGACGCGTAATCACGCTTTAGCGTAATAAAGAGCCCCGCCATGCGGGGCTTTTTTTTGCCTGCGATTCCGCGCCTGCCCGCCGGGCCAGCCAATTATTGTCTGCTGTGACACGCTTTTTGCCCACCCGCTGCCGTTTACGCTTTTCTCTCCGGTGCTGGCTGTTCAGCCTGCGTTTTTGCCGCTAGAGTGAATACTCCAGGGAACCGAAGGAGGCGCACCATGCTGTATATCTTTGATTTAGGCAATGTGATTATTGATATCGACTTTAACCGCGTGCTGGGCGTCTGGAGTGACCTTAGCCGTGTGCCGCTGGCCTCACTGCAAAGCCATTTCCGGATGGATGAGGCTTTCGAACAGCATGAACGCGGTGAGATCAGCGATGAAGATTTCGCGCTGGCACTTTGCGAAAAGCTGGAGATCGCTCTCAGCTATGAACAGTTTGCCGCGGGCTGGCAGGCGGTGTTCGTTGACGTGCGTCCGGAAACGCTGGCGCTGATGAACCGGCTGCGGCTGGAGGGGCATCGGGTCGTGATCCTCTCTAATACCAATAAGCTGCACTGTGCCTTCTGGCCGACGCAGTACCCCGACGTGCAGCAGGCGGCCGACAAGCTCTACCTGTCACAGGAGCTGGGCATGCGGAAGCCGGAAGCCCGCATTTATCAGCATGTGCTGGATGCGGAAGGGGTAACGGCCGAGCAGGCGGTCTTTTTTGATGATAACGCAGAAAATATCGAGGCGGCCCGGGCGCTGGGTATCGAAAGCGTGCTGGTGACGGACAGCCGGACGGTTCCCGACTGGTTTGCAGGTCGACAGTAACGCATGAAGTCACGAACATTTCGTCCCGGGCTGCATGCCTTCTGGCTGTGGCTCAGGCTGCTGTGGAAACGCATTGACGAAGATGGCATGACAACCCAGGCGGGCAACCTGGCCTATGTCTCACTGCTGGCGCTGGTGCCGCTGATTGCGGTGGTGTTTGCGCTGTTTGCGGCGTTTCCGGTCTTCTCCGACATCAGCGTGCAGCTGAAGCAGTTTGTCTTCAACAACCTGATGCCCGCCGCAGGCAATACGCTGCAACGTTATCTTGAGCAGTTTGTGGCTAACGTCAACCGGATGACGGCGGTCGGGGCCGTCGGCCTGATTGTGACGGCCCTGCTGCTGATGCATTCGGTCGATACCGCGCTGAATACCATCTGGCGCAGCCACAAGAAGCGGCCGATGGTTTACTCTTTTGCGGTCTACTGGATGATCCTGACCCTCGGCCCGCTGCTGGCCGGTGCCAGCCTGGCGATCAGCTCCTATCTGCTGTCGCTGCGCTGGATTAATGCTACCGGGGTCACCAGCCTGGTTGATCAGATGCTGCGTATTTTTCCGCTTCTGCTCTCGTGGCTCGCCTTCTGGCTGCTCTACAGTATTGTCCCCACTCAGCGCGTGCCGCCGCGTGATGCGCTGATTGGTGCACTGGTCGCCGGGGCGCTGTTTGAGCTGGGCAAAAAGGCCTTTGCGCTCTATGTTACGATGTTCCCCTCTTATCAGTTGATCTACGGTGTTCTGGCCGTGATCCCGATTCTGTTTCTCTGGGTCTACTGGACCTGGTGTATTGTGTTGCTGGGTGCTGAAATAACCGTAACGCTAGCCGATTACCGGCAGCTGAAACAGCAGCACAAAGATGAGCAACGCGAGGAAAGATGATTGCATTGATTCAGCGCGTAACGCGCGCCAGCGTCAGCGTCGATCAGGATGTGACCGGTGAAATTGGTGCCGGACTACTGGTCCTGCTGGGGGTGGAGAAGGGCGATGACAATGCGCGTGCGGAACGTCTCGCAGAACGCGTACTGGGCTATCGCATCTTTAGTGATGAGCAGGGCAAAATGAACCTGAGTCTCCGCCAGACGGGGGGAAGCGTGCTGGTGGTGTCACAGTTTACGCTGGCCGCTGACACGCAAAAAGGGATGCGCCCCTCCTTTTCTGGTGGCGCCGAGCCGGCTGAGGCTGAGCGTCTGTATGAGTACTTCAGCGACTGCTGTCGGCAGCAGGGCATTACCACGGCGAATGGCCGTTTCGCGGCAGATATGCAGGTTTCACTGGTGAACGATGGTCCGGTGACGTTCTGGTTACAGGTGTGAGATCGTCAGCTGAGCGGCAGGGAACAGGCCACACCTCCGAGCGGGAGAAACATTTTATGTATCACCTTCGTGTGCCTCAGACAGCGGAAGAGCTGGATATCTACTATCAGTTCCGCTGGGAAATGTTACGTAAACCACTGCGTCAGCCGCAGGGGTCTGAACGTGACGCCTGGGATGCCTTAGCGCATCATCAGATGGTGGTGGACGAGCAGGGAAATCCGGTCGCCATCGGTCGTCTCTACATTAATGCCGACAATGAGGCCGCTATCCGCTTCATGGCCGTTCATCCCTCCGTGCAGGGCAAAGGGCTGGGAACGCTGGTGGCAATGACGCTGGAGTCAGTGGCGCGTCAGGAAGGCGCAAAGCGGGTGACCTGCAGTGCCCGGGAAGATGCTGTCGCTTTCTTCGCGAAACTCGGCTACGTCAATCAGGGCGAGATAACCGCGCCGCAGACCACGCCGGTTCGTCACTTTCTGATGATTAAGCCGGTCATTACGCTGGATGACATTCTGCACCGCGCCGACTGGTGCGGGCAGCTGCAACAGGCCTGGTACGATCACATCCCGCTCAGCGAGAAGATGGGGGTCCGCATTCTGCAGTTTACCGGGCAGAAATTTATTACCACCATGCCCGAGGCGGGCAACCAGAATCCGCACCATACCCTGTTCGCCGGCAGCCTCTTTTCGCTGGCAACACTGACCGGCTGGGGATTGATCTGGTTGCTGCTGCGCGAGCGTCATCTCGGTGGAACGATTATTCTGGCAGATGCCCACATTCGCTATAGCCATCCTATCAGCGGGCGGCCCGGCGCGATTGCCGATCTGGGCTCATTGAGCGGCGATCTCGATCGTCTGGCGCGTGGCCGTAAAGCGCGCGTGCAGCTTGAAGTGGAGCTGTTCGGCGATGATGAGTGTGGCGCAGTGTTTGAAGGCGTTTATATCGTGCTGCCCGCCGATCCCGACGGACCGCTGGAAGAGGGCGGTTCCGGCGCACGTATCAATTAATCAGCAGGGCCGCACCCGCGGCCCTGCTGCCATTATCGGACCTCACCGGCCTGCATGGTCTGCTGCAGCTGCTGACTGTCGGTTGTCACCGACAGTGTGCCATTTACCGTCGGACGCAGTGGCTGATCAGCGCGTAACGCACCGCTGAGTTGCAGCTGCATATTGCTGTCGCCCGTTAGCGGCAATGCGGGCCATCCCCAGTTCTGCAATACGTTCACCGGCACCGCACGGCCGGTCAGCTGCAGCGTCAGCGGACGGGCGGATTGCTGGCCCACAGTGGCCGTTCCTTCGAGCAGTCCCTTGTTACTGAACGCGCTCAGCTCCGTTACCTGAATCTGCTCTGCGTCAGCACTCAGCGCAATGGATGGGTGACGCAGATCGGTACGATTAAAGGTGGACTCCGCCGCATTCAGGCTCAGCTTACCCGACCAGATCCCCCACTGATGCTGCTGCGCCAGTCGCAGATTCTCACCCGTGCCATCCAGTGATGTTAGCTGGAAAGGAAAGGCCGGATTGATATCGATAATCAGGTTCCGGTTCGACATGAAACGCGTCACCTCTACACTCTCCAGCCACGCGGGCAGGGTTGCCTGCCAGCGGTCGCGCCAGTCCTGCGGCAGGGTATATTCCAGCCCGGCAACGGCCAGATTTTTCAGGGTCAGGCGTTTATCGCTGCGCGACCAGTCACCGTCAGCCCGAATCACACCGTTCGCCCAGCGTGAACTGAACTGCGTCAGTGCGATGCCCTGCGGTGAAAAATCCAGGTTAACGATAGGGTCGTTAAGCTCGAAACCCCCGTTGATAAAATTGCTGGCATTCAGCGCCAGTGAACCATCATTACTCTGCCAGTCGTCTCCCTGCCAGTTAACGTTTCTCAGCGTCAGGTCGAGGTCGGTTACCGCCCAGTCCGGTCCCTGCAGACGGGCATCGGTCAGATCGAGGCGCGTAATCGCGATGGAGGGAACCACCTGCAGGCTGTGCAGGAAATCTTTCAGGCTGCTGGCGGTCTGCAGACGGATATCGTTCAGTCGCAGCTGGTTGATTTTCCAGTTGCCCCGGGCATCCCGTTCACCGTTACCGGTCATGGAGCCGCGCGCCAGATCGGCACCGATGTTGTCAAAGCGCATCCGGCCCTGGGACACACTTCCCTGAATCAGTACGTTCTCGCCCGCCACATTGTTCAGCGTCATGCTGCCGGCGCTCATCTGGAAGCGGGCATCGCGGCCCAGCATATCGCGGGCGGTCGGTTTCCACGGCAGAATGCCGCCATTCACCTGCTGAGCAAACAGCGGTAACGCGCTGCCGGGGCTGTCGAGACGCATGTTATTGAGTTGCAGGCGGTCAGCCTGAATCGGAAGCGCGCTGTCTGGCGTCAGGTTAGCCAGATTCACTTCCCCGTCGCGCAGCTCAAGGCTGCTGAAATGCAGCGGATCGCTGAACTGGATCAGGGCCAGACCGAGATCGACCCGCTTTGCTACCAGCACCGCCGGCTGCCCATCGTGACCAAAGCTGAAATCATCCAGAATGATGTGAGAGGGCGAGGAGAAATTGTGTTCAATTTTACTCAGGGAGAGATGCCATTCGGTTTTGTCGCTCACCCACCGGCTAAACCAGCCTGCACCCCACTGTGTCTGCAGCAGCACATAGATCACCACCAGGGTGAAAAGCAGCAGTAACAGTATGGTGAGGAAAAACTTTCCAAGAAATTTCATCGCATCCTTCCCGCGTTCAATCCGGTGAGAGGTTGTTATGCCTGAATTACCGTTACAGCTCAACAGCCTGGATGTAAATACGAAGAAATAGCAGGCAGGCCGAAGCCTGCCCGTGGCCTTACTTCTCTGGCGGGAAAATCAGGTTGAGCAGGATAGCGGTAATACCGCCCGCGGCAATGCCCGAAGAGAGCAGGGTTTTCAGCCAGTCAGGGGCAAACTGCAGGATCAATGGCTGCTGGGAAACACCCAGGCCCACGGCCAGCGACAGCGCGATAATCATGATGGCGCGGCGGTTGAGCGGCTCGCGTGACACGATGCGAACGCCCGACGCAGCAATGGTGCCGAACATCACAATGGTGGCACCGCCAAGCACCGGCTCAGGGATCAGCTGCACCAGACCACTGACCGCCGGGAACAGCCCCAGCACAATCAGCATCAGCGCCACCACAAAGCCCACGTAGCGGCTGGCCACGCCGGTTAACTGAATCACCCCGTTATTCTGTCCGAAGCAGGAGTTAGGGAAGGTGTTAAACAGCGCAGAGACAAAGGAGTTCAGGCCATTCGCCAGCACGCCGCCCTTCAGGCGTTTCATATAGAGAGGGCCGCTCACCGGCTGCTCTGATACATCCGAGGTGGCCGTGATGTCGCCGATAGTCTCCAGTGAGGTCACCATAAACACCAGCATCAGCGGGATGAGCAGGTTCCAGTCAAAGCCCAGTCCGTAATAGAGCGGGCTGGGCACCCTGATCAGCGGTTGATCGGTCGGGAGACCTGAGGCAGGCAGCATGCCCATGGCCCAGGCCAGCAGATAGCCGACCGCCATCGCAATCACCAGGGAGGCGACACGCAGGTAAGGGTTTTTCTGCCGGTTAAGCAGCACGATCACCAGCAGCACCGCGCCAGCCAGCATCAGGTTTTTCGGCGCGCCAAAGGTGTGATCGTTAATCGCACCGAATCCCCCGCCGATAGAGGTGAGTCCCACCTGAATCAGCGACAGGCCGATAATCATGACCACGATACCGGACACCAGCGGGGTAATGATCCGGCGTGCCAGGTGCAGGACGCGGGACAGCACCATCTCAGTACAGGAGGCCACCATCAGCGTACCAAACAGGGCCGCCATCATGGTGGGAACATCCGCACCGCCGTTTTTCAGCGCCATCCCCCCCATGATTAAGGGGGTGACGAAGTTGAAGCTGGTTCCCTGAATCGACAGCAGGCCCGAACCGACCGGCCCCCAGGTTTTGATCTGCAGCAGTGATGCCACGCCCGAGGCAAACAGCGACATGCTGATGATGTGCCGGGTGTCTTCTGCGGGCAGGCCCAGTGCCTGACAGATCAGTATCGCGGGCGTGATGACGGCAACAAACATGGCCAGCAGATGCTGAGCGGCAGCAAACAGCGTCTGCGGAAGGGGAGGACGATCGTCGAGGCGGTAAATCAGTTCGCTTTGCAGGGCGGAGGGCTGGTCTGGCTGCGGATTGGTGGACATCTTCTGCTCTTCCCGAAAAAGTGTGTGGCGATTGTAATCATCCGCAGGCCAAAAGCAATCGTTTGCCCGACTGAGGTGAAAAGTGGGTGCGGGCAGGGGCGTGACTCAGACGTTGGTATAACGGGTATTTTCCGGCAGCCAGCGTTCAATCAGGGCGCTGGCCTGTTCGGGATAGTGCTGATGGATGTGACGCGCCACACGCTGAACTTCAGGCACCATCGCCTGATCGCGCAGCAGGTCGGCCACTTTAAACTCGGCGTTACCGGTCTGGCGGGTGCCCAGCAGCTCACCTGGCCCGCGTATTTCCAGATCGAACTGGGCAATGACGAAGCCATCGTTGCTGTCTCGCAGCACCTGCAAACGCTTCTGCGCCGTCTTGCTGAGCGGCGCTTTGTAGAGCAGCACACAGTGTGAGGCTACCGCACCGCGACCGACCCGGCCCCGCAGCTGATGCAGCTGTGCCAGGCCTAACCGTTCCGGATTCTCAATAATCATCAGGCTGGCGTTAGGCACGTCTACCCCGACTTCAATCACGGTGGTCGCCACCAGCAGTTGCAGCTCGTTCGCTTTAAACGCCTGCATCACCGCCTGTTTCTCGGCGGGTTTCATCCGGCCATGCACCAGGCCAATGTTCAACCCAGGCAGGGCCGTTTTAAGGGCTTCCCAGCTCGCCTCTGCCGCCTGCGCCTCCAGTAATTCTGACTCTTCAATCAGGGTGCAGACCCAGTAGGCCTGACGCCCTTCGCGGCAGGCGTGTTCCACCCGTGCGACGATCTCATCCCGTCGGGAATCGGGAATGGCCACGGTGGTCACCGGTGTGCGTCCCGGCGGCAGCTCGTCGATGGTCGAGGTATCCAGATCGGCATAGGCGGTCATCGCCAGGGTGCGCGGAATGGGGGTGGCGGTCATGATCAGCTGATGCGGATGGAAACCCTGCTCCTCACCTTTTTCCCACAGCGCGAGGCGCTGGTGGACGCCGAACCGATGCTGTTCATCAATGATGACCAGCGCCAGTCCCTTAAACTGCACCTGCTCCTGAAACAGAGCATGGGTGCCGACGACCATCGCCACCTGACCGCTGGCGATCGCTTCCTGCTGCGCCTGACGCGCTTTGCCTTTCTGTTTCCCGGCCAGCCAGCCGACTTCAATTCCCAGCGGTGCAAACCACTGACGGAAGTTACTGGCGTGCTGTTCAGCCAGCAGTTCGGTCGGCGCCATCAGCGCCACCTGTTTACCGTGGGCGATCACGTTCAGCGCAGCGAGTGCAGCCACCAGCGTCTTGCCTGAGCCAACATCACCCTGCACCAGCCGCATCATCGGAAAGTCATTCGCCAGATCGTTTTCTATCTCCGCCACCACGCGCTTCTGCGCCTGGGTGGGCGAGAAGGGCAGCGCGGCCAGCAGCTGGTCGCTCAGGTTATGGCGCGGCGGCATGGGCAACGCGTAATAGCGCTGCGCACCGGCGCGCACCGCCAGCATACTCAGGTTGTGCGCCAGCAACTCTTCCAGAATCAGACGGCGCTGGGCCGGATGGCGGCCACTCTCCAGTTCGCTGAGCCGGAGGTCGGGCGGTGGGCGATGCAGCGTGCGTAAGGCATCGGGCAGGCTGATCAGACCGCCGCTCAGCTCCTGCGGCAGCAGTTCGGCTATCGGGCAGCTCTCCAGCAGCGTCAGCGCCTGATCGGTCAGATTACGCAGCGTGGCCTGGCGGATACCTTCGGTGGTGGGATAAACCGGCGTTAAGGTCTCTTCCAGCGTCACACTGCTCTGTTCGCCCTGGATGCGGTATTCAGGATGGATAATCTCAGCACCACGCTGGCCGCGCTTGATTTCACCATAGGCGGTAACGTGACGACCCGGCGACAGATTGTTCTTCATACCGGCATTGAAATTGAAGAAGCGCATGGTCAGCACGCCGCTGCCATCGCTGATCTGGCAGACCATCATCCGGCGGCGACCAAAGGTGATATCCGTGTGCAGCACTTCGCCTTCTACGGTGGCCCAGATGCCAGGCAGCAGATCGTTAATAGCATAGAGCTGAGTGCGGTCTTCGTAGCGCAGCGGGAGATGAAGCAGCAGATCCTGAATGGTGTGCAGGCCTATTCTGGCCAGCTTTGCTGCCTGGCTGGCACCGACGCCGGTCAGGGTACTGAGCGGGATGGCATCCAGCAGACGGCCTTTCATCGTCTTTTACCGGTCGATTGCATGGTGGCCCACCAGCTGGGGTCGGCGTCGACTTCACCCTGGGCGTTGATGCGCGGATAGGGCAACCCTTTCTGTCTGGCGACGCGTGCCAGCACCGGGAATCCGCCTTCGAACAGCAGGCGCTGCTGTTCCTCTTCGTCCAGCAGGCTGTAGTCGCGCAGATAGAGCCCCGCATTCTGCCGCTGTCGCTGTGCTTCGTACAGGATCAGTGCGCAGGCGACCGAGACATTCAGCGACTGAACCATCCCCACCATCGGAATAACGATCTGCCGATCGGCCAGCGCCAGTGCTTCTTCGGTAATCCCGGTTTTTTCCTGTCCCATCAGGATGCAGGTCGGCAGGGTGTAATCGATCTCGCGGAAATCAACGGCATCCGCAGAGAGATGGGTCGCTAAAACCTGCATCTTCTGCTGTTTAAGCTGTTTTACGGCATCGCCGATGGTGGGATGGGTGACCACTTTCACCCAGCTGTTGCTGCCGGCAGAGGCAGAAGCCTGCGTGCGCATCCGCTGGCTGGGCCAGACCGCATGCACTTCGTGGATGCCCACGGCGTCGGCCGTGCGGATCACTGCGGAAACATTGTGCGGCTTATGCACCTGCTCCATACAGACCGTGAGATCGTGCTGGCGCAGTGCCAGCATCGCCTGAATCCGGGCAAAACGTTGATCGTTCATGCACTAATTACGGTTACGGTGGACTTTAATCACATCCGGCATCACGCGGATTTTCCGCATGATGTTGGCCAGATGGACGCGGTCACGCGCGGTCAGGCGGATAAAGGCGCTGTAAACGCGGCCATCGCGCTCTTCGGTATTCAGGCTCTGAATATTCGAGCCGGCGGTATTAATCGCCGCCGTCAGGTTAGCCAGCGCGCCCTGATGGTTAAACATGTCGACCTTAATCTCCGCCACGAACTCCTGCTCAGTGACTTTGTCCCACTCGACCGGCATGAATTTTTCGGGCTCTTTCTGATAGCCGCGAATATTCCGGCAGGATTCGTGATGCACCACCAGCCCTTTTCCGGGGCTGACGTGGGCCACAATCGGGTCACCAGGAATAGGGCGGCAGCATTTGGCGAAGGTAATCAATACGCCATCAGCGCCCTTAATCGGCAGCTTACCGCGTTTGCTATTGCTGATCGTCTTGTTGTCAGCCTGCAGCAGGTTCTTCGCCACCACCACGCTCATCGCGTTGCCCAGACCGATCTCGGCCAGCAGATCGTCGAGCGAGGTCAGCTTCATGCGATCCAGCTCCTGGCGGATATTCTCAGCCGGGATTTCAGCCAGTTTACGGCTGCCGCCCAGCGCATGGCTGAGCAGGCGGCGACCCAGATTGACCGAGTCTTCGCGCTTAAGATTTTTCAGCAGCTGACGGATTTTGGCACGGGCTTTGGAGCTGACGACGAAGTTAAGCCAGGCGGCGTTAGGCCGGGCGCCTGGAGCGGTAATGATCTCAATCGTCTGCCCGCTGGTCAGCGGCTGCGACAGCGGATAAGGCTGGCGATCGACGCGCGCGCCGACGCAGGCATGACCAATATCGGTATGAACCGCATAGGCGAAGTCCACCGGCGTCGCGCCGGTGGGCAGTTCCACAATGCGGCCTTCAGGCGTAAAGACGTAGATCTCGTCAGGAAAGAGATCGGACTTCACGCTCTCAATAAATTCAAATGAGCTGCCCGCACTCTGTTGCAGCTCCAGCAGGCTTTGCAGCCAGCGCTGGGCGCGAATCTGTGCGGTGGTGCCACTTTCGCCCGCCTGTTTGTAGGCCCAGTGCGCAGCGACCCCCATCTCCGCCATCTGATCCATATCCTCTGTGCGAATCTGCACCTCAACCGGCACGCCGTGCGGGCCAATCATGGAGGTATGGAGCGACTGATAGCCGTTAGCTTTGGGGATGGCGATGTAATCTTTCACGCGACCCGGACGCGGCTTATAGAGGCTGTGCATCTGGCCCAGAACGCGATAGCAGGTATCCAGGTCTTTCACGATGACGCGAAAGGCGTAGATATCCATGATCGAGTGAAAACGCTGCTCTTTCAGCGTCATTTTGCGATAGATCGAGTAAAGATGCTTTTCACGACCGCTGACGCGGCAGGGGATGCCCGCTTCCTGCAAACGGCCATCGATCTCAGAAAGAATCTTCTGGATCATCTCTTTACGGTTACCGCGCGCGGCTTTCACCACCTCTTTAATCACCCGATAGCGGTTCGGATAGAGGGCCTCAAAACCGAGCTCTTCCAGCTCCGTTTTCAGATGGTGAATACCCAGGCGGTGCGCCAGCGGACTGTAAATCTCTAACGTCTCCAGCGC
>Ga0157358_1000973_pt1 | contig 12391 bp, 12 predicted proteins | sample AttcapACBM2_FD_111484 | JGI IMG/M metagenome (GOLD analysis project Ga0157358, IMG submission 111484) | Fungus gardens microbial communities from leaf cutter ant in Botucatu, State of São Paulo, Brazil - Atta capiguara ACBM2 | ecosystem: Host-associated > Fungi > Mycelium > Unclassified ...
CTGAGCGGATGCGGGATTTCAGGACGAGCGACAGGGATGTCGCGAAGAGGCGGGTTCGCGCCAGGGATGGCGCGTCCCGGCGGTCCGTGAGAAATCCTGAAGAAGCGAAGGGACCGCGAAGCGGCGGTGAAGCAGGCCGGAGCCGGGGGTCAAGGGGCGCGGCGACGGGCGCCCCTTGTCGGTCGCCTGCAGAGGCGATACTGAAACTGCCCAGCTGATCAGGCGAACGAAACCCCGCTCAGAGCCCGTTCGCGCAGCGAACATCCCAGCATCAGCTCTTCTGCCAGCCCGTTCGCGCAGCGAACAAAACTCCCCGAGCCAGCGGCGATACACCTACCGGAAAGGCGGCTCATTAAACGTCCGCAACTTACGCGAATGCAGCTTATCGCCTTCGGCGCGCAACAGCTCAACCGCATGGATACCAATCTGCAGATGCTCTGAAATCGCCCCTTCATAGAAGCGATTTGCCTGACCCGGCAGTTTGATCTCGCCGTGAAGCGGCTTGTCGGAGACGCACAGCAGCGTGCCGTACGGCACCCGGAAACGATAACCCTGCGCGGCGATGGTGGCGCTCTCCATATCGACCGCTACCGCGCGGCTCAGGTTAAAGCGCAGGGCCGATGCGGAGTAGCGCAGCTCCCAGTTGCGATCGTCGGTGGTCACCACGGTGCCGGTACGCAGGCGCTGTTTCACCTCTTCGCCTGGCATGCCGCTTACCGATTTGGTGGCGTCATACAGTGCGCGCTGCACTTCGGCAATGCTTGGCACCGGGATGTCTGGCGGAAGCACACTGTCGAGTACGTGATCGTCACGCAGATAGGCGTGGGCCAGCACATAATCGCCGATGCGCTGGCTCTCGCGCAGACCGCCGCAGTGACCAATCATCAGCCAGGCGTGCGGACGCATCACCGCCAGATGATCGCAGATGGTTTTGGCATTCGATGGGCCGACACCGATATTAATCAGCGTGATGCCGCGACGATTAGGCGAGGTGAGATGCCAGGCAGGCATCTGATGCTTCTTCCACGCCAGATCAGAAAGCATCGACTCGCTGTTGGCGGTGTCGGCCGTCAGCACCACGTCACCCGCACAGGCCAGGCTGTCGTAAGGGGTGTTGGGATCGCGCACTTGCTCAGTTGCCCAGCGCACGAACTCATCCACATAACGGGTGTAGTTGGTGAACAGCACAAACGGCTGGAAGTGCTCTACGCTGGTGCCGGTGTAGTGACGCAGACGGGCAAGCGAAAAGTCGGTGCGCAGCGCGTCGAAATGCGACAGCGGAAATTTGGCGTCGGCGTGGAACAGACCGTCGGTGGTCTCATCGCCAATCTGTGACAGCTCGGTAGTCGGGAAGTGGCGCGCAATACCGGCGCTCATGGTGCGATCCAGCGACAGATCGGAACCGTCGATCACGTAAGGATAGGGGATCTCCTGGCTGGACGGCACCACGTCGATCTCCAGCTGATACTCCTTCTCCAGCATTGCCAGCTGTTCCGAAATATAGTGGCGCAGTAACGCCGGACGGGTAACGGTGGTGCTGTAACTGCCGGTATGGGTAAAGCGGCCCCAGGCACGCGTGCGGTTCTGCTGCGGACCTTCACCGTGCCAGGTGATGCGCAGCTCCGGGTAAACAAAGAGTCCTTTTTCCCGTTCCGCGGCATCGGGCAGCGTTCCGTTTTCGGTAAACACTTTAATTGCCGCACGCAGCGCATCAACGGCACCATCGTAAAGGCGTTCGAGTTCATCCAGCGCCTGCTGGCTGGTCAGGTTTTTCCGTAGTGTCGGCATGGTTTCTCCTTCCATTTTTTTCCGCAATTTGCCCCAAGCTTAGCGGGTTTGTTGCAGAGATTGGTGAAGAATCTGTGATCGCCTTTTTTTTGCGCTAACGACGCGCGTAATCTGACCGGTACGGCGCTGAGCCGGAACGCACACTACGAAAATCCGTTAAGAAAATCTTTATGATCGAAACAGGTGATGCCATCGTGTCTGATGCGCTGTAAATGATAAGGGATAGGCAGCGAAGCCAGTGGCGCTGTGATGACATGCGATCGTAACGTCCCGGAAATAATCAGGTTTGCTACAGCGGTCAGCCTGGTGGGGCAGAATCTGCCGAATCTGAACGAAAAAGTTTGTAACCATGATTAATTTGTCCCGGAAAGACTTTGCATATTTCTCTGCCCACTATCATCATTAGATCTCGTCAGTCTCTTCTGATTTGGTAATCCTTTGCAAAATCCCGGCGTAGCAGTGATGCAGGCGATTAAGCGCACGGCGTGGTACCCGAAACGCCGCTCTTATCGCACGCTCTACTGGCGTGAAATATCGCCATTAGCAGTGCCTATCTTCTTCGAGAACGCCTGTGTGCTGTTGATGGGCGTACTGAGCACCTTCCTGGTCAGCTGGCTGGGCAAAGAGGCGATGGCGGGCGTTGGCCTGGCCGACAGCTTCAACATGGTGATCATCTCGTTCTTTGCGGCTATCGATCTCGGTACCACGGTGGTGGTGGCATTCAGTCTGGCAAAACGCAACGGCAAGCGCGCCCGCGCCGCCACGCGTCAGTCGCTGGCTATGATGACAATACTCGCCTTTGTGCTGGTGATCGCCATTGAGTTCTGGGGCCATCTCATCGTCGATGCCATCGCCGGTGCCGCCGACCCCAAAGTTAAAGCGCTGGCGCTGAGCTATCTGCAGACCTCCGCCTGGAGCTACCCGGCAGCGGCCATCACGCTGATCGGCAGCGGGGCGCTGCGTGGCGCGGGTAACACTAAAATCCCGATGCTGATTAACGGCGGCATGAACATCCTCAACATCATCATCAGTAGCGTGCTGATCTATGGCTGCTTCTCGTGGGACGGTTTAGGGTTTATCGGTGCCGGACTCGGGCTGACCATCACCCGTTATATCGGGGCGATCGCGGTGATTTACGTGCTGATGATCGGCTTTAACGCCTCGCTGAAAATCACGTTGTCGAGCTATTTCCGGCGCTGGAACAGCAGCATTCTGATGGAAGTTTTAGGTATAGGCGTGCCTGCCAGTATCGAGTCGGTGCTGTTCAACGGCGGTAAATTGCTGACGCAGGTGTTTGTGGCGGGCATGGGCACCAGTGAGATTGCGGGTAACTTTATCGCCTTCTCGGTCGCGTCGCTGATCAACCTACCGGGCAATGCGCTGGGTTCAGCGTCAACCATCATTACCGGTACCCGTCTGGGCAAAAATCAGGTCTTCCAGGCGGAGCGACAGGTGCGGCATGTTTTCTGGCTGGCGACGGCCTGCCTGAGCGCGATAGCGCTGCTGACGGTGCCGCTGGCCGGGTTGCTGGCGCGGTTCTATACCAGCGACCCGGAAGTGATCAACGTAACGAAACATCTGCTCTGGCTGAATGCGCTGTTTATGCCGCTCTGGGCCGCATCATGGGTGCTGCCGGCGGGTCTTAAAGGCGCACGCGATGCGCGCTACACCATGTATGTGTCTATGTTCAGCATGTGGTGCGCGCGCGTGGTGGTCGGTTATCTGCTGGGCATCCAGCTTGGCATGGGCGTCACCGGCGTCTGGCTGGGGATGTTCCTTGACTGGACGGTGCGTGGCATCTTCTTCTGGTGGCGACTTAACAGCGGCAAGTGGCTTAACCGCTACTATAAAATGATCGCGAAAACCGGGTAGCAGCATGTATATGCCTTCTCCTTTCACCGGGGGAAGGCATCACCTCTCAGACCCTGCCTTTTTAAAATAACATCTCCGTCACATCTCCAGGCTTTCAGGTATAATTTCAGTCAGTTGCACAAAGCCAGTCTCATCAGACAGGGTTAGCGTAATTCCTGCTGCGCATTGACGCAGACACTACTTATCAAGGTGACCCTATGATCCGTCTGAAAACGGCGCTGGCACTTCTGCCGCTGCTGTGTAGCACCCCGCTGTGGGCGACAACCTTTGTTTATGTGTCGAATGCCGAATCCGGCACGGTATCCCGCTATCAGCTCAGCGAGGCGAATGGCAGTCTGCAATGGCGGGGCGATACGCCCGCCGGGAAAAAGATTATGCCGCTCGCGGCCAGCCCGGATGGTAAACATCTCTATGGTGCGCTGCGCTCGCCGCCTTACGCAATCATCAGCTGGCGCGTCACCCGTCCACACGGTGATCTGCAGAAACTGGCTGTGACGCCGGTTACGGCCAGCTTTCCCTGGATCACTACCGATAAGCGCGGGCGCTACCTGCTGGCCGCCTCTTATGACAGCGATATCGTCACCAGCAACCGGATTGATGACAAAGGCATTGTGACGACCCAGGTTACGGGCGAAGTGAAAACCGGGCCGCATGCCCATTCGGTGATCACCGACGTCAGTAATCATTCGCTCTATGTTGGCAACCTTGGCGCGGATCGGGTGCTGCAATATGCTTTTAGCAACGATGGCGTCATCACTCCGCTGGGAACCGGTTTTGTTCAGGGCGAGAAGAACAGCGGCGCACGACACTCCGTGATTTCACCGGACAATCGCTTCCTCTATAACCTCGCGGAGATGAGCGGCACCATTACGCAGTTCCGGCGCGCGGCCGATGGCACGCTGACGCCATTAAAAACCTGGCCCAACGCGGTGGCGAAGAAATATAACCTGCAGCATGGCGAGCAGCGTCCGGCGGGCTACAGCGATCCGACGCCGCGTATCTGGGCGGCAGACATTAAAATCACGCCGGATGGGCAATTTATCTATGTGACCGAGCGCACCTCCAGCACCGTCAGCGGTTACCGGGTAGATGAACAGTCGGGTGAGTTAGCGCTGATCGGTAGCTGGCCGGTGGAAAAACAGCCGCGCAGTATCGCGATCGATGCACAGGGCAAATGGCTGATCGTCAGCGGAGAAAAGAGTGCGGTGATTGGCAGCTACGCCATCAATCCCTCCAGCGGCGAACTTAAACGCGTCGCTGAAGCGCCAGCTGGTAAAGGTGCGAACTGGGTGACGCTGATAACGCAGTAAATGTTCTGAGCAGCCGGTGTCTGGCGGCGGCTGATGGTGTACCAGGCAAGGCGCGTTATGCCATTTTCGGCATAAGCAGCGCAGAAATTTTTGGTTCTGATCGGGCGCATAAGCGGGTTTACTCAGGGCATCAACTGATGCGGAGAACCTGAGATGAAACAAAAACTGATAGCCTGGTTTGAACAGCTGCTGAGCGGCCCTGTGGCGAGTGAGCATGTACATGATATTAACGTCGAACTGCTGCTGCCACTGAGCCAGCTGTATGGACTGGAATATTATCCGGCAGTGCATCGCTACCATGAAAAATAACGGTTGTTGTGTTTTATCCGGTTAAAGGCCCGCTACTTTGCGGGCCTTTTTGCGTCTGGAGTTTGGAAGTGTGCGTCTTTTTGGTCTCCAGGCCTTGCGACTAAAAAAGTCACTTCATCGATTTATATCCCGCTTAATACCTCAACATTGTTATATGAATAAGTCATCCTGCGCAAAACGAGACCAGAGAACGGTTGCTGAAGGCGAACCCGCAATATGCTGGTTATTCAACCGAGGCATTGAATACTCTAATCGTAAATGATCCCGGCTATAAGGCCGTTGCAGAGAAATAGGGCACAGGCGGCAGCTATTCCATAGCGGCGGCAACGGTGACTGGCGTGCTGGGCGGCCTTGGCGCAGGTAACCTGGGTGCAGCCGCAGCAGGTGGAATGGCGCCGTATATCGCCAATAAAATTAAGCACGCTACCAGCACATTTGTTGACGGACAGGAACAGACTAACGTCCTGGCTAACACCATGGCGCACGCGGTCGCAGGTGCAGTGCTGGCTCAGCTGGCAGGAAACAGCGCAACAGCGGGTGCTGCGGGGGCAGCAGGTGGCGAGCTGATGGCCAGAGCTATCCTCAGCTCGATGTATCCTGGTAAGCAGGCCAGCGAACTGACGCAGGAAGAGAAGCAGGTTGTCAGCGCGCTCGGCCAGCTGGCCGTGCAGTTGTCAGCTGGCTTGGCATCAGGTTCTGTTGAAGGTGGGATTCAGGGTGCGGTTGCAGGGAAGAATGCGGTTGAGAATAATACGCTGAGCTTTGGTACAGGAATGAACAGCTAAGGTGCGGCAGTAAAATCCTGGAACCAGTATGCGGAAGCTAAGGGTCTGACGCCGGAGCAGAAACAGGCAGGACTGAATCGTATTGCTGTTGGCGAAGGGCCTTCCTGGGGTACTGAGTATAAGGTTAAACCTAATGGAAAAATTGAGGTTTCAGGTGGTGTTGGACTTGCTTTGAAAGGAGGATCTGAGATCAATAATGATTACTTCTCTATTTCTACAGGATACACTAAAGAATTTGGTATAAAGGCTGGAGCTTCAATCGGTATTGACTTTGGTCCATATTTCCTAGGATTGTTTGGAGACTTAAATCGTGATTATTCAACTAGCATAGGTTTTGGTCCGGGTTCTGTAGGAATGTCTGGTGGAAAAGATGGTGTTGGTATTTCCTTTTCTATTGGGCCAAGCATTGGTTTTACAGGTTCTTCCAATGGTCCTCATGATGAAAAAATAGATCTGAACGGTGACTCCACTAAGGAAATATATCACTATGATTTCAAATGATATTATTTTTAATGCGTCATCCTTTATGTTGTTGTTTTTTTTGTTTTTGTGGGGTGGTTGCTTTTTTATTTTTGTTTATAAAAAACTTGGTGGCGTTAAGGTGGGTAAAGATGCCTTTCTTTATTTCAATTTTATGTTTTTTAAACGGGACTTCTTATCAAACTGTGCATTGGTTTTTCTTGTTCTTGGATACATAACGGCAGCGATAGCTGAATATCGAAGGGAGGCAGATAATTTATTGTTAATGTTTAATTTGTCCGGAGGGGTTTCATTTCTTCTTTTTGCACTATATGGGAAGTATTTTCACCAAGGATTAACTGATGATGAAAAACCATTTTATTTTATTAAAGTTTTTTTGACCAAGTCAGATTTATCCTTTGGCTCTATTTTTCTTTGGCTATCAAGACTGGCGTATATATCATGGCTAATTGTATTTATTAGCAATTAAAAAATATAATAGAATGCGCTGGGAAGTGATTGTTTTGAGTTGCAGCCATTAACATAGCAATCGACCTGCTAAACTATTTCCTATCAAACTGACATAAGATGGAGTTTTAGTGACCTGCTCCCCATTGATTAATACAAGCAGATGCTAGTAAATTATAACAATTTATCATGAATAAAAAAAGTGGTAGCTAACGGGTAAGTAAATGATTGAAAGAGCAAGTATGTATAAAAATTACTTATATTTTGGGTTTTCTTTTCCTGATATTTTTATTGATTATATATCAGGAATTGAATTGGAAAATATTGAGCCTTAGTGGTTATTTTGCCACGCTCAGAATTATGTTGACTTTTGGTGCGAAAAAGTTAGAACACTTTATCCAGAACGAAAATTGATACCTTTCGCGAACTGGCGTTATTCGGATGATATTGTCTGTTTTGATGGTGAAGATACGTCAGCCGATCCAAAAGTATATTATGTTCACGCCCTTGCTTCAGCAGGCTGGGAAGACAGAGGATACACAGATAGCTTCTCAGAATGGCTAAAAATGGCGCGTCTTGAGTCTGCCCGCCATAAAACTGAACAGGCAGAAGACGAATAGTAGATATTACTGAATAAATATATAAGGAACTCTGTCGGTTAGCCAAACTCCGTTATCAGCTTGGAAGAACTTAAAACCCTGTTCATACATATCTAGGGCGTTTATTTTTAACACTACTGGTTTTCCATGTCGTTGCCCTACTTTAATTGCAGTATCTTCATCTGATGAAAGATGTACGTACTGCCGTGATGAAGGGATAAGACCCTGCTCCTGAATTGCAGATATAAAATGGGTAGCTGTTCCATGATACAAAATATTTGGGGGTATTACTTCGCTGTAAGCGATATTAACTTGTTTTGTTGAGTGTCCTTGAGCTGCCCGGATTCGCAACCCATCATCTGAAATTGTAAAGCGTTTTTTATCACTGTTATCCACAATGTTATGAAGGAGATTATTATCGAGTGCGTAACCTTCTTTAATGGAGCAAAGGATAAGATCGCTTATAACAGCCCATCCTTCTCTATCAAATGATAAACCTATAGTTTCTGGTTGATGGCGTAGTATATAACTTAAGAACTTGCTTATATCTGTATTTTTTTTAGTCATAACAATAACCTATAATAAACCCGAGCCATCTATTGCTGGGATTTTTGTATATGCCGATCATACCTTAGCCAGCTGGATGATCAACTGCCCATTGTCCGGGATCACCTCGATCTTCTGCCCGGTGGTACAGCCCAGCGCGTCCAGCCAGCGGCCCTTGATGGTGAGCTGCTATAGCGGGTGCTGCTGCACACGCTGGCATCAGGACTGATTGCCAAAGCGCAGGGTGGCAGCACCATTGGCGGCGCGGCGGATGGACTGACTGCAGGGATGCTCAGCTATAACGATGCGCTAGGTCACCTGCTCTACGGTAAAGATGTATCGGAACTGTCAGCCGATGACAGGATGCTGATCGCGAACATTGTAACGCTGGCAGGCGCAGCAGCGGGCGGTGCGGTTGATGGCAGCGCTGGGGTGGGTAGCGGGGCATCTGCGGGTAGAACTGAGGTTGAGAATAATGCGCTGAGTCTTAAGCAGAACCAGTCTCGCGCAATTGAGATGACAAAGTGTCAGAGTGATTCTGACTGCGAAAAGAATGTCATTGAAAAGTATAGAAAGTTAAATGCAGAACAGCATCAGAGTGTTATTGGATGCACAGGCGCTAAGGATTGCGTCAACAAAGCTAATGAAGTTAGCCAGTTGATGGCAGATTATGCCAATCGCACAAATGAGCTCATGGAACAATCCCGCCTTCATGGCAAGTTAAGCACGGTTGAACAGTACGAACTTTCAATCCTTCAGGGTACTTCGATTCAGTTGGAAGCGGATCGGTTGGCTGCTATTCACAATGCATTAACGTCGGGGGAATCGCCAGAAGCGAAGCAGCTTGCTATAAACTCTCTGGCTCAGGCGGTTGGAACCAGTGCTGCAGGGATAGCTGCTGGAATCGGGAAAAGTAAAGGAAGCGCGATGCCTGTTCCTACCCCAACCAGAGCTGAAAATGGGCTAGTTTATCAATCGAATGGCAAACATACGCCTGGGCAAGCCGGTTATAATAGAAACGCTGGAACCGAACCTACAAACTCTATTCAGTTTTTTAGTAATTCAGTAGAGAATGGGAAGAAAAGGTATGCATTGGACGAGAATGGCAATGTACATCAGTTTACGAATACAAATGATGGTTCGTGGCATTGGTCAGGGAGCACGGGAGATGCATCAGTCCCAATCAAAAAAAGCGATATACCCAACGCTGTTAAAAAAGAGTTTGGGTTGCCTGGGAAATGGAGATAAATATGATTTTCGGTGATCCTTATCGGTTTGCAATCTGGATAGAGTGTATTCCTCAATGGAGTGGATCCTATAAAAATGGCTTTTTTTATTTCTTTATAAATGGACATATGTATCCAGAAGATATCAGAACATCAACATTATTTGTTGATATTTATGATGTTATTGACAAAAAAAATGCCCTCCTTTCTTTTCCATGTAATGAAGAGATTTTCAAGGCCACTACAACTGAAGCTTTTAATGCCTTATTTAAACTGACATACCCAGAATCGACAGAAGATGATGAATATCCTGAACAAGTCTTTGATTTTTGCGCGGCTCCTACAATAATTAATGACTCTGGTGCATATTTTTTTGCTATTGCAAATGAAAGTTCAGTGAGGATTGTTGGGGGTAAAATAAAGGAGTTGGTTGACGGAGAAAACGGAAGAACTTGGGAGGACATACAAAAACCAAACCTTGAGGATATTACCATTCCAAAAAAAGAGATAAGTGAAATCATTGCGAGTTTGAAAAAATATTCATCTGATTTGCTTTAGGTATCACTTTTAGATAGGTACGAACCTACTGCCGTGATGCTCAGCTATAACGATGCGCTCAGCCACCTGTTATACGGTAAGGATGTTTCGGAACTGTCAGCCGATGACAGGATGCTGATTGCCAACATTGTAACGCTGGCTGGCGCAGCAGCGGGCGGTGCGGTTGATGGCAGCGCTGGGGTAGGTAGTGGGGCGTTTGCCGGTAGAACTGAGGTCAAAAATAACTATCTGAGCAGCACGGAGAAGAGCCGCCAGACATATCTCAACAACAAACAGAACCTGACGCCAGAAGAGCAGAAAGATAGGGAGAGGTTAAATCGTAAGGATCTGGAAAGCGATCTGGCTGTTTATGCGGCCTGTAATGGCACAGGCGCTGGCTGTCAGGCAGAAAGAGCAAAAGCGAAGGCCGCGCAGGATACCTACTTCAACCAGACTTACCAGAATCCGAATGAGGCTCAGGCGGGTTATCAGCAGATAGTGAACTTGCTGAACTCTACAGATCCGAATGCGAAAGAAGTATTCAATATTCTGGAAGGGTATACTCAGGCATTCATGTCGTTTGGGTACACGGAGGATGAGGCCAAAGCGAGAGCAGGAGCCTATGTTGGTTCCATGTACATCGCGGATGGAGTGAGTGCTGTAGTCGCCTCTGGTGCACTGGCGAAGAAGTTTGGAAAGGATGTAGCCCCAGGTCCCAAACCAGGAAACTCGACGGCAAAACCTATAGAAAATGTACCAAACTCATCTGAAACTTATTTTCGGGTTGAAGGTTGAGGAAATGGTACACAAACAAGTCAGAACAGAATTAATGTAAACTCTGACGGCAGTGTAACTATTAACTCAGGTTGTAGTGGGCAATTGTGTTAGCACTTATGGACCAAATCATGCCGCTTAATACCTGACTAATAGAAGACAAGATGGTAGCGTAGTGGTGTTTGAAGTTGATGCGGCTCTACATAAGCAAATAATGGATGCAGCAGTACCTCAAAAGCCGATTCCTGGGGTACCGAAAGATCCGGATGCACCTAAGGTAGTCGATCCTACAAAAGGTCAACCAAGTGTTTCTCTTGAACTACCTAAGGTGTGGGATAGGCTGATAGAGCAGAACTCATCAAAAGCTCGCGTATTAACAAAAGAGGAATTTCTGAATGAATTTAACAAATGATTATCAGAATTTACTCGATGCCATTTTTAATGGCGATAAAGATATAGCTATCTTTGTTGTGGATGGGGTTCATCATTTTTTGGTTGATAATAAAGACAACTTCTGCATAGATGTTAAGCCGGAATATAAGGCGTATATAGTTAAAGGATGGATGAAAGAGTCTCTTTATGACGAGGCAGTAAGTTCATTCAGAAATGGAGTTCCTGTATTAACTAAGGATAGCTTTAAAGACTACATAATTAGAAATGATGTTGCTACTTATACAGTTGAGTGGATGAGATCATTCTTCACATCGGGTAGGAATGACAGGCAACTTGTCAGCTTTTATGATTATGTTGAGCAATTTCTATCTACATTAACAGACCCAGTATCAGCTGAATGGGATAGCTGGAGAATGCGGCTGCCTAAGTTTTATATTAATTTTGACAAGAAAATATATCGCCATACTGATTGGGATAGAAGTCACGAAGCTTACTTACCTTCTGATTGGAACGCCCAGGAAAATAGTGATTTTGGTTTATTAGTACCAGATAAAGAGCAATACTGGCTTATTAATGGCATGAATTTTTGGAAATTACAGATGTAAATGGAGAAATCCCGCCCTTAGTGGTGGGTTTTATATATCTCATATGCTTCTGCTACGAGTTGGTTGACCAACTGCGCGGGCTTGAGTACTGGTAGCAGTATCGGAGGAGGCTTCGCCAGGAACATGGCGGATTAGATGCTGGCGGGGCTCAGCGTGAGCGGCTGCGCGGACATTACCACGAAGTGGTCGGTGAGCAAAGGCACCATATCATCCGCGATAAGGTAAAACAGGTGATGGACGTTCAGACCCTAGCCGCAGCGTGACGAATGCGAAGCCGGGTCTTAGGATTATCTTCGCCAATGAGAAATAGCAGCACCGGCTTAAGGCGTCGCAGCTTATATGGGAAATCGATCGGAAATGGAGTGATTATTGGTGTTGGACAAGGTCTTATGATCAAAGACAAACTACCATCATCTTCAGAGTATAATTGAATGATCTCGATTCCGATTTTTTTAATGTTGTAGTATGTGTAGATAGATTGTTATTGTTCGATGAAATCGCTCGACAGTTACTCCTTTTCATTACACCTCAAATCTAAAAGATAAAAGCCCAAACCTTAACCGCAGGCTTTTATCTTCCAATTGCATCATACTCAGTGCATCAACTGACTGACCAGCCCGGTGAGATCGGCTTTTTTATCAATCACACCTGCAGATGACGCTTTATCCACCAGCTGTGGCAGATATTTGACCAGCAGATTCAGTGCATCATCGGTGTTGA
>Ga0157358_1000974_pt1 | contig 12387 bp, 14 predicted proteins | sample AttcapACBM2_FD_111484 | JGI IMG/M metagenome (GOLD analysis project Ga0157358, IMG submission 111484) | Fungus gardens microbial communities from leaf cutter ant in Botucatu, State of São Paulo, Brazil - Atta capiguara ACBM2 | ecosystem: Host-associated > Fungi > Mycelium > Unclassified ...
ATCAGTTTGAAATATGGACAGATCACAAAAACTTGGAGTACTTCATGAAGGCTCAAAAGTTGAATCGAAGATAGGCCAGATGGTCATTATATTTGTCAAAATTTGATTTCACTTTGAAGCATGTAGTGGGCAAGAGTATGGGAAGAGCAGATAGTTTGAGTAGGAGAGTAGATTGGGTAGAGGGAGTGGAAAGAGATAATGAAAATCAAGTAATGTTAAAGAAAGAATAGTTAGAGGTTAGAGCGATGGAGCAATTAGTAGAAAGACTAGAGGAAGAGATAGTAAAGAAGATAAAGGAGGTGAGAGATAAGGATGAGGAAGTAATAAAGGTGGCAGAAGAAATAAAGAAGGTAGGAGTTAAAATGTTGAGAGATGAGAAATAGCAGATAAAGGAAGGATTAGTATTGAAAGAGGGAAAAGTGTATGTTCTAAAGGATGAGAAGTTGAGAGTAGAGATTATTTGGCTACACCATGATACATCAATAGCAGAACATGGAGGACAGTGGAAGACAGTAGAACTGGTTACTAGAAATTATTGGTGGCTAGAAATAACAAAAGAAGTAAAGCAATATGTGGAAGGGTATGACCAGTGTCAGAGGATAAAGAATAGAGTAGAGATGCCAGTGGGAAAATTAAGGCCTAATGAGGTACCAGAGAAACCATGGCAACATATATTGGTGGATTTTATTACAAAACTACTGGTATTAAAAGGTCATGATTCAATTTTGGTAGTATGTGATAGGTTCTTAAAAATGTCCCACTTTGTGGTGATAACAGAAAAAACAATGGTGGAAGGGTTGGTGAGGTTGTTCAGAGATTATGTGTGGAAGTTGCATGGGTTGCTGGAGAGTGTAATATTAGATAGAGGGCCACAGTTTGCAGTAGAGTTGACAAAGGAGCTAAATAAAATGTTAGGGATAGAAATAAAGTTGTCTACGGCTTATTACCCATAGACAGATGGTTAGACAGAAAGAACAAATCAGGAGCTGGAGCAATATTTGAGAATATATGTCAACCATAGGCAGAACAATTGGTCAGAATGGTTAGCAACAGCAGAATTTGCATTCAACAATAAAGTACATACAGTAACCAAAATGTCACCATTTAAAGCAAATTATGGGAACCAAGGATGGGCTTTGACATTAAAAAAAAGGGGAAGAATGAGAAAGCAGAAGAGTTTGTGAGAGAAATGAAGGAGAGATATGAGGAAGCTAGAGCAGTATTGGTGAAATTGCAGGAGGAAATGAAGAAACAGATGGATAGGAATAGAAAAGAGGCAGAGGAATATAGGGTAGGAGACAAGATACTAATTAGTACAAAAGATTTTTCAATGGAATTGATGAAGAGGGCAATGAAAAAGTTGACAGAGAAGTTCATTGGACCATATGTGGTCAGAAAGATTGTGTCAGAAAATGCAGTAGAGTTGGAATTACTAGTATTGTTAAGAATATACCTAGTGGTTAATGTAAGGAGAATAGTAAAGTACAGAGAGCAGGTAGAAGAGCAGAAGAAGATTCTACCACCTCCTGTTAAGGTAGCCAGTGAGAAGGAATATGAAGTAGAAGAGATTTTGGATAGACAAGAGAGAAGAGGTAAGACAAAGTACTTGGTAAAATGGAAAGGGTATATGACAAAAGAAAATATATGGGAGAGATTAGAGAATTTGAAGAATGCAAGGGAGAAGATAGAAGAATTCGAGAAGGGAAGATTTGAGGAAGAAATACGAAGAATAAGACTAAAGAAAGGAAAGGAGATAAGATTAAACCCAGAGGCAGAAGAGTTCAAGAGAGGGGAATTGCCAGGGAGATATACAGCGAAATTGTTATATGGGTGAGATAATAAGAAATTTGATGAAGAATATTTGAAAAAATTGGAGAGGAATTGGAATAGGTGAAAGAATGATAGGAAAGAAGAGGAGAAGGAATATATAAAGAAGCTAGAAGAAAGTTTGGAATAAAATGAGAAGGATGAGTAGAGGAGCAAGAGAATTTGGGGGGACAAAAAAGAGGTTCCTCTGGAAGTGGAACCCTAAGAGGGGGGGTACTGTCATGAGATGCTTTGGACACCAGCAATTTTTATTTTATTTTATTTTTCTTTTGGACAATGAAGAGGCATGTGACACTGTAGTCACATGACATGTCACATGATGTGATATCATAGGCCTATAATGTGGTGGAAGGATCTGGAAGATGATGTTAAGGCATATGTATACAACATGGTGGCCTTGAGATGAACATGAGGTAGTAGTATGGACCATGAGTACTTTGTATATATAGGACTCTAATTAAGCAGAGACTCCTTGTTGAGTTCTCTTGTGAACTTCCTATTCTAAATCTGATATTAAGAGATTTACTGCCCTGTGTGGTCATTTGTCATTGTAATAAGTGGTTGCCACAACATATGTCTGACTTCAACTTTGTAATAAATAGCCTGATAAAGGCTATTCTCTGAAATTACAACTATGTGGCTCATAGAAGGCATAACACATAAGTTGAGGCCAAGATAGTTTTGATAAGTCTGCATTACCAAGCTTATCACATAGAGTTTCCACACTCTATGCTCCTTCAAGCTAACTCTGCAGGCTTTTGTTTTCAAGTGTAAACTACATCTAATATTATGGCAACTACTAGTCAAGACAACCAATAAACCACTCAAGTAAGTTTATCAGCAAAGTATCTTATGAAAGTCATAAGAGAACTCAACAAAGAGTTTTTAATGTATTTCTATACTATATATACTAGTATACATGGTTTATGCTAATGATAAATAACTCTATTCTAATATCCATATATTTGCCATAAAATGAACATGTTGTTGATATGTATCTTGATATCATACTTCCAGCCCCTTCTTCCAGATTCTAGACTTATGATATACCTCTTCATCATCCAAGAAATAAAAATAAAAGAAAGAGAAAAATTAAATCAAAAAAATAGATAAAAAGAAAAGAAAATCAAAATAAAATATAAGAGTTTAAGCATACTATAATAGTATCTCTCTTAAGGTGCTGCATCTAGAGGAACTTGTCTTTCTTTCCCTTTCCATCTTGTCCAACTTCTCTCTAACTTCTTTAAATATTTATCTTCAAACTTTCTATTGTTTCATCCAAATAAAATCTTCACCATATACTTCCCTGGCAACTCACTTCTTTTAAATATCTCTGTCTCTAAATTTAATACTCTTTCCTTTTCTTTTCTTATTTGTATTCTTTTTATTTCTTCTTCTCTAATTTCCTTCTCAAATTCTTTTACTAAGTCTATTATATTTTCCAAATTCTCTAATCTTTTTCAAGTGTCTTCTTTTGCTATATTTGCATTCTATCTAACTAAATACTTTAGTTTTTCTCTCACATCTCTCTTATTCAATATTTTCTCAACTTCATATTCTTTCTCTTCCTTTATTTTTACTGGAGAAAGTGAGATCTTCTTTTGTACCTTTACCTGCTTCTGATACAATGTTATTTTACTCACATTAACCACCAGGTGAATCTTCATCAATGCTAGTAGCTCTAACTCTACTGTATTTTCTGATATAATTTTCTTTATTTTATAAGGTTCTACAAATAGCAGCACTACAAGTAAATCTCTCAGTAGGAATATCTAGTGGGAACACAAGTTGTGTATTCACAAGAGAACTTGATAGGGAACCACAACAGTATTCTACCTACTATTTATATAAAGTATCCATGGTCCATGCTATGACTGTGCATTGTCCTACCCTAATATCTATGCCTTGTCCTCATGTCTATTACTCATCTTCCATGCGTCTTCCTCAAGGCCACCATGTCATGTCCATGTGTCCTGACATCATACTCTTTAATCTCTGTTATACATACATGCACCATGTGTACACCATGAGGAACCTATGTCCCTTGATGTCATTCTAACCCTAGACTCTTCCTGATCCTTCTAGACCCTAAGTCCTTCTAGGCCACTCTAGACTTCTTTAGGCCTATGATATCATATCATGTGACTTCCCAGTCATGTGCCCTCTCTTCTCCTGTTGTAGACTAAAAATAATACTACTGTCCTATATCTTATCTCTATCCTAACCCTAACCCTAAAGTCTGTCCACACACTCATCTTATAACAACAAACTTCTCTATTAACTTCTTTGTCTCCCTATTTCTCATTTGCCATGTAAAATTCTTTGTACTTAACAATATCCTATCTCTCACTTTATACTCCACTACTTTCTTTCTATTCTTATCTGGATATTTTTTCATTTTCTTCTGTGATTTTTTCAATGTTGCTTTTGCCTTCTCATACATCTTCTTCATTTTCTTCATAAACTCTTCTGTCTTTGCATGTTTTCTTATTTTTCTAATTTCAAAGTATATCCTTGGTTCTTTTTCATAGTTAGCTTTGAATAGTGATAATTTTGTAGATGTATGTATTTTGTTGTTAAAGACAAACTCTACAGTTGCCAACCATTCCAACTAATTTTCTTGTTTATGATTAATGTACATTCTCAAGTACTATTCTAACTCTTGATTTATTCTCTCTGTCTATTTATTTGTCTATGGATAAAAAGCTGTCAATAACTTTGTTTCTATTTCCAATATCTTATTCTTTGCTTCTGATTTTTTAATTTTCTCTATAATTTCTTCCTTTACTCCTTCAATCAACAATTGTTCCTTTTCTATCACTCTAATTTCTAACTACTCTTTCTTCAACATTACTTGATTTTTACTCTTTCTACTCCTTTAGTCTAATCTGTTCTTCTGCTCAAATTATCCACTTATCTCATACTCTTGCCAGCTACATGCTTCAAGGTGAAATCAAATCTTGACAAATACAAGGCCTATTTAGTCTGTCTTTGATTTAACTTCTGAGCTTTCATAAAATAATTCAAGTTTTTGTGGTCAGTCCATACATCAAACTGACTCTTGGTATTTTCTAAGAAATGCCTTCATGCCTTTAAAATATAAGCTACTGACTTTTACTTCTCATTCTTGTACTTCATCAACAATACTCCTCTTATGACAAAGTCTGATGCATTTGTTTCTACTTTCATCTCTTTATCTAAGTCTAGTATTATTAAAACTGGTTCAATTACACTTTCTGTTGTCTTTTTTTCTAATTTCACTTCATATCTTTTCTTGTCATCTCATAGAGAGGGTTTTGCTACCCTTGTAAAATCTTTAACAAATTGTTTGTAATAGTTTGCCAAACTCAAAAACTTTTGTACATTCTTCATACTTCTTGGTACTAGCTAATTTACTATCTTTTAAACCTTTTATTTTTTTATCTTTACTTCATCTGGTTCTATTACCACTTCCAAGAATCCAACCTTTCTAACATTTTCCACACATTTTTTTAGTTTTACAAATAAATCATTTTCCACCATCCTTTTCAATACTTCTTTTACAACATTATTATATCTTTCTTCTGTTTTTATTCCTACTATAATATCATCAATAAATGTTGCTACATTTTTTGCCTCTATTATATCCCTAAGTAAGTCATTCATCATTGTCTGGAAAGTTGCCTTTAAGTTTGTAAGTCCAAAAAACATTACTGTTGGCTCAAAGACACTCTTTGGTATTGAGAATGCTGCCTTCCACTCATTTTCTTTCTTTATCCTCATATTATTATATTTCCATCTTAAGTTCATCTTTGTAAACACTTTCTTCTTTCTAATATTATTTATAAAATCCAAAATCAGTGACAATAGATAATTATTTTTAATTATCCAACTGTTCAAATATTGATAGTTCTATTCTATTCTATTTTTCCCATCCTTCTTTAACACAAAGAACACCAGTGATATCTGTAGTGATTTTGATGGTCAAATATATCTTTTTATGAACTGATCTTTCATGAACTTCTGGACTTCCTCTCTCTCTATTCTTAATAATGGGTATATCTTCCTCTTTTTTGGAACAAATCCTTCTCTGAGATCTATGGCATGATCCTATATCTTTCTCACTAGCATTTTCTCTGACTTCTTCTTTTCAAATATCTTTAAACACTTATGGAATTTTCTAAGAACTATCTCTTCTACCATTCTAATCTCTATCAAATATTTTTCTTCTTGTTACTTTTCCTCTATCATTCTTTCTATCTCTATTTTCTCTTCTACAGTTAATTTTCTAAATTTTCCTTTGAACTTATTTTTTTCTACAAACTTTGAACTTATCACTGTCCAATAATGCTTTCACAACAATTTCTTCTTTATCATCCTCCTGCTTCTTCACTGTTACCTCTCTCAAAAATTTCTTTTCTTCTTTCAGAATTGTCTTTCTATCTTTGCTTATCTTCTCTCTACTTTTTTCTCTTATATCTATTACTTTACTCCTTAGTACCTCAAATTTATTTAAAAATCTCTGTATTGGTGTCAGAGTCCAAGACAGTGGACTCTAACTATTTTCTTTTCTTTTATTTTTATGTTGAGAAACTTAGTGATAGGGTTAGCAACATCATGATCACACTGTCACAAACTGTCACATGAGGTGACTCTGTGTTACACATCAGTCACATGTCATGGTCACTGTCACATGATCATATGTTGCATCATAGAAGACTCTAGAAGGATAACATCATATAGTATATATAACATATATTAACCTTAAAGCAAACACATAGCTGTTTAGGGTAGGCTAAAAGTAGAATAGCACAGACCATAGGGTTGTAGTATATGAGGTAGACAATCCTGTACAGAGTTCTCTATCAAGTTCTCTTGTATTAACCCAATACAAAGTTCATTCACTTGTCCAACTCTAAAGACTTGAGTTTGTAACAATTGGTCTCTCCTTCTGTCTACTCTCCATATTTCTACAATAATGGGCAATGTGCCCAAAACTTCTACAAACAAAACATTTTCTCTTTATTATTTCTCTTTTTCTTTTCTATATTTTCTACCATTTCCACTTCTTTTCTACTTTTCTTTCTTCTCTTATTCTCATTTCCTCTACTCTTTTCTACTCATCATTTACCCTCCTTCTTTCTTCTTCTCTGTTCATCCTCTTTCCACCTTTCATTATTTTTTCTTCTTCTCCATTCTTTTTCTTGTTCTCTTCTCCTTTTCTGATCTTCTGCTACTTGCAATTTCAATAGTTGTTTTTGTAAATTTAATAACATTACATTATTTTCTAGTACCTACTTTAATAACCTTGTTGCTTCTTCCTCTTCCACATATCAGACTAATATCAACAATGCTAGTTGTCATAGTGTCTGATAATATAAAATGATATCCTCCAAAAGAAAGTTGAGAGGTTTTATAAACAGTGTTACAACTCAGAGACCTTAGAATTGGTCAATAAAAAGAACCTTATATTAGGGTAACACAAGAGAACTTGATAGAGAACTCTGTACAAGATTGTCTACCTTATATACTAAACTACCATGGTCTGTGCTACCACTTCTTTAGCCTATCCTAAACAACCATGTGTTACATATATTGTATGACATTATTCTTTTAGAATCTTCTTTATCTTTCTCTATAATCTTATAACTTGTGACTGTTACTGTGACCATATCATCTGATGTGACAGATGTATAATAGTATGACCATAATGTTACTCTAACCCTAATTCTAAATCTAAGTAAAGAAAATAAAAGAAAAAAGAAAAGAAAATTAAATAAAGAAACTAACATCCAAGCTTTACATATCTGACAAGCAGAATATTATAATTATAAGACCTTAGAGTGGACCAAGTAAAAGAATCTTGTATTAGAGTAAACACAAGAGAACTTAATAAAGTTCCTAGTACAAACTTATTTACCTTATATATGTTAGGCTACTGGTATATGCTATAGTACTATTAATCTATCCTAAAGACAATATATTATCCATAAGATTAACATGTGTCAAATATATTATAATGACATTATTTCTTTTTAGAATCTTTCACTATGTTTTATTGTGACTGTGTGACTGTGACATGTGATGTCACACTAAATCTAACCCTAAGTCCTGAAAATAAAAATAAAATAAAATAAAAAATAAAATAAAACAGAGTTTATTATTTATAATTCTAATACAAAACTATAATAGAAATTTTAATAGATGGAACTATTTAAAAGCAACAGCAGACTTGGGAGTTTAATAATACTATCAGATGCAGTTCATATTAGAAAGTAAAATCCTATGGGGTTAGCTTAGAGATATATAGAGTTTTTATACTCTATACAAAGAGCTCAGTAATGTGAACTTTTCAGAATAACCTTGGCTTCAGTTTATATGCTACACCATCTCCTTGCTACATGGTTGCAACTTTAGGAGGTGAATCAAAGTCTGAAAGAAATAAGTACTAATAATAGTATATTACTATTGAATACTAGAGATTGAGTTCATTTGAATATTTACCAATTATCAAACTAGTGAATTATAATGTAACTACTAGTCTTATATACTAAAAGATTAATAAAAAATGTTCAAGGGTTTCAGAATATAGTCCCAAGTGGAGATTTCAGTAATAAGATACTAAAAGAGGTCAATAGAGAAACTCTATCATAAAAGACTGAGTTTAATAGAAATATCTCTATCATGAAAAACTAAGTACTTAAGAGGTTCATAAATAATTGCATTACTACTGTAAAGACATATTATAGAAAATACAACTATTATAGAAGATAGGCTTTTATTAGAAATCAAAAAAAACATTACTACTGCAAAGAATAGTCTTGTTAGATATAGTTCACATCTCATTATCTGAGATTCAGTAAGGCATCTTGAAAGTCCAAGTATGTTAGTTAGCATGTTATCCAAGAATACAAAAGACAGGTCAGAATGACCTTTGGCTTTAGTTTATATATTGCACCTTTACTAGTTGTACTAATCATATATTTCAAAAGTGGACTTAGGAAACTTAGTGAGTTAGAACTACTGGAGGATAGCAAAATGTATCATCACCAATACAGGAAGTGGATGTCAGTTTTAGTCAATTTTCAGAATAGCTAGTACAGTATAAAATACCAGATTATATACTAGATATACTACTTAGAGTAGTTATCTGAAATAAAAACTATTAAATAAGCTATTCTGATTTCTAGTAATCCTCAGATATTAGAGGATAAAGGTCCATGGAGTTAGTAAGGGTTCAGCAAGAACATTCAAGATAGAATAGAGATATGTGATTTGTACTAGAAGAGGTTAGAGAGTGTGAATAAGAGAGAAAATGTTATCTATGGATTGGAACAGATATAATCAGAACATAATATGACAAGTCTTCAAAATAGTTAAACTTAGCATATAACAATAGATAGCTTAATATATAAAGTAATATAACAAGAGGTTTGGGATAGATTTAAGAAAAACAGAATATATAGGACTCAACATACTTAGAAAATTTTTTATTAGCATTTTCTATAGTATATCACATACCATCTAACATCCACACTTTTCCCACCCTCTTTCAATATAGATCACATTCTATTCCAATCACCTATTAATCTAAGGACCAAACCTATAAAGTTCTAAACAACAATCTCTGTGGTGTCTAATAATTTAGAATGTGTACAGTGGTAGAGTATTATTAGATTCAGAATTCCATATTCAAAAACATTGGCCACTATGTACTATTTCTTAGTCTGATAATTAACTTGGATTGTGCTACACTCACTTTAAGTACATCTGAATCTTCTCTTCCAGAATATAACTATACAATAAGTAAGATTAGGCATAACAATTTTCTATTGAATCCAAAGTCATCTTATCTACATAGCACTACTTCTGGTTTATCTTCTGATTCTATCTTCTATTCCAACCTGTCTTCTATGCTACCTATGGATAATCCTAGCAAGTGTGAATTTTCCTTAACATAGTACCTTCTTTAAATATATATATAAATGTCTGGGAGAGTTTAGTTTTAACCCTTGGAGTTTTTCTTTTTGCTATATCAGTATACTATAAATAATAGCAAGTGGTAGAGGAAACTACTAAGATAGCTGATTTTGTTAGAGTCTGATATGTGGAAATCTGGCTATACAATTGGTGTTAGTATACTGAATATAAAAACCATTGATATTTAAAGTAATCTTAGTACTATTTCAAAAGGGCATATTTGTTATCTATGAGCTTGAGAAGTATTCTATTACATAGCTGACTTATTGTTGGGATTATGTGGTTGACAGTAGGTTATTTATTTCAATGTTTGAGATAGTTTATAGCTACTATAGCCTCTGTAATTTTTCATAGTCATTTATACTATAGTCAGGTACTTATTATAAGTCTTGACTTGTTAGAGCTAGTATGAGAGACTCTTGTTCTCTACAAGAGTCTGATCCTAAAAATAATAGCTATATTCTGAGATATTATAAGTTTAGACACTAGCTCACTTTTCAGGCTTAGTTGAAGTTCCTTATTTATATTTTCTTTTTTATTTTATTTCTTGAACAACAAAGAGGTATATAACTGTGGACATATAACATGTCACATAACATGATGTTATAGACCTAGAATCTAGGAGAAGGAGCTGAAAAGATAATATCAAGGTGCATGTCAACAGTATATTCATTTTATGGTATACATATTGTATACTTATGGCTAACATATGGGTATTAAGATAGGGTTATTTATTGTTAGCATAAACCATAAACTATCTATATAAATAGAATAGCAATACATTGAAAACTCCTTGTTGAGTTCTCTTGTAATCCCTACAATATTTTTACTTATAAGATTACTTTAGTATATTATTAACTATCTTAGTTAGTGATTGCCACAATATAAGAGCTTTCAGCTGGATATATATTGTAGGCACAGTGAGATAATGTGCTATCCCAAAAAAAGAGGTATTAATGTTACAAACTTGTATTTGCTATTTCTAAAAAAGGAGGTAATTCTAGTAAAGATAAAGAAGGCAATAGTGTCAGAATTGCAAGAAATGGACTTAGTTTTTTCTATTCTCATTTTTATTTTCTTTTTGATTTATTTCCCATTATTCTATTTTTAGAACTAGGGTTAGGGTTAGAGTGACAAGATCACGCTGTTACACAGCAGATTACATCAGATGACACAGTCACAAGTTATATGATACATGGAAGGATGCAGAACATTCTGGAAAAGATGATGTCATACAACATGTGATACACATGTTGATCTTAAGGCATATACATGGTCATTTAGGATAGGCTAGAAATAGCTCACATGAACCATTAGGTATTTGTATATAAGATAATCAGTATTGTACAGAGTTCTCTATTGAGTTCTCTTGTGTTAACCCAATACAAGGTTCTTTCTCTTGTCCAACTCTAAGAGCTTGAGTTTGTAACAAGTAGTGCTATTTAAGCTCTTATTCAGCTAGAAGGAAGATGTTACAAAATTTGGCAGTAAATTCTTCAAAGAAGAAACTATTATAGTCTTCTTTATTCACTTAGTATCACTATTAAATTTTCAAGTGAACAAAAGTAGTGGCAGCTAGTTTGACTTGGTTAGCAGCCAGCATATCTCTATGAATGAAGAAGAATTTGCAGGTCTGAACCTACTGTGTAACTACTTCAACAGTTATGTTCCTAACTTTGGGAACCAGGACTTTGAAGGGAACTAATTGTGTGACAGTGGCTTTGAGATAAGTACTGACCATTTGGATCATTGTTCTGGCAGTTGCTAATAATAATGTTGGTATCTGTTTAGGACCAGAGGTATTCTGTGATGTGACTGTAGTATGTGGCAGCAGTAACAGTATGTTAATGTTATACTATGGTGGTAAGATTACTGTAGAATACTATAGTGATGCCAGGAGTGACCAGTTTTATGATGCTACCAATTCTGCTTATGTCTGGCTGCAAGTGACAAGGAATCTGGGTAGATAGCTGTTTGTATGAGTATGTAATTTTCAACAGTCATTGAAAGTCCCAAGAAAAGTCTAAGAAACCTCACTCAACTCAGCTATCTACAATTGGAAGTTCAAGACTGTGATGCTTGGAATTAAGACTAGGAAGGCATCACAGGTAGCTTTGAGTGTTGTATAGTGTTTAGCCAAACAGTGTGGTACAGAAACAAAAAGGGAAAATATTATCTTATCTGTATAGTGGTAATCCTCAGAATTACAAACATCTGATAGTAATCACTTTACTAATGGATTATTTCTATGGCTATACAGATACTAGCAAATATATTAGCAGCTTTAAGTAAATGAAGATAGCTGAGACTGAGAGTGGTAAAACAACGAGTATATAATCTTGTCAAGATGATAGCAGTGGAAGTGATAATTTCTTTGTTTGATATAGACATAAATTTTCCCACGGCTGCATCTCTCCTGACCGCGTCCATCATGTCTACGTCGGACTCTTCTTGTCATACGGTTGTATTTGAGAGCAATGCAGAATATCCTGGCGTGCAGGAACTCAGATCTGGCCTTGAAAAGGGTCCCGATGAGGTCAAAATTGAGACATTACGCAAAATCATAATATCTACCATCAATGGCAATCCTCAGGCAAGTCA
>Ga0157358_1000976_pt1 | contig 12375 bp, 12 predicted proteins | sample AttcapACBM2_FD_111484 | JGI IMG/M metagenome (GOLD analysis project Ga0157358, IMG submission 111484) | Fungus gardens microbial communities from leaf cutter ant in Botucatu, State of São Paulo, Brazil - Atta capiguara ACBM2 | ecosystem: Host-associated > Fungi > Mycelium > Unclassified ...
AAAAGCAGAGTCCGAAATATGAATCATGAGGGGAGCATAGCTATTCAGGAGGAGACATGGTCAGAATTCGTCATTACTCAAACAAGTGGCTGGACTCGCTGTGGAGATCATATACAAATTCTGCTCTCTGTTTAAACAGATACCACGTGCAAATTGGTCCGGGGTTGGAGCTCGATTTTCCGAGTATAAGCCTGTCCGCGCATTTCATTGTAGCGGGTAAGGATTCTTTCTAGACGTTTCACCGTCACATATAGATGACGGAAGAGTGTTCCGTGAAGCTCTTGTTCGGTTGACCATGGATGTACAAGGTCATTCTGGAGCTTTTTGTATCCAGCAACGATAACCTCTAAGAGCGCTCGAACAACGGCTTCATCTTGCTCAGGGTCGGAGAAGACTGCAGCAGTAGCATATATGAACTTATCGAGGTTTTCATCGGCAGGAAAACCACGTGTCAGCGAGGAGATGGAGAGACAAAAACACTCAAGAAGATGACGGTAATCCGCAGGTGGAACGTTGTAGTACTCTTCACTGGTTAAAACCTCAACCAGGGCTTTCCCGCTAGCAAACTGAGACTGAGAGTAGTGAGGATCTATAATAGACTTCAATCTCATGTTCACTAGTGAAAGAACATATTCAGTCGTGCAGTCAGGGAAAACTGAAGGGCAGATATTCACGAAGAGTGCCGGTGACGGACAGAGAGAGAAGTCCGAGTCGGGTGAGCTTTGTTTGGCTGTGTGCAGAAGACATAGAGATGTGATGGGGAGATATGAAAAGGCGACAAAGTATTGGAAGGATAATATATATACTAACAGTATCAGTATCGTCATCATCACACGTGCGAGCTTGACGTTGATCTGTCATGCAGCCTCGCAGCTGACGTGACACCGTTGTTGCTGTCAACTCACCGCTTGTTTGGAATGCGAGTAGTAGTGGTATAAACTGTAAGCAGGAAAGGCAAAGGTGTCAAATTACCATTGCTCGACTTGCTCAAGTCATAGAGGTACTCAAGATCGAAGGAGATGTCACTGTCGTTTCATCGAGGAGAGATGAATGTGGGTTGTCAAATGCAATAAGACAGGGCCAATGTAGCCTAAAAACGGAGAGGACAACGAACGTCATTTGATTCGGTTTGAAAGGTAGTTAGGGTTACATGCACACGGTGTTATCAGATAGTAGTAGCATTTAAAGCGGAAGGCGCTTCGAGGAAAGGCGTCACGTCACATACATGCGGAATCGTGATCCGAAGATTTCTACATATCCATTGGTTTCCTCTGTTTGCGAAGAAAATCATATAAAAGCTATCCCAACATTGCTTAAAGGGACTTACTTTGACTTCACTTCTTCCTCCCTCCCTCTCTGCTATCCTTCCAATTGAGGCTCTGTATGTTGGAGTGCGACTACTCAACTACATTATCACCACGTATACAGGCAGACTAATCATTAATAATAAAGAGCTCCAGTGAGCCAGAACATGACTGGTTAAGTCATTTGATAGGCCAGGAGCAATGTAAAACTCTGGGTTAAAGACAGCTTTAATGAATGGACTTGGGTTTCAAACTTGAACTTGAACTCTTTTTTATTTTCTCTTTTTCTTATCTGGATTTGGCTAAGAGAAGTATAACTGAGAAATATGAACAGTTTCTTCAACAAGGAGGTACTTATTGAGTATATGGTGGAGGTCAATATTTATTTCCAAGGATACAGAGAGAAAATGAAGATTGACTGAAGAACAGGAGAAGTAAAGATGACAAGATGTTCAGAGAAGTGTGGAAAGCAGTGAAGACCAAAACAGAGGAAGTCAGGATGGCAGAAGCAAAAAGAGAAAGAGAAAAGGAAGGCAAAAGAGAAGAAACAAGAAGAAAAAAGAAAAGAAAAAGAAGAAAAAACTAAAAAAAAAAGAGAACAATAGAAGTAAATTAGATAACAGAAGAATAGGAGATTTAGGATGAGAAGGAGAAAGTAGCAAAATCTGAAGAAGAGGCCAAAAAATTAGTTCCTTAAAAGTTCTATAAGTGGATCCATGTCTTTGGGAAGAAAGTAAGTAAGAGGATGCTAACAAAAAAGGTGTGAAATTATGCAATAGAGGTAAAGAAAGAATTTGTACTAAACAAATAAAAGTATATCTATTGTCTTGAATAGCACCAGTGTTCTTTGTCAGAAAGAAGGATGAAAAAAAAGGATAGTTCAGAACTATCAGTATCTAAATAAGTGAACAATTAAAAATAATCATCCTTTACCTTTAATTTCAGATATTGTAGAAAATATTAGTACTAAGAAAGTATTTACTAAAATTAGATTTACAATGGGAATATAATAATGTACAAATAAAAAAGGAAGACAAGTAGAAGATAGTATTCATAATTCTAGAAGGGTCATTTAAACCTATAATTATATTTTTTGAACTAACTAACTCTTTAGTAATATTCCAGACAATAATTAATGAGATTCTATAGAATTTAATCAATACTAAAGAAGTAGCCAGTTTGATTAATAATATAATTGTGGGGATAGAAGAAAAGAAGAGATATGATGGAGTAGTAGAAGAGGTAATAGAAGAGATAGTAAAGAGGCTGGTAGAGAATGATTTGTATATAAAACCAGAAAAATGTAAATAGGAGATTAGAGAAGTAGGGTTTTTAAGAGTAATGATCAGACCTAAAGAGATTAAGATAGAGGAAGAAAAGGTGAAGAGAGTATTAGAATGGCTGTCACAAACTTCATTCAGCTTGTATCTCCACAACCAGTGGACTGATTTTAAGTTGCACTGGAAAGCTCCAAATGAGGGCTATCCACATATGTATAGGATGTACAAAAGTGACAACAAATAACTGAGATATTAGGCCATTAGTAGCTATAAAAGCTTCATCTGCTAATATCTTATGAACAGCTGAACAGATTTGCACAATTAAACTTGTATTGGAAAGTGCTCATTAATCTGTTTACAACGATATATGATATGTCTCAAAGCAATAAGTATTGGTAGAGATACAAGCATATCAATGTAGTGACATAATTAGTTACCTTCTAAAATTAGCCTGACAGCTGCTATGACAGATGACAGCTCTCATCAGGTACAAGTTTTGATCATGTGATGGCAACAGCTTGCACATAGACTATCACTCTTTTGTATATATACCTTTGTGTCTGAGGGCTAGATCTCAGACTTAACAACATCAATTATTCTTGTTGATACTACTCATCATTATCTCCTTATACTGAACCTCTAAAACACTACTAAGTTCAAGTATCACAACCAGTGAGTAGCTTATTTGTGATAATGGCCAACTTTGAAAGGAGTTAAATGTTGTGGCAACCACTAGACCAGTGTCCAATAGCAGCACTAACAAGTAAATCTCAAAGGTGGATATCTATTGGGGAACACAAGTTGTGTAATTCACAAGAGAACTTGACAAAGAACTACAACAGTATTTTACCAACTATTTATATGAAGACCTCATGGTCCATGCTATAACTACACATCTACTATACATTCTACCCTAAAGTCCATGTGTCATCCATGTATACACCATGCATACACATGTGGTAGCAATGCTCCATCCTCATGTCCATTACTCATCTACCTCAAGACCAGCATGCCATATACATGTGCCCTAATGTCATCTTCTAGACTCTTCTCAATTCTTCTAGACTGCTCTAGACCACTCTAGGCCCTATGATATAATGTCATGTGACTTCCAGGTCATGTGACATTTCTCTCTCTCTCTCTCTCTCTCTCTCTCTGTAGACTAATAAAATAATATCCTTTCACTAATATATAAAGAAATCTCTTCCTATACTTCTTTGTCTCATAACATTAAAGATATACAGAAGTTTTTAGGACTAGCCAACTATTACCAACAGTTTATCAAAGACTTTGTAATGATAGCTAGACTATTACATAATTTGGTAAAAAAGAATTAGAAGTGGGATTGAACAGAAAAGCAGAAGAAAGTATTTCAGAAGTTAAAAGAGAGGTTTACAAAAAAACTGGTGTTAGCAGTATCAGATTTTAGACAAAAAAATAAGAATGAAAGTAGATATGCCAGACTATGCAATAAAGGAGTATCATCTATAGAATATAAAGACAGAAAATAGAGGCCTATAGCTTTCCTTTCAACATCTCTAAATAAGACAGAGAGAAACTATGAGATTTATAATAAGGAAATGTTAGTGGTGATAAGAGAGTTGGAATTCATAAAGGCATAGAAATTAAACAGAAGATAAGCTCATTGGACATTCTACCTGTTAAGATTTGATTTCATCTTAAAATATATACCAGAAATGAAAATGGGAAAAGTAGATAGGCTTAGTAAGAAACTAAACTAGAAATTAGATATAAAAAAAGATAATGAAAATCAAAAATTAATTAAAGAAGAATAGATTCATAACTTAGTAGTAAAAGGACCTGAGATAGATATATTGTCAAAATATTAAGAGGAGATGAATGGCAGATAGAAGGAAATTTAGTGTTAAAGGAAGGAAAGGTGTATGTACTAAAGAAAGAGGAGTTAAGAGTAGAGATAATCCAGTTGCATTATGATATACTGGTATCAGGATATAAAGGAAGATAAAAGATAGCATGTATCAGAGAATGAAGAATAGAATAGAGACATGAGTGGGAAAATTAAAGTTAAGTGAAGTACTGGAGAGGCTGTGAACACACTTGATAGTAGACTTTATCACAAAGTTACCATTAGTAGCAGGGAAGAATGTGATATGTGATATATTGCCCAAGATAACATATTTTGTAGCAGCAATAAAGAGAACATCAGCAAAAGAATTAGTAAGGCTGTTTAGAGATAATATGTGGAAGTTACATGGATTTCCAAAAAGTGTGTTTTCAGATAGGGGACTACAGTTTGCAGCAAAGCTAACAAAGAAGCTGAAAAAAATGTCAGGAATTAAAACAAAGTTGTTGACATCATTTTATTCTCAAACTAATAGCTAGACAGAAAGAATGAATTAAGAACTAGAACTGTATTTATGGTTTTTCATTAACCATAGGCAAAAGGATTGGCTGGAATGGCTAATAATAGCTGAGTTTGTAGTAGACAACAAAACACACTCAGCAACTTAGATATCTTCATTTATGGCAAACTATGATAGAGAATTGAGGATAGGAGTAAACATTAAGAGAAAGGGAAAAGTAGAGAAAGCAATGGAGTTTGCAGAAAGAATGAAAAAGGTTCAGGAAGAGGCTAAAGCAGTGTTGAGAAAGACTCAGGAAGAAATGAAGTAGCAAGTAGATAAAGGGAGGAAAGAAGTTGAAGAATGGAAGAAGAATGACAAGGTGATGCTGAGTACAAAAGACTTAGTGTTTAATAAAAGACTAGTATAGAAGCTAGTGGATCAATATGTTGGTCTATATATCATTAACAAGGTAGTTTCTATCAATGCAATCAAACTACAATTGCCAAGTTTAATGAGGATTTATCTGGTTGTGAACATTAGTTGAGTAGTGTAATATAGAGAACAAGTAGAGGAACAGAAAGTAGAAAAAGTAAAACTGGTAGAGGTAGATGGAGTTAAAGAGTGGGAGGTAAAAGAAATTCTAAATAAAATAAAAGAAAAATAAGAAGAATAGTAAAGTATTTGGTGCATTGGAAGAAGTTAATAATAGAAAATAATACATAGAAGATAGAAGAGAACTTATAAAATGTAAAGGAAACAGTAGCAGAATCTGAAGGAAGACTAAGTATGGAAGTAAGAAGATAAGGGAAGTTAGATATGGTAGAAGAAAGAAACTTTAGGAAAGAGGAGTTGCTAGAGAAGTATATGGCAAGGATATTGTATAAATGAAATAATGGGAAATTTGAGGATGAATATTTGAAGAAGTTGGAAAAAAACTGGCAAAAATAGAAGTTATTTTCTCTAGAGAAGAAACCTTGAAGCAAGGGTAATTAAAAACAATAGACTTTATTTATTTTTATTTATTTTTGCTTTTCTATTTTCTATTTATTTTATTTTCTTATTTGGAGCTTAGAGTTGGGGTTAGCATGACATGACATAATATATTCTTGAGAGTAGGCTAGATTTAGTTAGTATGGACTATTAGCCAAGTGTATATAAAGTAGATACTTTGTACTTGTAACTTCATTGAGTTTTCTTATGTAAATTTTATACAAGATTCCTTTTTTGCTTTATCACTTAAGCCTAAGTCATAATAATAGAGTTTAAAAGAAGTAAGTACTAATAAAGATGTATTTTTTTTTAAATCAGCAATTTATTACATAAAACATGAGGGCAGACTGTGGTAGTTATGTTGTAACTATGTACAAATAAACCCAAACTACATGCAAAAGAAAAGAAAAGATTCTAAGTAGCATGCATGCAAACCTGACTAAGTAATGGCAGACTTGAAAGAAAATGCCCTACTGTTAAGTTCAAGAAATAGAATGAAGTGACCTATTAAGTCTCTTCTCAGATTTCAATACATATTAAATTTTCTATACTTATAGAGAATATAATGCCTCATTTCTATGGGATATTTACCACACAAACAACTAAAATCTCTTAGGAAGAATCTCAGCCTATATTCATCAATCAGTGCATAGTTGACTATTACCCTAGTTGCTTTTGTACATAGAGAATTAGAATGTCCCAGATACTTGAGCCAAAACCTCTCTTTAGTATACATAGGTTCAAGAAGATTGTTATCTACATTGCATAATTCTAAGAAATGTTGTTCTTTTAGATCAGACACTTGGAAGGTTATCTTCTAGTTGGAAAGAATATTGTTACATTCACTCTTTTTACTGAATTCCCAGAATGACTTGCAAGAGAAAATAGATAGGGATCTGAAGCATTTGGTTTTCATATTCACTGCTTTGTGAAGGGACCATTTGCATCAACTTGGGCATTTCCAAAATTTGATCAAATTGTTAATATTGTTTGAGAAAAACCTTCTTAACTCATATGAAATTGCAGCTATATGCTTTTAATATGGATAAATCAAAGAGTCAAAGATTTTCCTTACAACATGAAGAGAGTTAGTGATGACAATGATCTTTGAGATGCCAGGGATATTAATAGACTGGTTAATGCCATATCTGATAGCAACAAGTTCAGCTTCCACAAATAAGACATTGATCACATGATGGATTATTTTGATAACATCTTTGTTGCTGATATGAATATGAGCAATAGACATAGTGACATTATGTTTGATGCTAGAGTGTATGTGAGAGATCTGATGAAGAAGAAATAGTTAAGTCACTTAATAAAAGCAAATAAGATTTGAAAGAGTCTTTGCTATTCTTAATAAAAGAATGAAAAGAAAAACAATTAGTAAAAATGTTCACAATTCTTGATCCCAGAGAAAACTCATTGTTAAGTAAGTCAAATACTGGATGGATTTCATTAAACCTGTCATTCATATCAATGATAGTTCCCTTGATTTTTGCCCTTTAGAAAGGAGTGAGTGAATCCAAAGATAAGTGATGAGGGTTAGTATTAAGATTGAACCTTGTTTCAAGTAGCAACTTTAGGATGTGATTATTAGGAAGTGAATGAGCTCTCAGCTGAGCTCTTCTGCTTAGTTTGCAAAGGTAAAGATGGATAGGCATGAGGCCTACAATTGCTTCAATGCCATATGAAGAAGAGGTATGAAATGCTCTTAAGATCCAAATTGCAGCTCTCTTCTGCATCTTGTTAAAGGTCTTGAGAAGATATGACAATAACACTTTATTATAATACCAAAGTTGGAACCTGTAAAGGGCAATGAGGAAAATACAGCTTCTATAAAGAAGTCATTTCTGATGGGGTATTAACCCCATGTAGAATTGCCAAGGATTTTCAAGTATTTTATAGTTGAAATCACTTTGTTTGCATAAAAATTAATGTGATGATAGAACAAAAGCTTTCTATCAAAATAGAACTCTAAGTATCTCCACATATTCTTAGGTCAAAGGATAGGACCTCCCAAAATAGAGAGATCAAGTGAGAGCAGATCAAAAGTGCCAGTCACTCTAGAAAAGTAAAAAACTTCTGTTTTTCCATATTCTAGTATTAAAAAATGATAAGATAGAAACAGAAACTTTTAGGATTTTTAATCATTTTTCAAGAATGTAAAGAACAGGAGATAAATATAGAGCAGATAGAATAGGAGAGAGGGCCAATCCTTAACCCACTCCCATATTGACATTGAAAAAAAGAAAAGAGAAATTGTTTCAGAAATACCTAGTCTTTCTGCCTATTAAATAGTTGGAAAAGAATCTTTCTATCTTAGGATCAAAGCATACCTTTCTGAGGATTAAAAAAAGTAAGTGATAATTGAGAGATGGAAAAAACTGAGCTATATCAAAAGCTAAAGTGCTTGTCATCTTTTGTTTGACCCATCCCAAGTAGATAAAATGTGTAAGAGTAACTTCTACATCTATTGTCAACCTTTGTTTTAGACCATTTAGTTGACTTAGATAGATGAAATTATTTGAAATCAATTGGAATTGGAGTCTATTACCTATGACTTTCTTGATGAGTTTACCTAAAGTGTTGAGAAGAATGATAGGTCAGAAAGCTTTAGAAAAGTCATAAGACTTCTTATTGTTATAAGATGAGTGTGTGGACAGACTTTGGCTAGGGTTAGGGTTAGTTGGACATAGATAAGTAATTAATTATTAGTCTACAATGGGAAAAGGGGATATGACCTGGAAGTCATGTGAGATGATGTCATAGGCCTAGAGTAGTCTAGAAGGATTTATAGGTCTAGAAGGGTCTATGAGGCTAGAAGAGCCTAGACAATGATGTCAGGGAGCATGTACACCATATTGCTACCACATGTAGAACACATGGATGTTAGAGTAGGATGCACAGTCTTGCACAGTCACTGCGGAGTAGACATAAGGTAGACACATTGTTGTAGCACAGACTACCTGTAATTTATATAAATAAAGGAGCAATACAGTGAGGGCTTCTTGTCAAGTTCTCTTGTAATCTCCACTACTAGATAGCCATCTGAGAGCTTTGCTGAAGTAAGCAAACTACAAGTGCCGTTATGGCAAGTGGTTGCTACAACACTTATTGGATTTCAGAATAATAATGGATATGGATGTCTTGAAATGAGACAGCCAATAACCCAACTCAAAACAAGCATTAGCAATATCAATGATTTTATCTGGACACAACTCATTCTTGACAATACACTTGAGTGTTACAACTCAAAGACCTTAAAGTTGGTTAATAAGAATTTTGTATTGGGTTAATATAAGAGAACTCAATAGAGAACTCTGTACAAGACTGTCTATCTTATATACAAATACCTAATAGTCCATGCAAGTCATTTCTAGCCTACCCTAGATAACCATGTGTATGCCTTAAGGTCAACATGTATATCACACATTGTATGATATTATCTCTTCCAGAATGTTCTACATCTTTCTATACATCATGTGACTTGTGACCATGTCATCTGATGTGATCTGTTGTATAATAGTGTGATCTCATCACTCTAACTCAAACCATATTTTTAAAAATAGAATAATGGGAAATAAATCAAAAATAAAATAAAAATAAGAAAAGAAAATAGAAAAACCAAATCCACTTCTTGCAATTTTGATATTGAGATATCTCCAGAATATTTTGTTAGGGCCTAGAGTCAATGAGTTGTTACATTTGGTGATAGTACTAATGAATTCCTCTCTTGAAAAAGGAATCTATTTAGTAGAATATTTGAGACTTTATTTAAAGCATTAAAGTTAATATAGTGGTCTTGAGCTATATTGAAAGATGAATGAAGCACACTCTATAGATCTTCAATTTTTATACATAGTCTATCATTGTATTTGATGGCTTTAATGGCTAAAAGATTTCTCTTGTTGACCTAGTTCATGAGTTCCTAAGGTTCTTTGGTTTTGTTGGCAATTTTCAAGTCAAAGAAAGAACATTTGGCATTCTTGACTATTTTCTTGAACTGCTTCCAGTCTTTAATATGCTTGGAATATGTTTGGTTGACCTGTAAATATCAAGGTTACATTTACAATTGTCATCCTACCAGCTCTTGGAATGCTTGGTGATATTAACAATCTTTGAATGTTTCTCTCATGTTCTCTCTACAGAATGAGTGAGATTGAGGACATCTATTTCAAGTAATTCAATATTTGAAATATTGCTAGTATTGACTGATTTGATAACTCTAATGAGTTCCTCAATGAATAACTTCTCTTCATCACTGTTTTTGACAATTATATGTTTTTTGGTTTGAAAGTGTTCTTTGATGATTGGAATAGTAATAGTAAGAGAAGCATAGTCTGATGTAAGACTCCACTCCAGCTGAATCAAGTAACAATCAAGTTTCTCTAATCCAAATCAAAAGAACATTAAGTTAATAACTGAGTTTAAATCTTAATTGTTGTTGGAATACTTAGTAAGAACTTGATTAGTGAGTTCAGAAAGACCTAAGTTAAAGGAGTCTGTGATATCAAATAGTAAATCACTATGAGACGAATGATTAACCTCAGTATCCTTCAGATACTTTAAGGCCATATGAGATGAATCTAAATAAATATTCATCATATAGTATACCAAGTCATCATTCAAAAAGGAGACAAGCAAAATATCCCTATGGTTATAAATATCTTTGTGAAAAGAAAATTAGAGAAAAGAAAGACAAATGTTGATATAAGTAATAACTCTGGGAGAATCACCACTATGGGTGGGTTTTCTAGAAAATATAGTCCAATTAGAATGATTAGGGACTCCTACAAGTTCTTCTCTCTTTTGATTGTTTGAACATGAAATTGATTGAATGTAAGTCCAAGATAGTTCTTGGATAAAGATGATATCAAAGACTGATTGAGTCTCAAGGATAGTGTTAATAACAAAGTTGTTTTTGCAAACATTTTGAGAAAATATCCAAATTTCCTTTAAAATCATGCTTTACTACTACTCACAGCTGAGTGAATCAAAGTCCTCCTGTTTTCATGAAGTTTGATTATCTTGTTGTTGTGCCATTTATGATTGAAATGGTGTTTTCAGAATGGGTATTGATTCAAGTCAGCTTGATGATCTCCTCAACAGTTCACACACTTGAATATATGTGAGCAAGGTTCACCCTTCTTTGTTTCAAGATGGGAGGGTTAGTTTTCTCATTTGCTTTGCAATACCATGTGAAATGATGGTGATGTTCCAATTTGTGTGGTCTATTGTATTTGATGTACTTCATCCCTTGAATCCTGCATGAAAATGTTACATGCTCCTATTTCCAGCAGTTTTTACACTGAGGCACACTAGAGTTCATATTTGCCCCTCTAATAGTGGCAATGTTGTTTCCTATATTGAAACATTTGTTAATAAGGCCCTTTGTCTTGCTCTTACTTTGGATATTCCAAATATCCAACCAAACAATAGTTATGTCTGATTTTGAGAATACCTTGATAACATGTAGTTTTGATGCCAAGACAATATTATTGAAAATTCGATTTTGCTTGATAATGTCTTCAATATCTTTTGATGTTATAGGAGACAACAAGACTTTATGGAAATACAGGATGCTTATGATTTTGATTGTAGTAATTAAGATACTTCGACACTATTGGAGTTGATACTATTGGCAGTTTTAACATAATTTTTGATAGTTTGAAGGTTAGATGTCACTGTGACCTTACTAGTAATGATCATAATGCCTAATAAATCCAAATGAATAAAATTGACTATAACATCTGTTCTCATATTCTTTAGTGCTCTGTTAAGATTAGCTATATAATTGCTGCTCTTGTTCATAAACCTCTTTATGTTGTTACTGTTTATCAGAACAATGATCTGCTTTCTTGATGGATCCTTGGTAGTCATCTTGATGTGTGGTTTGGGTTTATCACTCCCTTTGATAATTTTCTGAATATTGTTGATTTTACTCACTTTTAGAGATGGGAAGGTATCTTTGATTTTGAGGATTTCCTCAGTGTGGCTGGCTTGTTTTGAGGCCTGGGCATATGATTTGGACAGTATCTTATTGACAGGAGGTGCATTCAAATTCTTAAAGTATTTGGAGATTTCTTGAACTTCTTTGAGTGATTTGGCAGGAATTGGAGATGGAATTCTCTCAATATATACTGGTACTGTCTTGGTCTTGTTTCCTTTATTACCATTATTCATGGGCTTAGTTTTTAGGATACACTTAAAGGATACCTTCTGTCTGAAGAAATTCTTGTTGTTATCAACATAAAGAGAATTCTATCCTCATGAATAAATAGATATAACAAGATTCCATGTTGCTTTACCAATGCTCTTAAGATCTTTGATGTTATATTGGCCTTGTTTGTGTCAATACTCTTGTTACCAATATACTTGGCTAAACAATTTAAAGATTCCTTGATATTTTTGGAATTGGAGGAAAGATGCTTTATAGAGCCATGAAGTGATACAGGATGAAAATTCCCATCT
>Ga0157358_1000978_pt1 | contig 12357 bp, 9 predicted proteins | sample AttcapACBM2_FD_111484 | JGI IMG/M metagenome (GOLD analysis project Ga0157358, IMG submission 111484) | Fungus gardens microbial communities from leaf cutter ant in Botucatu, State of São Paulo, Brazil - Atta capiguara ACBM2 | ecosystem: Host-associated > Fungi > Mycelium > Unclassified ...
AACACTATTCAGTTCAAATATCACAACCAGTGAGTTTCTTATTTGTGATAAATTTTTACAAACATTTTGTGAATAAATATGGAGCATATTGGTTATACTAGACAAACTTATTGACAAAAGTCTCTTACTGAAGCCAGTTATAATACTGTAGTTGGCTTATTCAGAATGTATCTTAGCAGCATTTTTAGCATACTATTGCTTTTTAAAGCAATGGTACCAGAATAAACACTTATTGTTGTTAGTAGTATAGTTTTTCTTGAAAGTGTAAGAATAAGATATACTAGCAGCAGTAGCCTTTTTGAGAAAGTTAAACTTGATATTGGCCTTGCAATACTAAACTAAGAGTTTGTAGTTCTCCACTCTTGTTATAAGTTAAGACTTAGTGACTAGTCAAAAGAAGAACCTTGTATAGATATCACAAATAAGACACTCACTGGTTGTGATATTTGAACTGAATAGTGTTCCAGGGATTCAGTATAAGGATGTCATGATGATAGATGATGGAAAGTATCAATAAGAATAATTAATGTTGTTAAGTCTGAGGTCTAGCCCTCAGACACAGAGATATATATACAAAAGAGTGATGGTTCATGTACAAGCTGTTGCCATTACATAATCAAAACTTGTACCTGATAGAAGCTGTCATCTGTTATAGCAGCTGTCAGGCTAATTTTAAAAGGTAACCAATTATGTTACTATATTGATATGCTTGTATCTCTACCAATACTTATTGCTTTGAGACACACATCATATATCATTGTAAATGAATTGATGAGCACTTTCCAACGCAAGTTCAATCATGCAAATCCGTTCAGCCATTCATGAGATATTAGCAGACAAAGCTTTTATAGCTACTGATGGCCTGATATCTCAGTCATTTGTTGTTGCTTTTGTACATCTTACATATATACAAATAGTCTTCATTTGAGGCTTTCCAGAGAAACTTATTTTGTGAAAATTATTATAGAGATACAAGCTGAATGAAGTTTGTAACAATAACAAGTATGTGCTGAATGTTCTCAGTACTAGCAATTGTAATACTGAGTAACTACAAAGTATATAGCAGTTTCTTGGACTATCACAGTATATTGCTCAAAGTTGAATGAGCAGTTAATACGAGTCTTGCTCTTAGAGTCTCTCTAGAAGTTCTAAATAGCAATCCAGATCACTAATATATAAGATCTGGAAGATGTCTTCATAATATAATACATAAATACTAATATAATACTTTTAAAGAGAGGAAAGCTAAAAAGAGCTATTGTTATCTGGAAAGAAGTAATTGGGAAAAAAAGTATATAAGTCCTAGTAAAAGATGTCTAAAACCTTCAAAAATGATTTGGACTGAGGCAAGTAAGGCTCTACCTCAGTAGTCTTACTAAAACTAGTAGTTTTCTTTAGCTACTGTTTAATTACTTCTTACTTTACTGTTGAAGCAACAAAGTTAGTAGATATGAATATACTATTCTATGTCTTGCAAACAAACTCTACTCTGAGTTTAGACTAAGCCTCAACCAAGCTCTTATTATAGAACTTAACTATAGAAGCAATATTAGCTACAACTTCTATAATGGGCAAATCAAGTGAAATCAGGACCTGCTACTTAGTAGGCTTATAGATTGTCATTTTAAACACCATTAATATACTAGAATAACTGGCACTCCTTTAGGAAGCATCTGCACCACCTGAGCTGGCCTAATATATAGAAATTATTGTAGCTTGAGACAGGTTAGAAAACATCTCCTTAAGCTATAACAAGCATAGAAAGTTCTTATGAGATGAGATAGGAACAAACCTTGAATCTTGCTAAATAATGCTGGATTTTGCAGCCTAAGCAAATGATTTGACCTAGGCTTAGGTTTAGAAACCAAAAGAACAGAAGAAGATACTATCTGGGACTTGATAATCTTAGAGGTTATCATAACTAGACTAGATATCATAGTTGAACTCAGATGAGTTGTCACTGATTTTGAGACTGTACAAGTTGTTACAGCCTTGATAAGAGAAAGAATCTGTAAAATAAATAATGTCTTACTTCTAAAGTCAGAAAAAGATATAAAAAGAGAAAAAGCTTTACTCTTTTTCTTATACTTTCTGTTAGTAACTAGAGAAAAAGCAACTTCAGCCTCTAGTGTATCAATAGTTATCTTGATATTAGAAGAAGACATTGGAACAAGATTAGAACCATAGATAGTCCTTATAAGTCTTACAAGAGTAAAAGTATTAGATTGAGATAAGACTTTAAAGTGATTCTACATAGCTTTAGAAATATCTTTGAGCAGGTTTCAGATATAAGAGCTAGCTTCCAAAATAGTAGGAAATTAGTTAATAGAATGTTCTTCAAGAGGATACTGTTACAATCACAAGACCTTAGAGTTGGTCGAGTAAAAAAACCTTATATTGGGTTAACATAAGAGAACTTGATAGAGAACTTGGTACAAGATTGTCTATCTTATATACTAATACCTAATGGTCTGTGCGAGCTATTTCTAGCCTACCCTAAATGACCATGTGTACACCTTAAGGTCAACATGTGTATCATATGTTGTATAACATTATCTCTTCCAAAATGTTCTATATCCTTCCATGTGTTATGTGACTTGTGACTATGTCATTTGATGTGACCTGATGTGTGACAGCGTGATCTTGTCACTTCTAACCCTAGTTCTAAAAATAGACTAAAGGAAAATAAATCAAAAATAAAATAAAAATAAGAAAAGAAAATAAGAAAAGTTAAGTTCACTTCTTACATTCTTGACAGATACTTTTTTATAAAGTGTGTAAGACATTCAAGAGAACCTCAAGATATTTAGAATAACTAAACAGTGATAGTATATAGTAGTCACTATCTTATAGCATATCATAAACAATGTTACTGTTTCCCAATTAGAAAGATAACTTAGCTGATTTATAAATCAGATTAGTTGGTTATAGAAGATTGGGGTTTTTAGGTACTTTAAAAAGTAGTCTCTGTCCTCCTCATTAGACATCTAGTCATTCCAGCTCATAGTAAATACTTTTCCTTCAGAAATTTAGACAGGAAAAACAATAGAAAGCTTAAGAAAAAACACTTTCTTGGAGAAAAGTCTACCTGTAGTCATTCTTAGAACAGTATGTATTTTAAGGTTTGATCTCATATATTATCCTCACTTTCTCCTAAGTGATATCAAGCTAAGATAGAAGAAGAGACCTTCTTAGAGATAGAAGAAGCAGAAATACTCCTTGAAGAGTATCTTGTAATATGATGAGTTTGAAGTCTCCCTCTTGAATGAATTCATTTACCAGCTCTAGAACTGGCTTTAGAGAGCAAATTAGATAAGTCTGAAGACTTATCAACACATTAAAAACTATCCTAGAGACTAGAAGGAAGTACAGAATTTTTCATTAATTGATTTGGATTTTTAAAGTTAACCATAGTAGTGGTGGTTAGAAAAAGAGAAGTGTGTGACAATATTTTAGTCTTTATCCAGACATTGAAAAAGTGCTACAAGATAGTTTTCAAAGTCTTAGAAGTCCTAGCAGAATACAAGCTATTTCTTTGTTCCAAGAAGTGCAAGTTCAATAGACAACAAATAGAGTATTTAAGCTTCATTATTTCCAAAGATCAAGTTGAAATAGACCTAGTAAAGATAGCTAAAGTTTATAACTAGCATATTTCACAAAACTAAACTGACATATAGACATTTCTTGACTTTGTTAATTTTACTAGAAATTTTCAAATATAACCTGACTTCTATTCAGTATGATAGAAAGTAGTAGTATATAGGTTTGGAGGCAAAAGGTTTTTGAATTATTTTTTATTTTTTTCTTACTTTATAGTTTAGTTTAAGAAAGTATAATATAACATCATATATGACAGTCATAAGATCATAAGAGTATAATAGAGATATAAAATATGTTATAGCTATAGTGTTGTAGCAACCACTTGCTGGAATAGCACTCGTAGTATGCTAACTTCAGCAAAGCTCTCAGATGGCTATCTAGTAGTGGGGATTACAAGAGAACTCAACAAGGAGCCCTTGCTGTATTGCTCCTCTATTTATATAAATACATCATGGTCTGTGCTACAACAATATTAACCTGCCCTTATGTCCATGTATCGTCCTCATATCTTATTACTCATCCACATATGTTTTCCTTAAGGCCACCATGCTTCCTACATGTGCCCTGATATCATACCTTTAATCTCCGCTGTATATGTGCACACTATGTGTACACCATGAGGAACCCATGTCTCTTGACGTCATCCCTAACCCTAACTCTGATCTAGACTCCTCTCAATTCTTCTAGACTGTTCTAGACTCTATCACATGACTTCCTAGTCACGTGCTCTTCATCCGTTATGGACTAATAAAATACTATCTATTTATGTCTGGCTAACCCTAACCCTAGCCAAAGTCTGTCCACACTCTCATCTTATAACATATAGTTATATAATCAGGTGAATATTGTAGAACCTACAAAAAGATTTAGTTATTACTTTAAAGTAGGTTAGCATAATGTATATAGACCAATACTATTATATGCCAAGTCCAATCCTATAAATAACCTATTTTCCATAGTAGTGTTATTACTCTATAAGACTTTGTACATAATTTATCCTTTACAGCAGTATTATTATCTTACAAAACTTTTGTTTATAATCCATCTTCCATAGTAGTGCTATTACTCTATTCAAACTCCATCAGTACTCAGTTTTTCACAGTAAAGTTAACTTTTTTCCAACCCAAACTTCTATTAGTGTCTTCCTACTAGAATATCTACTCAGCATAACTGCTAACATCACTCAAGACTGTACTATGAAGTAATAGTACCATACAAGTACTCTTTATTATTTTTTAGTACTTAAGAACTAGTAGATACACTCTAATAATCAACAATGACCATTGTTAAACACTAAACTCTAATGTTTATAATAACATACTTATTCTGTTAGAATTCAATCTCTTGGACTTTATTTTACTTCTCTAAAGTTACAACTATGTAGCAAGTAAATGGTATAGTATATAAACTGAAGCCAAGATCATTCACAGAGCCTACAACTTTTTGCTTCTTGTATTAGTTTCCATACTTAGTACAAATCTCATATAACCTCACAGACTTTCACTTCCAAGTATAAACTATGCCTAATAAATACTTAGAGTATAAAGTAAACTATCTTGTATTAGAAGCTCTATCAAGTTTTGGCATCTCCATCCTATTCTTTATTCTTTGACACTGATCACATCTTTTCGTATTAGTCAATATATGAGTATGCTTTTGGCACAACTCAAGGACTTAAGTTATAACAAGTCTTAGCTTTTTCAGATATCAAAGTTCTATCTAGTATTGAAGTAGATAGCTTAGGCTTTGCAACTAGAGCATTTTTCTCTTGATTATTCAAGAAAGATAACCAGTTATATTTTTCATCAAGTTTTTGTTTCCTATTAAGTATAATGATAAGATCTACAACAAGAAAATATTAGCAATTATTCAAGCTCTTAAGAAATAGCATTACTTTCTGAAAAAAGCAGAAACTTCAGTTAAGATTTGGATAGATCACAAGAATCTTAAGTATTTATAATAGTTAAGAAACTCAACTAAAGACAAGTCTGATGATTGTTGTATTTAATTTTGTGCTACATCACTATCTTAGAAAATTTATGGACAAGTCTAATATACTATTTCAAAGACTAGATTATAACACTAGCTCATACAACAATGAAGATATGGTTTTGATTAAGCTGGAGTTTCTTACTGTTATAGAGATTACTAAGTGTATAGTCTGTAATCAATAGTATATAGCAATAAGTATTTATAGAGATACAAGCATATCAATGTAGTGACATAATTAGTTATCTTTTAAAATTAGCCTAACAGCTGCTATAACAGATAACAGCTCCCATCAGGTATGAGTTTTGATCATGTGATGGCAACAGCTTACACACATACTATCACTCTTTTGTATATATACTTCTGTGTTTGAGAATTAGACCTCAGACTTAACAACATCAATTTTCATCCATTTACATCAATTTTTATTCTTTATTATCTGTATTGATCTTAATTATCATTGTCATCATGAATGAACTTCTGAATTACTTCTAAACCTCTGAGAGTGCACACATGGTTCTGATATTACAAATAAGTGAGTAGTTCATTTTGTGATAGTAGTCAGTGACAGTAGTTAGGTGGAAAAAAGATTATACTAGGATACAACAAGAGCTATGTAACACTAGTCTTTAACTGTGCACTAAAGAATATAAAAAGAACAGTATCAGTGTCAGGAATTAATAAAAGGAATAGAAATGATAATATGAAAGATTAGAATACATAAAATCCTTCAAAGAGTTCTTGTGAATACAAAAGGATAAAGTTAGGAAGGATAATATATGAGTAGCATCTGCTTATAAATGCTTTTCCTGGCTAACACACTCCTGTTGTGGCAACTACTAGTCACAAAGACCAATAGGGCACAAACAATAAATCTCTTAGTAGGATATTGTTGTGGAAATTACAAGAGAACTTAACAAGAAGTCTTTGCTGTATTTCTATACTATTTATATAAAAGTCCCATGGTCCATGCTAACAATAACTAACCCTACCCTCAAGTTCATATGTCAGCCATGAGTACACTATATGTATACTGCAAGATATATATGCTACTAATATGCTTCTTGATATTATTCTTCTTGCTCTTCTCCTCCAAGTCTAGACCTTGTGACTTTTGACTGTTACTATAACCATGTTATCTGATATGACTGATGTGTGACAGTGTAATTGTGACATCACTCTAACCCTAATTCTAGCTCCAAATAAAGAAAATAAAAGAAAAAGTCAAAAAAAAGAAAAGAAAAATATTAGTGTTCAGGTATATCACAACAACTTCTAAACAGTGAACCTTACACTATGTAACAAGCTTTTTAAGTGTCTCCAATAATACTATCTATCCTAGGTAATACATCTTAAAAACATCTCTCAAGTCAAATCTTATGACTGAAGATATAAACTGATACTCATCTTGCCAGTCTCTTCTAAACTGCTAGAACTCTCTAAAACTTATCTAAAAGTGATAGTAAATACTAACAATGCTTACTTGATAAAATAGAGTTTAAACTACTCTTGAGTAGGAGTATTCTGATGAGGGTTCTCTCTCTTACTCTCTTTTGCTCATGGCTTATGTATTAGTCTAAAAATACAAAGAATAGAACTAGAGAATAAAGACCAAAACCATAATGAAGCTCTCTAAGACCTAATAAGTATATGGCCATTTCTTCATTTGCAACCTAATATCAATCTATCACAAATGAGCTACTCACTAGTTGTGATACTGGAACTTAATGGTGTTTCAAAGGTTTAGTATAAGGAGATAATAATAATAGATGATAAGTAGTATCAACAGGAATAATTGATGTAAATTGATGTTATTAAGTCTGAGGTCTAATTCTCAAACACAGAAGTATATATACAAAAGAGTGATAGTCTGTGTACAAACTGTTGCTATTACATGATCAAAACTCATACCTGATGGGAGCTGTCATCTGTTATAGCAGCTGTCAGGCTAATTTAAAAGGTAACTAATTATGTTACTACATTGATATGCTTATATCTTTATAAATACTAATTTACATATGATATATGATATATCATTAGAAACCATTTGATGAGTGCTTTCCAATACAACTTTGATTGTGGGAATCTGTTAAGTTGTTCCTAAGATAATAGCCAATGAAACTTGTAGTTACTAATGGTTTAATATCTCAGTAATCTATTGTCACTTTTGTACACCCCACATATGTGCAGATAGCCCTTATTTGGGACTTTACAGCACAACTTATTTTGTGAAAATTGGTCCACTGGTTGTGGAGATACAAGCTGAATGAAGTTTGTGACACAATCCAATAATTGATTTCTACTTGTAAGAATTCAGTCCATTCTCTCTTTACTGTTTCTATGGCCACTTTTTCTAATTTCTCCATTTTAGACTCTGTTAGCTTCCAATCTCATATATTTCTGCCTTATTTGACCACCTAAACATTTGTAACTTGGTAAAACTCTCTCATGAGTGTATGCTCTTTATAATTAGTTACTTGTGAGTGGCATTTCCTGTTTCAAGAGACCTCTTCTATTTGAGATCTGGTTTGATTCATGGCTACAACACTACTTCTTAACTGCTGTTCACTTGAGAAGATCTAAGACATCATCTAGGTAAGTCAGACTTTTTCCCTAATGCCTTCAAAGAAGTCTTATATGCTTGAAAACCTTAGGAGATTACTTGTTTTTATACAAAAGCATTTTCTGGCATAACATCAATATAAAAAATTTTATATAGATTGAACTACCACTAATACTATTCATCTTCTATTGTTGCTTGCACTTTATCAGCTCTCTACTATAGTATTCACTATAGATAAGTAGTTTCCAGTTGTCTATACTGTATTATGCTGCTGTACATTCTATTCCTTCCAACAGATTATGGGCTCTGGTTATCTTGATCTCTAGTTAGCACTTTTTTAGGCTACTTTCTATTAGTGAGAAGAACTTGACTAACTCTACTAGTAAGCTGACATCTTGTCACTCCTAAGTTCATTATAGATCAAGCTGATTCTGAATCACTCCATACCTATAGGATTCTCTTGTATCTCATAATGATTATATTTATTAATAGCAATAGCCAACTTTGTTACTACTCTTCTCAAGCTTACTGATCCTGCTGATTACTCCTTCTAGGAAATTTGTGTTAAATTAACTCTTACTCTCATCACCTATTCTGAGATTGTCTTAACTACTAAAGATATACTGAATATTTTAGCATTCCCTCAAACTACTAATGTGAATAAGATAACTAGGAGAAACTTCTTAGGCTTTTAAGCCTTGACTGTTCTTAATTTTAATTTGCTAAATAACTTGTTAATACATGGCTAGCCTAATGCTGAGATATTTTGGACTCATTTATAAACTCTTATGAGAACACCTAGTCTAGTGTCAGTCTTTATCAATTACCAGAGAACAATCATGTTTCAAATTTCCAGTAATCAAGATCCTACTTCCCAGATCACAAAGTTTGATTCTCCTTATATGAGATTGTAGGGAAATAATGATAATATCCCTCTTTCCTTACAGATTGATAATTTACTAAATTCCTTGACTCAATCTACCCAATCCATGCAAACTGTTTTTAAATATGACAATGCCATTTCTTGCACCAATGTGATGGCTGCAATGGAGGACTTTGTAGTCTCAAAGAAAATTAATTATGTATACATAACTCTGAGTCAAAACAAATTTGTTCTACTTGATCTATCTATTGTTGTAAATCTTTTCTAAATGTAAAAAGGCACTATGTTTCTTGTGTAAGAGTAAAGAAGTGCCATATAGTAGCTTTTATAAAGATAAATAGTTCTTGAATCCTGGTACCTCTGCCCACTTTACTTCATTTGAATCTGACTTTGTTGATATGAATCTGAATAATTATGGTCAAGTTGAGACTGTAAACTTAAGAGCACTATTATTTATAGTTGCTTCTAACACTGTTCTGATTGAACATGAGATCTTTAATTCTGAGAAAGAGACTACTAAAGTTGCTATGTCAAAACTATGGCCAGTATATTATGTTCTTGACATACAAATGTGTTTTCTTTCTACTGGACAAATTCTTCTATCTGAACTAAGAGTAGAAAATGATAAAAGTAGTTTTACTTTTTATGATAAGTCTGGTAAATAGGGCTACTCCTAATCTTTGGAGCAATATTTATATTGTAAGGACTTGTATTTCTAAGTATAACATCTCCAATCCTATGAGTCTTGCAATAAAATATCTAGACTTTGAGACTTTACATTATTATTTTGAACATGCCTCTGATGAAGTCATACATTATGTCCTTGACAATATTGAAAATACAAAGAAGATCCATTTTCCATACAGAAATATATCTGCTATAGTTGTACTCTTAGAAAAATACACTAATACAGTTTCTCTAAGATTTCTGTTCACTCCAGTGAGCCTCTAAAATTGATTCACTTAAATCTTCTTCTTCTTGAGCTTTCCACCTTATCTTATTCAAAGTACAAGTAGGTAATAATATTCCTTGATGACTATTCCTTTTATTATAACATTGCTTTTCTGCACAAAAAGTCTGAAGCTGCAGAAGCAATCAAGTTAATTTTCCAGATATGGTTAAGTACCACTTTCTATTTTATGAAAATGTTATACACTAATAATAAGGAAGAATATCTAACATCAGAATTACAATCCTTTCTAAGAATGCAAGAAATTATCCATAAGACTAATACTTTACATATACACTAACAAAATGGTCATGCTGAATAATTGAACTACATCTTGTTTAAACAATTGTATACCTATTAGGTATCTCAAATGGAAAACACTTTAGAAAACACCTTAGAAAATCTTCTTAGGTAATAAACCCAAAACATCACACTTCTGTATATTTAGCCTTAAAGCCTATATATTTCTCCCCAGTGAAGTTTATACCAATAAATTTGTACTATATCCTGAATGGATAATATTCATTGGATATGAGGAAAATAGTTATTACTTTATATGCTATCTACAAGGAAATATCATTTTCCACTCTATATATGCTATCTTTGATGAGGAAAATTTTCCTAAATGTACTAACTCTCATTTGAAAGAGTATAAATTATATAATAAGTTATTGGACAAAATAAGTTCAAAGACAGAGTTGTCAGTATCTGGCCCTTCTAGAAAAGATAGACTTGCTCCAGTACCTATTCTACACATGAAAGATTTATCAGAATATACAATGATTTTCTAATAATCTGCTATTCAGAATAGTAAGAATAAATAAAGTTGATTACTCATATAACTCATTCAATGATATTATTAAGATAAATATGACCATATATAATATCCAGTAGGAAGGCAAAAACCTAATTATTATTAATAATAATAGAATAAAATAAACACACTACCTCCTACAGATGAATCAGCTGAGCTAATTATTACTAGCTACTTAGCATACTTTACAAGAAAAGAAAGAGTAGAGCAAATTCACTTTCTCTTAGCATAATATACAACAGAATCTTGCTTAATTCTCAAAAACCTTAGAGATATCACTAAATTGCTAGCCAACTGTCAGAACTGAAGATAGTGACTCTAATTACTTTCTTTCTACATCTTTATTTTTTCTCTTTATCTTCTTATCTTTTTTATTTTTATTATTTTGGAACTAAGGATTGGGGTTTGGTATAATGTCACACATTACATGATGTAGTCACAATCATAATCACACAGTTACATACCATGAAAGATCCTAAAACAATAACATTATACTTCATGGCCTACATATATAGTCTTTATAGTAAACACATATACTTTAGAGTAGAATAGTGATAGTTTGTATATAGACCATGCCTAGTAATATTTAAGATAGACTATCTTGTACTATAAACTCCATCAAGTTCTCTTATATAAACCCTATACAAGATTTCGACTAGCTCTAAGGTTTTAAAAGAAATGGCTTAAGTCCTGCTTTGAAGAGCTAAAATTTCTTAAAAACAGAAATGTTTATAAAGTTATAGACCTCTTTAAAAGATAGAAAGTGATTAAGAATCACTGTGTGTTCAACATTAAGTCTGATAGTTGTTATAGATCTTAACTTATTACAAAAGAATTTTCTCAGGTTGAAAATTATAAGGATTAAAAGATCTTTGTAGACTAATTTGAGTACTTGAACAAAGTTCTAGTATACTTCAATATAGCAACTGACCCAACAAGTACTTTGCTACCATTGGGCTATATATTTAAACCCAATAATAAGCAGTATAACCTCAATTTCTGTTGAAAGTACCAGTAACTGGATAAATCTCTGATATATCTAATGATTGGCTCATATTCTAACATAGAATTCACTATAGTCAAACTTGCCTAATAAATGGCAAATCCCTTAAACAAGCATTATTAAGTTAGATTGCATCTCTGTAGATATTTGTGTAATACTTATAAGTATTAGATAGTTTATAATTATCACATCCCATTTCCAACCATATCCATATAATTTCTTCTCCATTATTCATACTTCCCAACCTCTTCTGATACAAATCATATATTTTCATTTTACCTTAGATATTCTTGTTAAACCCTTGCTAACTCTATGAACCTCTACTCTCTAACATTCAAAAATCACTAGAAATCAGAGTAACATACTTAACAGTCTTTGTTCTAGATAACTATTCTAGGTAGTATATCTAATATATAATTTAGTAGTTTACACTATATTAGTTATCCTGAAAATCAACTAAAATTAACACTTATTTCTAGTATTAGCAATAGCATATCTCATTATCTTCCAGTAGTTTTCTACTTGTTAAGTCTCCAAGTTTTATTTTGAAATATGT
>Ga0157358_1000979_pt1 | contig 12350 bp, 11 predicted proteins | sample AttcapACBM2_FD_111484 | JGI IMG/M metagenome (GOLD analysis project Ga0157358, IMG submission 111484) | Fungus gardens microbial communities from leaf cutter ant in Botucatu, State of São Paulo, Brazil - Atta capiguara ACBM2 | ecosystem: Host-associated > Fungi > Mycelium > Unclassified ...
ACCTTCTATTCCTTTTCACTATGTCTTGTGATCTGACCCTAACTTTAAGTTCTATAAATAGAAAATATAAAAATAAATTAAAAATAAAATGAAAATAAGAAAAGAAAATAATAAAAACTAAGTCCACTTTTTATGATCTTAATATCTATGGTTTTTCAAGAGTACATCTTTATTTTACCCTCTTAAAGAATTAAGAAAAATGTAATGAAGAGCAGCACTATGGATTATTAGAGCCTTTTGTACTTTATCTACATGAAGAATTAAAGTGATTACTAGCCTCATTTTTATACATTTCTATTTCAACAAAATTAGTAGAAAATATCAATTGAGAATAGTATCTTTACCTAAAAATTATGTCCTTAATTAGATAATTAACACTCAAAGAAAGCAAAACCTTACTGTTTTTCATTAGAAAATTTGATGTCTAAACAACATCTGAAACTTAAGAGTTTAGTTATAAACTTAAATAATTGTTTTAATGAACTTTTCTCTTCTTTTGACAAAGAACTTTCTTTTAGTTTCTGATTAGTAGATAATTTCTCTGATTACTTTTCTTTTCATTCAGTGACTCACAAAAATAAAGAAATTAAGAATGCTTATATCAGTAAGCTTGATAAAATCTTTGAGGAATCCCTTTCAAATCCTAAAATAGTTATTGTTATCTATAACACTAGCATCAAGAAGAATACTGCTACTTTGATATCATATGTCTACTCTAGTAGTAACATTTTAGCTAAAATAATTCATTATGCCATCAATATCACTTTTATGGAAGCAAAATTGTTCATAATCAGATATAGTATCAATCAAGCTATTCAGGTCTAAAATATCACAAAAATTATCATTATTACTGATGCTATCCATGCTGCAAGTCAAATTTTTGATTCATTTTCTTATTCTTATCAACTACAATCTATTGTTATAATATAAGACTTTAGAGTCTTCTTTAATAAAAATACCAACAATTCTATTACTTTCTGAGATTGTCCTAGCAGTAAAAAATGGAATTATTATTTGGCTATCGACAAAGGGACTAAACAGTTCTATTGCAATCCTTTTTTCTCATGTAAATCATCATAGAACTTGAGCAAGAAAGAAGAATGCAATTCAATCATTCAAAACTGGCAAATAACTTTTCAAGTATTGGACTACAAAGAGAACACCTTCCTTGATCTCTTTGATGATGATTACTTTCCTACTAAGCCCACTTATAAAAGAGATAGTACTTGGCTCAAACTTTTAGGACATTTCAATTCTTTGTATGTGAAAGCGATAAGAGCTATAACTAATCATTCTATAATAGAAGAATATCATCTAAGGTTCTTTCCTGGAAAACCTTTTGAATGTTCATATGGTTTATATCCAATCAAATTAAGATGTCATATTCTTCATAAATATAAGAAATACAATAATTATTGAAATTCCAATAGGAAGTCACTGAAGAATTTTGTTGCATTTCTTGAATTCAATCTAGAAGCCTTTTTCTTCTATGAAGGAATCACTTAATACCAAATTCATTGTTATCTTTTTATTCAGTATCACTTAGATCATCTTTTTTTATTTCTATCTCTTTTTTTCTTTTCATTTTCTTTTCTTTTTATATAAGTAGTTATATTGTAGCTACTATAGTCTACCACCATGTCCCATATAATAAATTGTTGATTTAAATAAAATAAAATAAAAAGTAACAGAGAATCAGAAAAAGAAAAGAAAACAAGAAAGAGAATGGAGGATAAGAGAAAATAATAAAAAGTGGGAAAAAGAACAAAGAAGAAGAAATGAGAGAAAAGAGAAAGAATAGAGAAAGAAGATAAATGACAAGTAGAGAAGAATAGAAGAAATGAGAATAAGAAGAAAAAGAAAAGTAGAAAAAAATAGAGATGATAAGAGAAATGGGAAAAATAGAGACAGATGAATAGAAAAAGAGTGATGCAAGAGAGAAAATGTTTTGTTTGTAGAGGTTTTGGGCACATTGCCTATCATTGTAGAAATATAGAGAATAGGCAAGAGGAGAGACCAACACAAAGGTTCTTAAATAAATTTGAAGTATTGAAGAGTAGAGTGATGAACATAGAAAAAGAGAGTAGAAGGGAGATAAGAAAAGATTGAAGAAAAGAAAGAAGAAGAAAAAATGTTAAGAGAGATAATAGTAAAGATAGAACTGAACCAGGAGGAGGATGAAGAAGAAATTATTGTAAAGGTATTATTAGACAGTGAAGTGACAAGATTGGTAATAAGTTTGGAGTTTGTAAGAAAGAATAAGTTTAGAAAGAAAAAGTTGAATAGGCCAATATATGTGAGGAATATAGATAATGTCTTTAATTATAAAGGACCAATAAAGCATATAGTGAAGATAGAAAAAGAGCATAAAGAGATAATAGAGATATAATAGATAGACAGAAATAAAGTGTTATATATTAGGGATACTGTGATTAGCACATCATAACTCTGAAATCAATTGGAAGACAGGAGAGGTCAAAATAAAGAAATATTCAGATGAGTGTGAGAAGCAGTAGAAGACAAAGCAAACAAAGTCAGGATGGCAAAAACAAAAGAAAAAAGAACAAAAGAAAAATAAAATACAGAGAGAGAAAAAGAAAGAGTTCAGAAAACCAATAGTTGAAGAAGAAATGAAAATAGCAAGAATGGTAGAAGAAAAACAAGAAGAAGAGAAAGATTTAATAGAGATTAAGACAGTAGAAAAGATGGTTTGTAGAAGATTCTATAAGTATTTGAAAGTATTTAAGAAAAAAGAGTTGGAGAGGGTGCTGACAAGGAAGACTTGTGTTATGGAATGCTTTGAACACTAACAATTTTTATTTTATTTTATTTTATTTTTCTGATTTTATATTAATTTTGTTTTCTTTTCCTTTTGATTTTGGACGATGAAGAGGCATGTGACACTGCAGTCACATGATATGTCACATGATATGATGTCATAGGCCTAGAACATGGTAGAAGGATCTAGAAGATGATAACAAAGCACATGTATACAACATGGTGACCTTGAGTAAGACATGAGGCAGACATAAGATAGTAGCATGGACCAACATATAACAATATAAATAGGACTCTAATTTAGCAGAGGCTCCTTGTTAAGTTCTCTTGTGTTTTTCCTCACTTGATTGTTTAACTGAGAGTTTTACCACTTGTGTTATCATTGGACTTTGTATCTAGTGGTTGCTACAACAACTTGGGATTATATTATAGATCTCAGAAAATATTTTGTTCTAAAAAAGGGGAAGATATATCTATTGTCAAGAATAGAGAGAGAAGAGGTTTAAGAGTTTGTTAAGGATTAGTTGAGAAAAAGATATATTTGGCCATCAAAGTCACTACAGATGTCACTAATGTTCTTTGTACCAAAGAAAAATAGAAAGAAGATGATAATGCAAGATTATAGATATCTGAACAGTTGGACAATTAAGAATAATTATCCATTGCCACTGATTTCAGATTTCAAAGAAAATTTTTACAAAGATGGACTTGAGATAAAGGTACAACAATGTGAGAATAAAGGAAGAAGATAAGTGGAAGGCAACATTTTCAATACCAGAGGGTGTCTTTGAGCTAACAGTAATGTTTTTTGGATTGACAAACTTACTAGCAACTTTCTATGCTATAATAAATAACTTACTAAAGATATGATAGAGACAGGGAATATAGCAGATTTTATTAATAATGTGATGATAGGAACTGAGACAGAGAAAAGATATGACAATGTAATGAAAGAAGTACTGAGAAGGGTAGTGTCAAGACTGTTGACAATGGACTTAACTTTTATTTTTCGCTTTTTACTTTATTTTATCTTTTCTTTTTCTTTTCTTTTCTTTTCTATTTTTAGAGCAACTAGGGTTAGGGTGGATTGGTCACGCTGTCACATCAGTCACAATCTGATGGTGTAGTCACAAGACAGATCACGAGACTTGGGAGAATTTAGTAGAAGATTTGAGAACAAATGACGTCATACAACATGAACACCACATGTTGGCCTCATGGACTACACATGGTTGTTTAGGGTAGGGTGCACAGTACTTAGTATGGACCATCTGTAGGACTATATAAGATAGACTAGTTTGTAGAAGAGTTCTTTATCGAGTTTTCTTGTGTTACTCCAATACAAGAGTTGTTTCCTGACTTAACCCTTTGAGTCTTGATTCATAACAGGTAGTAAAGAATGATTTATTTGTAAAACTGGAGAAATATGTATAGAAGGTTAGAAAGGTTAGATTTTTAGGAGTTGTAATAGAACTAGATAGGATAAAGATGGAGAAGGAGAAAGTTTAGGAAGTAATAGATTGACTAGTATCAAAGAGTGTGAAGAATGTACAGAAGTTTTTGGGATTGACAAACTATTATAGATAGTTTGTTAAAGATTTTACAAGAATAGTAAAATCTCTTTATGAGATAACAAGAAAAGATGTGAAGTAGAATTGGAGAGAAAGACAGCAGAGAGCATTTGAGGAGTTGAAAGAAAGATTTACAATAGAGCCAGTCTTGGTAACACTAGACTTAGATAAGAAAATGAAAGTAGAGATAGATACATTATATCACAAAATAAACTACTTACTTATTTGTAATATCTGAACCTTGGGTATACTCTTAGAGATTTAGGAGTGATTCAGAAGTTCAATAATGATGACAATGATGATTAAGATCAATACAGATAATAAAGGATAAAGATTAATGAAAATTAATGTTGTTAAGTCTGAGGTTTAACCCTCAAACACAGAAATATATATATAAAAGAGTAATGGTCCATGTGCAAGCTGTTTCTATCACATGATCAAAACTTGTATCTGATAGGAGCTGTCATCTGTCATAGCAGCTGTTAGGCTAAATTTAGAAGATAACTAATTATATTACTACATTGATATGCTTGTATTTCTATGAATACTTATTGCTATGAGATATACCATATATCATTGGAAACAGTTTGATAGGCACTTTCCAATGTAAGTTCAATCATGTAAATTCAACCAGCTTTTCATGAAATATTAGCAAACAAAGCTTTTACAATTGCTAATGGTCTGTTATCTCAGTTGTTTTTTGTTGCTTTTGTACATCCCATATATGTGTAGATAGCCCTCATTCAGGGCTTTCCAGCATAATTTATTTTGTGAAAATCGGTCTACTAGTTGTGAAAATACAAGCTGAATGAAGTTTATGACACATTAGATTTTGTTATAGGTGAAGCATTATTGATGAAATTTACAAATAAAGAGATATTAATGATCATTAGGTATTTAGAGATATGGTATCATATATTAAGTCTACCTATTTAGAAGATATATTCCCATAGCAATACTGTTATTACAATATCTATAAGACAAGCCTATTTTTTTATAAAAGCTACTCTTCTTGTAATAATCTGGATATCCAGTCTTTTATGAAACTTCTGCTTGGGATGATATGCTGAAACTCTGAGTATCTCCTATACATCTGACTTGTATATAAAACTAGTAGTTACACTGTAATTTGTTAGTCTGATAATCAATGAAGATAATCTCTATTGAACTCAATTCTTAGTGTTTAATAGTAATACACCAAATCAATACTCACTTCCATCTTAGATTTCATCCATTTATTTGAAGTTATGACTACATGGCAGACAGATAGCATAGTATATAAGCTGAAGCCAAGGTTGTTCTAATAAGTATACATTACTGAGCTCATTACACAGCATTTTTACACTTTACACATTTCCAAGCCAATCCCATGGGCTTTTACCTTCTGGTGTGAACCACATCTAGCATTTCTTAGAAGATACCAAGAATCAGTTTAAAATTTGGACTGATCATAAAAACTTAGAGTATTTTATGAAAGCTTAGAAGTTGAATTAAAGACAGGTCAGATGGATCTTGTATTTTTCAAGATTTGATTTTGCCTTGAAGTATATAGCTAGCAAGAGTATGAGATAAATGGATAGTTTGAGTAGAAGAACAGATTAAATAGAAAGTGTAGAAAGAAATAATGAAAATCAAGTAATAACAAAGAAGAAGTGGTTGGAAATTAGAGTAATAGAGAAAAGATAGTTATTGATTGAAGAAGTTGAAGAAGAAATTATAGAAAAAATTAAAAAATCAAAAGCAAAATATGATGAAGTAGTAAAGGCAGTAGAAGAAATAAAAAAGGCTGGGGTTAAAGTATTAAGAAATAATGAGCAGCAGATTGAAGATAAACTGGTGTTAAAAGAAAGAAAGATGTATATTTCAAAGGATGAGAAGTTGAGATTGGAAATTATTTAGCTACATTATAATATATTGATAGCAAAACATAAAGAATAGTAGAAGACAGTAGAACTGATCACTAGAAACTATTAATAGTCCAGAGTTACTAAGAAAGTAAAGTAATATATGGAGAGATATAATTAGTATCAGAGAATAAAGAATAGGATAGAGATACCAGTAGGAAAATTAAGGCTGAATATGGTGCTAGAAAGACTATAATAATATATATCAGTAGACTTTATTATGAAGTTACTGGTATCTAAAAGTCATAATTCAATCTTGGTAGTATATAGTAGGTTTTCAAAAATATTGCATTTTATTGCAATAACAGAAAAAATAACAGCAGAAGGATTAGCAAGATTGTTTAAAGACAATATATAAAAGTTGCATAGGTTGCTAAAGAATGTGATTTCAGATAAAAAGCCTTAGTTTGTGGTAAGGTTGATGAGGGAGTTAAATGAGATGTTGAGAATAGAAACAAAGCTATCAATGGCTTTTCATCCACAGACAGATAGACAAATTGAGAGAACAGATCAAGAGTTAGAGCAGTACTTGAAAATATACATCAATCATAAATAAATTGGTCAGAATGGTTGGCAATTGCAGACATACAGTTACAAAGTCATTACTGTTCAAAGTTAACTATGGAAGAGAACTAAGAATAGGCTTTGAGATAAGGAAAAAGGGGAAGCATGTGAAAGCAGAAGAATTTGTAAAGGAAATGAAGGAGATACATGAAGAGAAGAAAGCAGTACTGAATAAATCATAGGAGAAAATGAAAAATTATATAGATAGGAATAGAAAAAAGACAGTAGAGTATAGGATAGGAGATAGGATGTTGTTGAGTACAAAAAATTTAATGTGGCAGATAAAGAATAGGGAGATAAAGACAGAGAAGTTTGTAGAACTTTGGAAAATAAAGAAAATAATATTAAAGAATGTAGTGGAGTTGGAGTTACTGGTGTCAATGAAAATTCACCTAGTAGTTAATATGAGTAGAATAGTGTTGTATTAAGAGCAGGTAGAGAGAGAGAAGAAGATTCCCCCTCCTTCAATAGAGATAGAAAGAGAGAAAAAGTATGAAGTTGAGAAGATGTTAAATAAGAGAGATATGAGGGGAAAACTAAAGTATTTAGTTAGGTGGAAGAGATATACAGTAGAAGAGAATACTTGGAAAGGGTTAGAGAATTTGGAAAATGTAATAAACTTAGTGGAAAAATTTGAGAAGGAAATTAAAAAAGAAAAAATAAGAAGGGTACAGATGAGAAAGAAGAAGGGGAAGAAAAGGATATTAAATCTAGAAGCAAAGGTGTTTAAGAGAAGTGAGTTATCAGAGAAGCATATGGTAAAGATTTTGTTTGAATGGAATAATAGAAAGTTTGAAGATGAATATTTAAAGAAGTTGGAGAGAAAGTTGGGAAAAATGAAAATGGAAAGGGTGGCAAGTTTCTTTAGAGGTGGAATCTTAAGAGGGATGTACTATTATAATATACTTGAATATTTATAATGTGTCACATAACATGATGTCATAGGTCTAGAATCTGGAAGAAGAGACTGAAAGAATGATGTCAAGGTGCATGTCAACAGTATGTTCACCTCATAGTGTATACACTGTATGTTACTAGTATATATAGTATAGAAATACATTAGACTTCTTGTTGAGTTCTCTTATAATCTCTATGAGATTCTCACTTGTAAAACTAGTGTGCTATTAACCTTCTTGGTTAGTAGTTGCTACAACAGATCCTAGATCAGCAGCTATGATAAGAGAAGACTAAATTTCTTGACATTTTCAACTGTATTATAAGCAAGTAGCCTTTAGTGAGTAATTTGCTTAAATATAAACTATCAATGATCTATTCATTAAAGACTATTACTAGCTAGACAGTAGTAAATAAGACCAGTTTTCTCCTAATTTTAGGAGATGAAGATAGTAGCAGCAACATATATAACAAACATACTTATTATAATTCAAGACTTAGAGTTTAATCAAGAAAAGAATCTTGTATAGGGTTTACATAAGAGAACTCAATATAGTTCCTAGTATAAAGTGCCTATCTTATATATGCTAGCTAGTAAGTCTGTGTGAGACTTTATCTAATCTATTCTAAAGGTCATACATTATCCATAAGGTTAACATATAGTAAACATGCTATATAATATTATTATTCTGAAACCTTTTATGTCTTTCTGTATGACATGTGATATCGTGCTTTTTGTTTTTTGAAATCAACAATTTATAATATAGAGCATGAGGGCAGGCCACAGTAACTACTTAGTAGCTATAGTACATTGATAAGCATACAACATGTAAAAAGGAAATAGAAAGAGAAAAAGAAAAAGAAAAAAAAGGAAAAAAACCTTATCTACAGTTAACAGGATTACTATATTACTATACTCTACTTTTGAAAGAGTTCCTGTTGTTTTCTACCATGCCACTTTCTATTGAAATAATTATACTAATAAGGACAACTATAGCTATTTGCTTGATGGTCTCCTTTATAGTTCATGCACTTGAAGATGTGAGGACATGGCTCCTCTTTCATAGTTGCTGCACAATTCACTTTCTTATTTTTCATGCAACATTATGCTTTCTTTCTGTAATATTCAGTGACATTGTCACAAACTTCATTCAGCTTGTATCTCTACAATCAGTAGACCAATTTTCACAAACTAAGTTGCACTATAAAGCCCCAAATGAGGGCTATCCACATATATGTAGGATGTACAAAAGTAACAACAAATGACTGAGATATCAGGCCATCAGTAGCTGTAAAAGCTTTGTCTGCTAATATCTTATGAACAGCTGAATGGATTTGCACAATTGAACTTGTGTTGGAAAGTGCTCATCAATCCATTTACAACAATATATGATACATCTCAAAGCAATAAGTATTAGTAGAGATACAAGCATATCAATGTAGTGACATAATTAGTTACCTTTTAAAATTAGCCTGACAGCTGCTATGACAGATAACAGCTCCCATCAGGTACAAGTTTTGATTATGTGATGGAAACAGCTTGCATACAGACCATCACTCTTTTGTATATATACTTCTGTGTCTAAGGATTAGATCTCAAACTTAACAATATTAATTTACATCAATTATTCTTGTTGATACTACTCATCACCTATTATCATTATCTCCTTATACTGAACCTCTGAAACACCACTAAGTTCAAGTATCACAACCAGTAAGTAGCTTATTTGTAATAATATATATAGTATTTATAAGGTTTCAAAGACCCTTAGCAATAATAGTAAACTCTCTATATGATGCTATTTTGTTGACTGGATAGTTCTTGATGTGATTTTCAATTCTTTTCAGAGAAGTAGCTATATTAGCAACATTCTTATTCAAGGTTTCTTTACTCTCAAAAATGGACAACACATGAAAATCTCTATTTTATAAATCAAGGACAGATAGTTGACTGTTACTGTAATTCAGAATAACTGTATCTACATTAATGGATGTGGACACATTACCATATGTACTGCCTTGAGACAAAAGAACATAAGATGATGACATGTATACTCCTGCTAGAGAAACACATGGCAAAGATGAGGTATTGAGTGGAATTTCTAAACTCTAATTTATAGATGAGTCTTCCTAGTCCCCAAGATTTGAGAACTAGTTAGTGAATACCAATAGTGGTTTCTTGCTGTTTAATTTCATGTTTTACTTGCTTGTAGTAGTGATAAAAGATAGTAAACATAGAATACACTACTATTTCCTATAAGTGCTAACCATACAGGATGGTAGTAGAAGGAAAGGCTGAACATGTATGATATGATATTATGCTGACTCCTAACCTTAAGTCTAAAATAAAAATAAGAAAGAAAAATAAAATAGATTAAGTTTATTATCATCAATTCTGACAATACTCATCAAACCTTACTATATAATGATCAAACTAGAATCAGCACCAACTACAAAGCTACTACTTCTACAATCCTATAATATTATAGCACATAATGATGATACTAATATTGTTTTGAAATAGACAAAAAATACTGTTATATTAATAACTGAGGCATTTACAACCATATAGGAGAATAAAAGTGTTGATATTATAATAGATTATAGAGCAACCAACCATTACTTTGTAAATCTTAATGTTTTTACAAAGAGTAAGCATTTTGATAGATTATTAGTAAGAAAAACTAGAAAAAAGAGAATAATTTTTTTTGATAACTGAATAAGATACTGTGAAGATAATAATTGAGGTTAAAGATGAAAAGAAAACAAATCTTATCTTGTAAAATGTCTTATATACTACAAGATTATACTTCAACCTTATATTTATTCTAAAGATATATAATTGTTAGACATAGTTCATATCTTGTTATCTAAAATCTGATAGGGCCTCTCAGAAGTCCAGATAAGTAGTTAATACATTATCTAAAATGCAAAAGTCAAGTTAGAATGATCTTTAGCTTTAGCTTGTATACTATATCTCTACAAGTTATATTGGTCATATATTTCGGAACAGGACTTGAGGACTTAACAAGTAGAAAACCACTAAAGAATGGTAAGATGTGTCATTGCCAACACTAGAAGTGAGTGTTAGTTTTAGTTGATTTTTAAGATAAGTTAGTATAGTGTAAACTACTAGATTATATACTAAGTAGAATATCTAAGATAGCTATCTAAAATATAAACTGCTAAGTGAGTTGGTGTCAGAGCAACTGGGTGAAAGAGCCAAGTACTTCAAATCTCTAGGGAATCCTAAGTCTATTGTTTGAAAAAATACTAAACTATACATTTACTTTCAGAAAATTCTAAAAAAATAGAATGGAGATTTTTGAAAATTACAACTACTTTATATATTAACAGGTCCATTCTAATGTGTCAGAATTATGATTACATAAGCAAAATGATGATACTTAAGTAATCAAAAACAGTTTAGAATGGAAAAACCAAAATAAAAAAGAGCTAGAGTACTTAGCAGATACTTCCAGAATATGAGAAAGCAGATTTGCAGATAAAATTAGAAGACTTTAGAAAACCACAGAGTATTGCAGAAGAGCAAGGGAGTATAGCAAAGTGAGTTTAATAACATATTCAGATAGCTAGAAGTATTGGTGTATAGCTTGAAGAAATCTGAAGTATGGGAAATTAGATAAGTAAATGAGTATGGATATGGAAAAGGGTTATGGAACACAGATTAGCCAAAAAATATAGAAGAGAAAGGTCCCAGAAGAGCCAGTTCTCTTATAGTTATACCTAATATCTCAAAATCACTAGAAATCAGAATAATCTGCTTAATAACCTCTACTTTAAACAACTATTCCAGATATATCTAGTAGTTTACACTGTATTAGTTATCCTAAAAATTAAGTCCTTAAGTTCTATTCTGAAATATATGACTAGTATAGCTAGTAAAGATATAGTATACAAGCTAAAGCCAAAGATTATTCTAACCTGTTTTCTATATTCTCAGATAATGTATCTAATAGGTAGTTTCACAAATATTTTACAAGATAATGAAAGATTATATATAAGCTTATAAAATGACTACTGGATAGAAATGTAATTAGAGTAATGTAAGTATATATACTGAAATTTAATGATGATAGGAGACTGATAAATAAGAAAGCAAGAATTATAGCTTAGAGCTTTGTATAGATACAAGATATTAATTTTGAGAATATAAATATATATGTAACAATGGTAAAGTTGGAGTTTTCTAACAATCGTTAGTGATAGTAGTATTAGAAAGACTATATTGTTATAATCTTAAGTCTTTAGGGTTAGACAAAAGAACAACTCTTGTATTGGAGTAATACAAGAGAACTCGATAGAGTTCCTAATACAAAGTAGTCTATCTTATATACAATTACCCATGGTCTGTGCTAGCTACTGTTGCACCCTACCCTAAACAACTATGAGTATAACATGAGGCCAGCATGTGTTGTCCATGCTATATAATGTCACTTTGTTCCAGAACCTTCTACTTCATTCTCTCAAGTCCCGTGATCAGTCTTGTGACTACGCCATCAATTTGTGATTGATGTGACAGTGTGACTGATAAACCCTAACCCGAGTTGTTCTAAAAATAGAAAATTAAAAAGGAAAAAGAAAAGTAAAATAAAATAAAGTGAAAGGAGAAAATAAA
>Ga0157358_1000980_pt1 | contig 12331 bp, 6 predicted proteins | sample AttcapACBM2_FD_111484 | JGI IMG/M metagenome (GOLD analysis project Ga0157358, IMG submission 111484) | Fungus gardens microbial communities from leaf cutter ant in Botucatu, State of São Paulo, Brazil - Atta capiguara ACBM2 | ecosystem: Host-associated > Fungi > Mycelium > Unclassified ...
CTAGTATAGTATAAACTACCAAATTATATACTAGATATACTATCCAAAATAGTTATCTGGAATAAAGACTATTAAATGAGTTACTCTGATTCTAGTGGTTCTTAGATGTTAGAGAGAGGAGGTCTATGAAGTTAACAAAGGCTAGTAAGGATATCTACAGTAGAATGAACAAATATAAACAGAACATAGAATATAATATATATAGTATATATGTTTTTTAGAGTAGGCTAGGTTTAGTATAGTATAGACTATTAGCCAAGTGTATATAAAATAGACACTTTGTAGCTAGAACTCTATCAAGTTCTCTTATGTTAATCTAATACAAGATTCTTTTGTCGACTTAACTCTTAGTCCTCAATTGTAACATAATGTTGGATCTGAAAGCTCTTGTCTCTACTCCTATTTTTCTTCTTTCTCTAGCTACTAATAATATCTATGATACCATTATCTGCTTCTGCTACTACCTCATCTAATATAAAATTTAGTTTATATTATATTAACTCATGTTATTGTAATTAGGAGGAAAATCAATTGGTGTAGATAATGATAATGAAAGTGGTAGAAGTATAGGAGATGATAATGTATAAAAGGGTAGAATAGAACTAGTGCTGGTTCCCTCCTTGAATTTATACTCAGAACTTGAATCTATTTCAGTAAGTGTTAGTGGGCCTTCTTCTTACATTTGTTATAGAGTGTTGGGACATGAACATTTTTCTTGATTTAATATTTTTTTTCTTTTAATTCTCTTTTTCAGTTTCATAGACAATGAAGAGGCATGTCACTACAGTTACATGATGCATTACATAATGTAATGTCATAGGTCTGGAATATAATAAAAGAAACTAGAACAATAATATCAAGAAATATATTCATCTTGTGATAATGGTATAATAGACTTATGAACAACATGCATACTTTAAGATAGGATTATTTATTATTAGCACAGACTATGTATGTATCATATAAATAAGGTAACAATTTATTGAGAACTCTTTGTTGAGTTTTCTTGTAATTTCCATAAGATATTTTACTTTTAAGTTTACTTAGTGGTCTATTTGTTATAATATAGTAAAGAATAAAGCAGTAATATTCTTTATATATTCTTCAGAATTTTATATTGGATTTTACTTTGGATTTACTTTTCTTTTATTATATTAATAACAATGAAGAGGTACATGACACTGTAGTCACATGACATGTCACATGATGTGATGTCATAAAGCCTAAAATAGACTAGAGTGGGCTGGAATAGTCTAGATGGATAATGTCAAGGAACACGTTAACTGCATAGCTACCTTACGATATATACATGGTACACTCATAGATAACACATGGACATTAGGGCAGGAGTATTTATTTGTAGCACAGACCATGTGTAACTTATATAAATAGGGTAGCAATCCAGCAGAGACTCCTTGTTGAGTTCTCTTGTGATTCTTATATTAATAGCCTATTGAGAGCTTTACTTGCTTGTGTGATTATTGGATCTTGTGTTTAGTGGTTGCTACAACACTATTGGTTATTCTTAGACTAGTGGTTAATATAGCAACACTATTTACTATCTACTTAATAAACCAACTACTACTCCAAGGAAAATATATATAATTTTAACCTAAGAAGGTCATTTTATTTTAGATAAGATTTTAATAATGCTTGTCATTCTCTTGTATGGACTAATTATAAGTAGACCAATAGTATAGAGCTACTACTTGAAAAACAACTAGCTAATGCATCTATAAAAATTTATATTATTACAACTCAAAGACCTTAGAGTTGGTCAATAAGAAGAACCTTGTATAGGGATTACACAAAAAAACTTGATAGAGAACTCTGTACAGGATTGTTTACCTTATATACTCATATCTAATAGTCTGTGTGAGCTACTCCTAAATAACCATATATATGCTATAAGATTAACATGTGTTATACATGTTGTATGATGTCATCCTTCTAGAACCTTCTATGTTCTTCTATGTATCATGTGACTTGTGACCATTACTTTGACCATGTTATCCAATGTAACTGATGTGTGACAGTATGATCCCATCACTTTAACTCTAACTCTAGTTTTAAAAATAGAATAAAGAAAAATAAATCAAAAAGAAAATAGAAATGAAAAAGAAAATAAAAATAATTAGAGTCCACCACTTTCAGCTTTGACATATATATTTATAAAGTACTAGTAAGGTTTAATACAATATAAACAACTAGACTTTTCTTGTCTAGCTAATATATTCTTTATACTTAGAGCTATCAAAGTTGTGAACAATTGACTCAACTTTATTCTCTTGCTCTTTATTTTTCTTTTTATTTTATTTTTGGATCTTATTTTTATTTTTATTATCTTAAACTTAGACAAAGAAGTGTAATATAATGTTATGTGTGACAGTCACACAAGTCACAAATTTAATGGATGTGTGACAGGTGTCACAGTCACAGGTCACACAATCATATAATATAAAAAAGAATATAAAAGATTCTAAAATAGATGATATTATATAGCATAGCAAGTATATGAGCTTTAGAGTAGATTAGTTGTAGTATGTGCTTAGATCACAGTCTAAAGTATATAAGGTAGACTAACTTGTACTTGGAACTTAATAGAGTTTTATTATATTACTTAATACAAAAGTCATCTTTATCAGAAGTACAGTATGGAAGTATATATATAGTACTAGCTAGATATCAAATATAAGCTTGATATTGTGCACTTTTAGCATAACTGGTTCAGTAGCTAGTCTATTTCTAACAATTTTTTGTCTTTACTCAAGATCTTAAGTTATAACAAGAGTCTAATAATTTTTCTTAACTAAAGGTGGTGTTGCCTTTGTTATAGCAACCACTCGCCGGAATGACACTCATAGTTTGCTTACTTCAGCAAAGCTTTCAGATAACTATCTAGTAGTGGAGATTACAAGAGAACTTGACAAGGAGCCCTCGCTGCATTGATTCTCTATATATTCTATAGGCTCCTAGTCCATACTACAACAATAATTACCTGCCCTTATGTCCATGCATTGTCCTCATGTTCTATTACTCATCCACATGTGTTTTTCTTAAGGCTACCATGCTTCCTACATGTGCCCTGACATCATACTCTTAATCTCTGCTGTACATGTACATACTATGTGTACACCATGAGGAACCTATGTCCCTTGATGTCATCCCTAACCCTAACTCTGATCTAGACTCCTCTTGATCCTTCTAGACCATTCTAGACTCTATCACATGACTTCCAGGTCATGTGCTTATCTCCTATCTCTCTTCTGTTGTAGACTAATAATTATAATACTTAATCCTAACCCTAGTCCAAGTCTGTCCACACTCTCGTCTTATAACAGCCTTTGGTTGAGGATGATAATAAAATAAGGAAAAAGATGTAGAGAAGACTCTGTGTTAAACAGTCTCAGAAATAGAAATTAAGTTCTAATATTATAACTTAAACCTCAAAGTGTTAAAGTAAAAAAGAAACCTTGTATTGAGTTAATATAAGAGAACTTAATAGAGTTTTCAGTATAAAGTGTTTACTTTATATGTGCTAGCTGGTGGTTTATATGAGACTAATACTAACCTATCCTAAAAACTATATATTATTTATAAAGCATGTGATATATATATAATATAATATTATTATTCCAGAATCTTCTATATTCTATATTCTTTTATATAATATATGACTATGTGACTTTGACTATGACAGCTGTCATGCTTTATCACAATATATAGCAATTGTAATAGTTACATATGACATTATATTATAACCTTAACTTTGAGTTTAAGATAAGAAGATAAATAGAAAATAAACTAAGTTCATTTTCTTCAACTCTGATATCTTTCACCACAAACTCTGCAACCTACCAGAATCATTTCTATCAATTTCTGACATTTTTGTTTACTAAGTTATTATCCTCCAAACTCTCTAATTTATTATTTTCTTCTTTTGAGAAATAATCAAGTTCCATGCAGAAAAATATTTCATCAAAGTTGGTGAACAATGGCAAGTTGACTAGCAATATTATAAACTGACTTCCAAGATATCTGAGACATTCACTTTCTAACTTCCAAACAGAACTCTAATATATCTAGGTATACTTCTACATCTGTAATCATTTGCATATAGATTAACCTCTTGTATTTCACATCCTGGTAACTCATTATCTAGACTTCTGGTTATTTTATATTTTAGAAACTAACTCTATAATATCTTTCTAGTTATTCTCTACACTACTACTATCTTAGCTACAGTTTCAACTATAGACTTAGTATATAAGATTTAGTAGGTACTTTGTAGTCTCTAGTTTGAAATTTGACTAAGAATTTCCCAATACTCTTCTAACTAAAATTATATAAGAACTCTCTTCTTACTAATCTCTGATTCTTTGAAATTATGACTATATGACAAGTAGTAGGTACAATACATAAGTTAAGACTAAGGTCATTATCTGAAGTCATATTGTCCATCTACAGATAAGCTTCCAAGTTTGATTCATAACCCAGATAAGTTTCTATACTTAATCTGATTTCTTTCTGTTATAACTAACCATGGATATCCGCTTGAAGTGAGTTCCATCTTACTTTTTATTTATCAACTTGACAAATAATGAGTGAAAGAAGAGGCTCAATGACAATCTCTGTTTCTATTGTTGAACTGGAGATTATAAGTTGGATTTCTGTCCTAAAAAACAAGCCTCAGTCACTTCTAAGAGTTATAGTATTCAAAAAACTACTACTTCTTTTGCAGCTACAACTTCTCAGAATCTCTTGAAAAAGTAAAGAGTCATCTCTAGGGCTTTATACAAACTAAGGGCAGTATTCAACTTTCTTGTATAGTAATGAGTTCTGTTAGACTTAACATATTTGCTCTTTTAGATTCTCATTTTCTTTTTCTCACTCTTGGTCTTTGGTTAGAATTATCTTAATAAAATCCTGTTTTGTACTTTAGTTGACTTTATGTCTACTCACTACTTTGTAGACTCAAATTTTGTGAGTACTCATAACCTGAAGACATTTTCAATCCTACTAGTTGTCAGATAAGAAACATGTTTAAAAGAAAAAACTATCCACAGGAAAATTATAGAAAATGTCAGGATATATTGGCAATAAATAAGCCAAGATCTACTCTATAAGAGCTTAATTGCACTTCTAGATTAGTTATTACCTAGATTAGTTTCTAATGAACTAATAGCCACTTCTAATTATTTTGATCTCTATTATCTAGTCCACTATAGTAGTACTATAGTTAATTATAGTTGTAAATACTGATCAGTCAAGTATATAGACTATATGCTTGGACTATCCTACTATAACATATATAATAGTGGTATAATAGTATAATATCTTATTCAAATATCAACTAGAGTTTCTAGACACTTACAACTTTTCAATGTAAGACTAATATCCTTACAAAAGACATTGGAAAAGTATGGAAATATTATTTAATATATTGTAAGAAATGAAAACAATGGACTTTAATTTAATTTAATTTTTATTTTCTATTTTCTATTTTCTTTTGAATTATTTTACATTTTCTATTTTTAGAACTCTGAGGTTAGGGTTAGAAGTGATTGATCTCACTGTCACATCAGTCACATTTGATAGTGTGGTCACAACATGGATCATAGGACATAAGAGAAGAAAGTAGAAGATTCTAAAAGAAGTGATATTATACAATATGTATACCATATATTGACCTTATGCTTTACACATAGTCATTTAGAGTAGGGTGCACAGTAGCTAGCATGGACCATCTAGATAGGTATATAAGGTCAACTACTTTGTAAAGAGCTCTCTATCGAGTTCTCTTATGTTTACTCTAATACAAGAGTTTGTTCTTTTATTCCACTCTAAGGATTTAAGATCATGACATATATGCAGATTGATTTTGGCTTCAGCAGATATGCTGTGTCTCTACTTGTTATAGTAGTAATATTTGGAAAGAAAATATTAACAGAAAGCAGAATAAGAATGAAGTTGGACTTTTAAGCATAGGCATTCAGAACAGTGTTGTTATAGCAACCACTAGTTAAGATGACCAATAGTATTACTAAGTAAACTTATAAGTAGAGTATCTCATAGAAATCACAAGAGAACTCAACAAGGAGTTCCTAATAAATTGCTATCTTATTTATACTATACATACATAGTCTATGCTAACAATAAATAGTTCTTCTAATATACATATATTATCTATAAGTCCACTATACTATTATTATAAGGTAAATATGTTTTCTAATATTATTATTCTAGTTTTTTCTACTCTATTCCAGATTGAAAACATCACATTATGTGATGTATTATGTGACTGTGGTCACATGCCTCTTCATTGTCCAAGAAAAGAAATATTAAATCAAGAAAAATAGATAAAAAGAAAAGAAAAATATTAGTGTCCAAGTACATTATGACAAGTGTACTACACTAGTTGATTTTTAAGCTAAGGAACTATAGAGTATTTATATGTCTTAAATATGAGTATTAATTTTATAGAGATCATGAGAAACTATGTGATTAGTAATGGAGTGATCAAACATGAAAAGAAACTAAATAAATTTATATTGGAAGAGAATAAGTAGACTAGAAAGAAAAGTACTCTCTTCCACAGATATTCAGAATAGATTAGATGTCAAACAGTACTATTTCTAAAGTTGTTGCTTTGTTTGTAGTCTTTCCTTCTAATAAATATAGAAATCTGGACTTCTATATCATTCTACTTAATTTATCTTGCTCTTTAGTCCTTGGATATAGCTGGCTGACCTAATACAATCTATTGATTGACTAGGTAAATAAGTTGATAACTTTTCATTCATATTTATAGAAAAATCAAGTTCTGTCATATGTCATAGTCAATATACTATTGGCAACCTTATTATCTCTCTGCATTCACTAAACTCTGCAGTTTCCATACTGTTATCTGAAAGCTCTGTATTTATCTCTAAGTAATCCAATATTGCTATCATTGATACTTTAGCTTTCCTCTATACATTAAAACTTCTAGGCTCTAGCAATTTTCAGATCTGTCTTTACTTTTCTGGTATTCAGGCAAACTTTATATATCTTATAGAGTCTACTTCTAACCTTTCTATAGTTCCTTCTAAGTACTATAAATTTTCCAACATTTTCAGTAAATTCAAAGCTTGTTAGAGGTGATTCACATTTGCTGAGAGTATCCACAAATATAACATGAAAGATAGAAACAGAAGGTTAACTTAGCAGTATGAGAGAAGAGAGAGAACTAAAAATAATACTATATAGATAATTGACCTTAGCTTTAATGTATAACATTACACTTAGCCTATTCATTATATGGTTATAATTTTAGATGACAAGAGCTTGGAAGAACTTAAGATGAGTATGACACAAGCCCAAGTTGATAATCAGACTAAGAAACTGTATATGATGGCTAAGTTCTTAAATATGAAAGTGTTAATCTAATAATACTCTACTACTATGTATACTCTGTATTGTCAGACACTAGAGGGGTCATCTTTTAGAACTCCATAGAATTGATCAGGAATACAGGGCTTGGTTCTCAAGTTGATGGATAATTGAAATGGAGTGTGATCTATACTGAAAGAAGATGAGAAGAGTGTGAATGTTAGATGATATGTGACAAAGCTAAAGTTCTTACTTCTCATCATCTTAATGGCCTCAAAATTAATCTGGAAAAAAATACATAACCCCCCAGTTGATACTATTTACTTATCATATTCTAATATAGCTATATTTGTTTCAACTTATGGATAACACCCCCTTCCTCATCTACACTTTCTAATCTCTTCTAGTATAAATTACACTTCTCTATTCTACTTTGAATATCCTTACTAGACTCTTGACAACTCTATGAATTTCTATCCTAGATATCCAAGAATCACTAGAACTAGAATAACACTTAATAGTTTCTATTTCTAGATAACTACCCTAAATAACATACTTAATATATAAGCCAGTAGTTTACACTATAAAGTCTCATCCTGAGAATTAACTAAAGCTATCACCAATTTCCAGTGTTAGCAATGACATACCTTCCACCTTTTGGTAAACTTGTCCACCAGTCATCTCCTGAATATCTCTTCTGAAATATGTGACCAGTATAACATAAATTACTCACTTGGACTTCTATGAGCCTACCAACAGATCTCAGATAATGAGGTATGAGCTATATTTAACATTACTCTATTTCAGTATCTAAGCAAGAGGCTTTGAAAAAATTTATTGAAAAAAATCTTATATAGAATTCATCTAACCAACTTTCTTTTCTTACAATGCTTTAGTTTTCTTTATTAAGAAGAGAGATGAATTACTACTTCTCTGTATTGAATTTTATAGCCCTAACTATATCACTAAAAGGATTGTTATCCACTCTCTCTTGTTTTCTGATCTACTCAACTTACTCTACAAAGCTAAGGTATATTAAGATAGATCTTTATCATGCTTACTACTTGGTCTACATGTCTGATGAAGACAAATGGAAGATTGCTCTCAGGACTTTTTATGAATATTTAAATACCATTTAGTCTTACTAATGCTCCCATAGTCTTCTAGCAATTAATAAACAATATATTCTCTAATCTTTTGTAGTAACCACTAACTAAGATGGTTAATAGTACACTAAGTAGTCATATATATACTATTATTACAAGTCCTACCCCAAACTACATGTACCATTCATAAGTCTACCATACTATTACTGCAAAATAAACATGCTGTAGCTATGTCCTTAACATCATTGTTCTAGTTTCTTTATCACAAAATAAACTACTCACTTATTTGTGATATCTGAACCTTGGGTGCACTCTCAGAGATTTAGGAGTGATTCAGAAGTTCAATAATGATGACAATAATGATTAAGATCAATACAGATGTCAAGGATAATGAGGGATAATGATTGATGATTATTGATATCTGTTATAAATAAGTGAGTAATTCATTTTGTGATAAAAACTTTTACAGTTACTGATGGTCTAATATATAAGTTGTTTGTTGTTGCTTTTGTACATCCCACATATGCACAGATAGCCCTCATTTTAGACTTTTAAGTACAACTTATTTTATAAAAATTAGTCTACTGGTTATGGAGATATAAGCTAAATAAAGTTTATAATATTCTTATCTTTAGTATTACATTATGTAACTGTGGTCACATGTCTCTTCTTTTTTTAAAAAATTGACAATTTATCACACAGGGCATGTAGGCAGACTGTGGTAGCTACTTTATAACTACTTATAATAAGATGCAAACTATATGGTAAGAAAATAAACAGAAAAGGGAAAATAAAAATATGTGATACTATCTCTGAAAGAGAATGCATTACTGTTAAACTTAGAAAGAGCATAAAATATACAATAGAATTCCTCCTTGTATTGTGGCAACCACTTATCACAATGACAAATGATCACACAAGCAAGTAAATCTCAAAGATAGATATAATGTGGGTAGTTCACAAGAGAACTTGACAAGGAGTCTCTGCTAAATTAGAGTCTTATATATATAGAATACACATGGTCTGTGCTACATCCTTATGTTCACCTCATTTCCTACTCAAGGCCACCATGTTGTATATATATATTCTGACATCATCTTCCAGATCCTTCTACTATGTTCTAGGCCTATGATGTCACATCATGTGACATGTCATGTGACTGCGATGTCACGTGCCTCTTCATCATCACTAAAAAGAAAAAGAAAAAGAAAAGAAATTCAAAAGAAAAGAAATATAAAATCAAGAAAAATAGATAAAGAAAAAAGAAAAAAGTTAGTGTCCAAAGCATTCCATAACACCTTGGATTCTAGTAGTTGTTGTATCTTTTGTAGTTGTATAGAATATGTCATCTTGTCTCAATAGGATATTCACTACATATTCACTACATAGACACTTAAATTCTTCTCTAGGAAAAAATATAAGTCAATATTCACCTATTGGTACATGATTGACTATTGCTCTTGTAGCTCTAGCACAAAGCAAATTTGAATGGCCAAATTGTTTAAGCTATGGCCCACCATTTGCTATCAATAGTTTGATTGGGTTTAGATCTTCATCTAGAAGTTCCAAAAACTTTTGCCCTTTATCATCTGATATCTGAAAAGTTATTTTCTATCTCTTGAGAATATTATCACATTCATTTTTCCTGCTAAAGTCCCATAATGATTTACATGGGAAGATGGGCAACATGTTGTATTTCTTCATTTCTTTGTTAACTATGTTATGAAGATACCATTTTTGATTATTTGGGCAATTCCAAAATTCAATGAGATTGTTGTTGTCTTTCTTGAAAAATTCTCTGAGTTCTTGAGAGATTGACACAGATTATAATTGATATGGGTGCAATGATAAATCAAAGATTTTCTTGGCAGCATGGATGGAGTCTGTGATGACAATAATTTGATTGTTGTTAGGAAGATGGGTAGCTTGGTTGATACTGCATCTTATTGCAAAAAGTTTGGCTTCAGTAGATGTGACCTTAACTGCATGATATATAGTTTTGATAACTGGATTATCATGACTGTGGATATGAGATATCAATGTGGCAACCTGGTTCTTGATGCTTGCATCTGATACAACAACTGCTGAGTAAGGGTCTGATGATGCTAAGATGATAATATTATCAAGATATCATAAATGACTCTTGATGTTGTGATTGTTTTTTCTATTCAAAGAATGAAATGAAAAATGATTTGGAAATACATCTATAAGTCTGTTCCCTGGTAAAAATTCATAATTGAAAGGAGAAAAGAAAGGAAAAAAATTGTTAAATCTATTATCCATATCCACTAAAGGGCCTTTGATGCTTGAGTGTTGTCTAGGCATAAGTTTATCTAGCAATAGATAATGAGATTCTTGAGTGTTAGGGTCTCTTAATTCAAGAAGTGAGTTGATTATGTAGTTTGGGTGCAACAAATGTACTTGTAAGAGAAGACATCTATTGAGTTTTTGCAAGTGGAGATGAATAGGGATTAGACCATCTATGGCTTTAATCTCTAATGTAGGAGACATATGAAACACTCTTATGATCTATATTGTGGCTCTTCTCTGCATTTTTCTAAGTTTTTCAAGTGGATATGCAGGTAGTGCTTTGTTGTAATACCACAGTTAAAAGGCTATAAGTAGGGTGCAACACCTGTATAGATGTCCCTTTTGAATAGGATTAAGGCCTCTCAATGAATTCCCTAGCATTTTGATGTATTTAATTGTTGAGATGGCCTTGTTAGCATAAAAGTTTATGTATTGACAAAACAAGTGTTTGTAATCAAATATAAATCCTAGGTAACACCAAGTAGTCTTGGGACATAAGACAAATCCTCCTATGGATATAAGGTCAAGAGGGAGAGGATTGAAAACTCCCTGTGATCTAGAAAAGTAGAACACTTCTGTTTTTCCATGTTCCATGGTTAGCCCACATTTTGTAAGAAGATTGGAAATAACATTGTAACTACAGAAAAGGATTGTATTTGAAATAGTCATGGAGTTATCTTGTTCAATAAGAAGTCTATCATCTATAAATGAAAGTGTGGAGATTGGGATTTTTAGATTTTTTAACTGTTTTTCAAAAATAGGTGAAAGATATAAAGCAGAAAAAATTGGCAAAAGAGATGATCCTTGTCCAACTCCAATGTCAATATTGAAAAATGGAGAAGAAGAACTGTTCCAGAGATACTTAGTTTTTCTACCTATTAGATAGTTTTGGAAAAAGGTTAAGATTTTAGAGTCAAAACTGGCTTTGTCCAAGATTGATAAAAGTAGATAATAGTTTAGTAATGGAAAAACTATGTGATATTGAATGCTAATGTGCTAGTGGTATGATTCTTGATTCATCCCATGTGAATGAAATAAGTAAGTGCAACTCCTGCATTAGAAGTGGCTCTCTGTTTAAGACCACCTAATTGACATGGATGGATGAAGTTGTTAGAGATTGTCAAAAATTGTATTCTTTCACCAATCACTTTCTCAAACAATTTGCTGATTGTGTTAAGTAAAACAATAGGCTGATAGGGTAGCAATACAATGGGGACTCCTTGTCAATTTTTCTTATAATTCCCACATCAATAACCTACTAAGAACTTTACTATCTTGTGTGATTATTGGACTTTGTGTCTAGTGGTTGCCACAACACTTATGGAAGATATGAGGTTGATGCATGGACTACACATGGATATTAGAGTAAGGTTATTTATTGCTAGCTGTTAGGCACGGTTCACACCAGGGTAGAAGTCTGCAGAATGGACTTGGAGATGAGTGGACTTGTGGAACGACCTTGGCTTCAGCTTATGTGCTGCACTGTCTGTCTGCCACATGGTTGCAACTTCAGATGATGGAGAGAAAGTCTGAGTGGGAGGGAG
>Ga0157358_1000981_pt1 | contig 12329 bp, 10 predicted proteins | sample AttcapACBM2_FD_111484 | JGI IMG/M metagenome (GOLD analysis project Ga0157358, IMG submission 111484) | Fungus gardens microbial communities from leaf cutter ant in Botucatu, State of São Paulo, Brazil - Atta capiguara ACBM2 | ecosystem: Host-associated > Fungi > Mycelium > Unclassified ...
TAATGTCATAGGCCTAGAGTAGTTTAGAAGAGTCTATAGATCTAGAAAGGTCTACAAGGCTAGAAGAGCCTAGACAATGATGTCAGGGAGCATGTACACTATATTGCTACCACATGTAGAACACATAGACATTAGGGCAGGATGCACAGTCTTGCACAGTCACTGCAGAGTAGACATGAGGTAGACATATTGTTATAGCACAGACTACTTATAACTTATATAAATAGGGTAGCAATGCAGCGAGAGCTCCTTGTCGAGTTCTCTTATAATTCCCACTACTAGATAGCCTACTGAGAGCTTTGCTAAAGTTAGCATATCACAAGTGCTGTTCTGGTGAGTGGTTGCTACAACAATATTAGTTGAGTGCCAAGACTATTATTTACATTTAGTTATAAGTTTCTGTGGATAAGTACTTAGCTTGGTCTATATCCTAAATATTATAAATTTATTCTTATATATAACCATTTTTCTCCCAGATAAGTACTCAACTTGATCCAATTCTTTTTGTACAACTAACTATAAATATTTGCTTAAAGTAAGAATTATACTTAATATGGAGCTAGACAAGTATATTAATGTAGAGACTGTTAAGATAACTAGATACATTTCATAGAATTATGTAGAGTTTACAATAACAGAATGAGCTACTCTTAATACTTAGATGGTTTATAATCAAGTAGAACATTAGACAGAACATGCTAACCTAACTTCAAAATTATACTAGATAGTTAGAAACTCAAATAAAATGATCTAAAAGAATAACTGGATTGGTAAAAGCTTATTGAACAATAATTAAAGAGATAAGATTATATTTATCTCAGAGATAGTATTTAAAGAAGCTCTAAAGCTAAGATAGTGATATTGACTTAACAAACTTTATAAGGTTAACAGTAGTGTTTAAGACTTGTGGTCAGAGATATCAGATATAGTTCACACCTTGTTATCCAAGATTCAGAAAAGATATTTTAGAAGTCTAGGACTAAGTATTTTTTATGTTATCTGAGAACATAGATGTCAGAGTTATAAACATTGAATTTTATTTTGTTCTCTTTCTTATTTTTATTTTTATTTTTATTTTTATTTATTTTCAATTTTCTATCTTAAAAACTAGGGTTGGGGTTTGGTGTGATGTTACATGTCATGGTCACACTGTCACATGATCACATGTCATAATGAAAACAGTAGAAGGTTCTGGAAAGAATGATGCTATATAATATATAATATATATGTTAATCTTAAGGCAAACACTTGGTCATTTAGAATAGGCTAAAGTAGTAGAGCACAGACTAGGAGTCTTAGATATATAAGATAGATGATCCTGTACAGAGTTCTTTATTGAGTTCTCTTATATAAATGTTCCTTTTCTTGATCCACTCTAAGATCTTGAGATTATAATATTAGAACTTGATACTCTTTCCAGAAACTGTTCAACACAGGACCCTCTTAATACTCTTATTCTTTTATCATTCTCAACTAAGGAACAATACTGTCTTTTAGGCAAGAAAAATTGCCAGGCCCTAGACATAAGGAATATACTAGTTAGATAGGAAAAGTTTAGCTGTTTGTTTGGATCAAAGCCCACTGGTATATTTCAGACATGTTATCTTTTGTGAATGTATTTGGTACAAACTTCTATTATTAACTCTGTACTATAAGTTCACTTGTGATCTGTCTATACAAGGGAATAGCAGGTATTCTCAAGACCTTACTTAGAATAGAAAAGTCTTCTTAGACCAAAATTGGTTACCTCTTCTTTAGAGCAGTAGTTGGTAGTAGAAGTAGTCAGTCGACAGTGCAAGGTAGGACAAGAAGAGGGCCCACTAGTACTTATAAAGATTGCTTTAAGTTCTGAGTATAAGTCAGAGAGTAAGGTTAGCACCAACTTCTCTTCTTTACCATTATATATCTCATTCTTTTTCACACTACCACTATTATCATCACTATTACTAGTTTCACTCCCTTCTCTTTGCAACATGAGCTGTCATGACATAGATTTACAAGCAATCATCAGGCAGTAGTAGGAGTAGCTTGTAGTACTGTAGACACAGCTTTAGATTCTTCAGAAAAGAAGAATAGGAGGAGAATAAGCAAGCATAGAAGTGGCTAAGCCACAAACATTTGACAGAACCTCAAACTAGGTTTTGGGTTTTATCATAGCATGCAAGTTACATCTAAGGAGGAAGATAAGAGGGGCAGCAGTTGAAGAACAAATCTAGTAGATTCTATTATATGTACAAGGAAGATTGGCAGATATATGGAAGAAGAATATTTTAAAAGATCTAGAGAAGAGATTATTAGAATATGAAATAGCAGGAGAATTTTTGGCAGATAGAAAGAAAGAGTTTGGAAAAGAAGATAAAGAAATAGTTAAAGTAGCAGAACTAAAGAGAATAGAGTAGGAGGAAAAAACAATGGAGGAGTTTATTCAGAAATTTAAGAGAGTGGCAAGAAAAAGTGAGTATGAGAGGAGACCACTAGTAGAAGAGTTCAAGAGAGGAATAAATAGAACTATACACCAAAAACTGATGGAGTCAGAATAGCAGCCTATCTCAATTGAACAATAGTATGAGAGGGCAATTACTTTGGATAGAAATTAGAGGGAAAGCAGGAGGGAAGAAGAAAGAATGAGAGGATAAAGAGAGCAGGGGCTACAGGTTCCAAGGCAGAATACAACAGAGATACAATGGCAACAGATGCCACAGCCCCAAATTTGGCCAAGAAGATAAGAAACTTCTTAACAGTAGGTACTAATAAGGCCTACTCTAATGAAGAAAATAGAAAGAATAAATGCAGTAATGACATGTCCCAATCAAAGGGCAGGATTTGCATAGCGCAACCAATATGCTATGAATATAGACAGAAGAAGAAATTGCTATAGTTGTGAAGGATTTGGCTACCTAACATGAAATTATAGAAGACAAGTTATGGACTAAGAGAGAAGAATAGAGTATGAGAATAATAGGAATAATAAAAACAATTTAAATAGAGAAGGAGATCTAATAGTCCTTAATTAGATCTCAATAACAGTAATAGATTTGTAATGCTCAGTAGAGTAGTAGATAATACATTCTGCTGTAATCTGAACAATGGAAACATATTAAGAGAAGTAATAGTGAAAATAGGGTTGGAAAGAATTGACACACAGAAAGGAGTTATAGTGGAGGCATTGTTAGACAGTGAAGTGACAGAATTGGTTATGAGTTCTGAATTTGCAAGGAAGCAGTAATTCAAGTTGAAAAAAATAGAAAGACCAATATATATAAAAAATGTAGATGGATCCTTTAACAAGAAAGGACCAATTGAACATACAGTGAAAGTGAACATATATTATTAGAGATATAGAGAAAGAACTGAGATTGATATAATCAGAGGACAGGAATGGAGTGTGATTTTATAAGTGCTATGGCTTGCTTGTCACAACCCTGAGATTGATTGGAGAATAAGGGAAGTAAAGATAACAAGATGTCCAGAGGAGTGTGGGAAGCAGTGGAGACTAAAGCAGGAAAAGTCAAGATGGCAAAAACAAAAGAAAGAAGAGAAGAGAGAAGAGAATGGAAAATATGGGATAAAGAAGAAGAAGCAGCAAAGTCAGAAGAGAAGGTAAAAAAGTTGGTACCAAAATATTTCTACAAGTAGATCTATGTCTTTGGCAAGAAGGCCAGTGAAAGGAGCCCACAAGAAAGTTATGGGATCATGCCATCAATACAAAGAAGGGATTTATGCCAAAAAAGGGAAAAGTTTATCTGTATCAAGAGAGGAGAGAAAAGAGGTGCATGAGTTTATATCAGAATAATTGAGGAAAGGATACATTAGACTCTTGAAGTTGCCTCAAATGGCACCAGTGTTTTTTGTAGGGAAAAAGGATAGAAAGAAGTGTATGGTATAGAACTATAGATATCTTAATGAATGGACTATAAAAAATAATTATTCTTTCCCTTTAATTTTGGATATTGTAAAGAACATAGGTACTAAGGAAGTATTTACAGAAATAGACCTGAGATAAGGATATAATAATATACAAATAAAGGAAAGAGATAAGTGGAAGATGGCATTCATCATCCCAGAAGGGTCATTTAGGCCAACTGTAATATTCTTTGAACTTACAAACTTACTGGCAACATTTCAAACCATGATAAATGAAATCCTACAGAATCTCATCAACACTGGGAAGGTGGAAAGCTTTATAGATGATATAATAATAGAAATGGAGATAGAAGAAGGGTATGAAGAGATAGTAGAAGAAGTAGTAAAAAGGTTGGCAGAAAATGACCTATATGTAAAAATAGAGAAACACAAGCAAAAGGTAAAGGAAGCAAGATTTTTAGGAGTAGTGATCAGACCTGAGGGGATCAAAATAGAAGAAGAAAAGGTGAAATGAGTATTAGACTGGCCAATTCTGAAAGAAGTTAAAGATATATTAGAACTTGCCAACTATTATTGGTAGTTCATCAAAGATTTTGCAGTGATAGCCAGATCTTTGTATGATATGATAAGGAAAGACTAGAAGTGAGAATAGACAGAGAGGCAGAAGAAGGCATTTAGAGAGTTGAAAGAGAAGTTTACAAAAGAACCAGTGTTAACAGCACTGGATTTAGACAAAAAAATAAGAATGGAAGTAGACATATTAGATTATGCAACAGGAGGGACATTATCTATAGAGTGTGAAGATGAAAGATGAAGACCTGTAGCTTTTCTCTCAAAATCTCTAAATAAGACATAAAGAAACTACAAAATTCACAACAAAGAGATATTAGCAGTAATGAAAAGATTGAAAAACTGGAAATATCTATTGAAAGATACAAAATTCAAGTTTGAGATCTAGACTGACTATAAAAACTTAGAATATTTTATGAAAGTGCAGAAGCTAAACAGAAGACAAGCTTATTAAGCACTTTACCTGTCAAGATTTAACTTTATCTTAAAGCATGTTCCAGAAACAAAAATAGGAAATGCAGATAGATTAAGTAGGAGGCTGGACTAGAAAATAGGAGTAGAAAAAGACAATGAGAATCAAGTATTTATTAGGAGCCATTGGATTCGTAGTTTAGCTGAAGTAGTAATAAAAGGACCTAAAGTAGAAATAGTGGAAAAAAAGCTAGGAGTAAAGATAAAAAAATAGTTAGAGTAGTAGAAGATATGAAGAAGACAGGAGTAAAAGTATTATGAGGAGATAAATAGCAGATAGAGAAAGAGTTGGTGTTGAAGAAGAAAAAGTATATATACTAAAGAATGAGTAGTTAAGAGTAGAAATAATATGGCTGCATCATGATGTACCAGTAGCTGGACATGGGAGAAGATAGAAAATGACAGAGTTGGTAACAAGGAATTATTGGTGGCCAGGAGTAACCAAAAATATAGGAAGATATGTAGATGGGTACAACATATATTAGAGGATAAAGAATAGAATGAAAGCAGTAATAGGGAAGTTAAAGTTGAGTAAGATACCAGAAAAGCCATGGATATATCTGATAGTTAACTTTATTGCTAAGTTGCTATTGGTAGCTGGGAAAGATACAATTTTAGTGGTCTGTAATAGGTTGTTCAAAATAACTCACTTTGTAACAATAATAGAAGGAATGTTGGCAGAAGGATTGGTAAGGCTGTTTAAAGACAATGTGTGGAAGTTACATGGGTTACCAGAGAGTATGGTATCAGATAGAGGACCACAGTTTACAGCAAAGCTGACTAAAGAGTTGAATCAAATATTGGGAGTTGAAACAAAGTTGTCAACAGCATTCCATCTACAGACAGATGGTCAGACAAAAAGAATGAACCAGGAGCTAGAATAGTATCTTAGGTTCTTCATTGATCATAAGCAAAAGGATTGGCTAGAATGGTTGGCATCAGCAGAGTTTGCAGTTAACAACAAGACATATTCAGCAACAAAAGTGTTTCCATTTATGACAAATTATGGAAGAGAACTGAGGATGGGAACAGACATCAGGAAGAAAGAAAAAGTGGAGAAAGCAATGGAATTTGCAGAAAGAATGAAGAAGGTATAAGAAGAAGCAGTGGCAGCATTAAGAAAAGTATAGGAAGAGATGAAATAACAAACAGACAAGAGAAGAAAAGAAGTTGAGGAGTGGAAGAAATGCAAAAAAGTAATGTTAAGTATAAAAGACTTGATATTCAAAGAAAGACCAGCAAGAAAATTGGTGAATCAATATATTGGTTCATATAATATTAAAGAAGTGATATCCACTAATGCAGTCAAATTATGATTGCCAACTTCAATGAGAATCCATCTGGTAGTAAATGTTAGTCAAATAGTACAATATAGAAAGCAAGTAGGAGGGCAAAAGGTAGAAAAAGTAAAGCCAGTGGAAGTAGAGGGAGTAGAAAAATAGAAAGTAGAGAAAATCTTGTACAAAGGAAAAATAAGAGGGATTGTTAAGTATTTGGTATAGTAAAAGAGGTTTCTGGTAGAGCATGATATATAGGAGAGAAAGGAGAACTTAGGAAATACAAAGAAAGTAGTAGCTGAATTTGAGGGGAGGATGATGCAGAAGTAAGATGACAGAAGAAGTTAGATATGATAGAGAAAAGAGACTTTAGGAGGAGGAAGTTACTAGGAAAGTATATAGCAAAGATGTTATACAGATGGGATAACAGAAGGTTTGAAAACAAATATCTAAGAAAGTTGAAAAGAAACTGGTGAAAATGGAAGTCAGTTTCTCCAGAGGAGAAAACTTAAAGAGAGGTAATGCCAAAGCTAAAAGTAATAGACTTTATTTATTTTCATTTTCTTTCTTATTTTTATTTCCTTTATTTTCTTTTATTTCTATTTTGGAACTTAGAATTAGAGTTATGTGTGATATTACTGTCATGTTGTCACACACCAGTCACAGTCACACAATCACATATCACAATGAAAGAATATAGAAGGTTCAGAAAATAATGACATTATATAATATATTTAACACATGTTAACCTTAAGGAAAATATATAGTTGTTTAGGGTAGGCTGAAGTAGTAGAGCATAGACCATAGGCTTTTAGTATATAAAGTAGATAATCCTGTACTGAGTTCTTTATTGAGTTCTCTTATATAAACCCTATACAAGATTCCTTTTCTTGATTTACTCTAAGGTTTTGAGATTGTAACATATACCATATAACAGACTATCTTCTATAGTATATATAGGAGCTTGTATGATGAGTAGATCTACTCTTACCTAAATATTAGCCTAGCTTCTGAGATATCTAGTTTAATAAGTGAGATTTCTTTATACTTGAGGACAAAATTCCATGGGGTTGAGTTAGAGTTTTGTACCAAGTATTGAAACTTTTACAAGAGCATAAAGTTACAGACTTTGCAAATAGCCTTGGCTTTAGCTTATATACTATGCTATTTGTTTGCTATGAGATAATAACTTCAGAAGAATTGGAGTTTAAGAGAGTAAGTTCTGATAAGAAGTATATTACCATAAACACTGGTGTTTAGTATTTGTCAATAGTTGATTATTAAACTAAAGATTATAGTATATTTATCAGTTCTTAAATATAAGTATGATAAAAGAAGAACTCAGATATCTCATAGACAGTCTTAAGCAGATATTTTAGTAGAAAAACAATAACAGAGGTTAGAACAAAAGAACTCTACTGTTATGATCAATACCTCATGGTTATGGCATAGACTAGGGTCAAGGGTAATGATGACATGATCAGCTGTGCCACAATTGTCTCAGTCAGTGCCTCATATAGTAGGTGCAATAACCTTGCTTGATCCTCATGTTTTACAACTTACTTTTCTCATGTACAACTAGTGTATTCCTCATGGCTTGATAGTATATATAGCATAGATACTCTACTGTATCCTTATGCTTTACCAATTGAACATCATTCTATTACTTACTCAAATCTTTGTCTAAGTTGCAACCTGAGCCAAGCCTAAGATCATAATATCTACTGTAGAAAACCAAGTCTGAAAAGAAGTAAACTCTATCATGAAAGACCAAGTACTCATAAGGTTTGAATAGGAATATAATAGCACTATAAAAGACAAGTTATGACTAGAAATGTTACAAAGGAATAATACTGCCATAGAAGATGGGCTATTTTCAGAGTTTGACTTGATATATGATAAGAGAAGAGAAAAAACTATGGGCCTTAATGGTGTTTAAGATTTGAGATTTGGCAAAGTAGCAGATCTCTTTATAAAAATGTTTTTATAATCTTATACTATTTCCACTTAAGTCTTCTTATCACAAATAAAATACTCACTGGTGGTGATACTTGAGCTGAATAGTGTTTCAGAGGTTCAGTATAAGGATATAATGATTGACAGATGATAAAAAGTATCAACAGGAATAATTGACATTATTAAGTCTGAGGTCTAGCCCTTAGATACAGAGGTATATATACAAAAGAGTGATAGTCTGTGTGCAAGCTGTTGCTATCACATGATCAAAACTCATACCTGATAGGAGCTGTCATCTGTCATAGCAGCTGTCAGGCTATTTTTAGAAGGTAACTAATTATGTCACTATATTGATATGCTTGTATTTCTACCAATATTTATTGCTTTGAGACACATTATATATTGTTGGAAATGGATTGATAAGTACTTTCCAATGCAAGTTTAATTGTGCAAATTTGTTTAGCTGTTCATGAGACATTAGCAGACAAAGCTTTTATAGCTACTGATGGCCTAACATCTCAGTCATTTGTTGTTGCTTTTGTACATCCTGCATATGTGCAGATAGCCCTTATTTGGGGCTTCCTAGCGCAACTTAATTTGTGAAAATTGGTCTACTGGTTGTGGAGATACAAGCTGAATAAAGTTTGTGACACTTTTTTTATCTTAGATATACTAGTTATTACAACTTAAAACTCAGAGTTAAGTTAAAAGATGAATTTTGTATAGAGATTACATGAAAAAGCTTAATAGAGTTCTAAGTATAAAAGTGTCTACCTTATATATGCTAGGTTACTGGTTCTTACTCTAAAGGCTATGTATATTACATATCATTAATATATGAACTAACATTATTGTTTCAAAATCTTTTATAATATTTATATTCTATATGATTGTGTGACTATAATATATAACATGTGACAGATATGTAACATCATGCTAACCCCTAACCCTAAGTTTGAAAATAAAAATAAATGAAAATGGAAAATAAAAATAAAATAGAGAAAAAAATTAAAAAAGTTTGAAGTCTATTGCTTTTAACTCTAATACTAGTAGTTAAAATATATTAGTTAGCCTGTTAATCAACTAAAATTTGGTACTAAACTTAGATGTTAATGATAACATACTTACTTTTGTCATCCAAAATTTTATTCTGATATTTTTAGTCTCTAAAATTACAACTATGTAACTAGTAATAACACAATATATAAGTTTTTTCTTTTTTCTTGGAGTTTAGTTTTCTTATTTTATTTTTTAGACTTAGCTAAGATGATATGATATAATATCATAACTTAAGTCCTATTTGTTATAGTTATAACCAAAAAGGATATCATATAAATTACTAAAAGAACTTAGTCATAGCTTTAGGATAGATCAGTATAGATATACATAGACTAACAACTAAAGTACATACAGTAGGCTATTTTATAGTAAGAACTTTATTAAGTTTTTTTATGTCACTTAATATATAAGTTGTGCTTTTGTTCTAGTACTTGGATCTAAGTTCATAATATTATAACAAACACATATGTGTTTAGAATAGAATAACTTAAGAAGAGCACAGATTATATGTATCGAGCTCATAGCTAAGTATATATTTCAGTTATTTCAGCAATGGTTATTACAATATACTTATCTAAGTCCAAATAAAGAACAGTGATTACTTAGTATATAATACTTTGGTATACTTCTTACTATATAAACAGGCTGAGAGAGTACTTCTCTAATATCTACTATTCTTTTGAGTTTTGAATAGGGAAAATCTCTCTATTTTGTTACATTAAGTTATGTCTTCATAGACATCCTCTAATTACTATTGATAATAACACAGACAGTGCTAATTGTTATAATTTAGTTAGTATAGTATATGTCAGCTCAAAGAGAGAAGCATATATTATACTGTATATTATATGAGGTAGAACTTGAAGTAGTAATTATATATTGAGTATCTTAGTCTCAGTCTGGTCACTAATAAACTTTGTCTTTTCAAATACTAATTTGTGGATAAGTGAAATAAGAAACAGACCAATTGCAAAGGACAAACTCAAGATTATAAAAAAGAAACTAAGACTGAGAAACAAACAGGAAATAAGATCCTATACTAACCTCAAAGGAACTTCTACTAAAAAAAAGGTCAATAAAACTATCCAAGAAGCAAGAGAAAGATTTAATGAACAACTAGAAAAAATTACCCATCTATCTATAGTAATGAAAGACTTGAAGCTACATATTAGTAAATTTGTTAATAACAAAGGCTTGATCTATCTGAGAACCAGAAATTTTAGAAATATAAAAGAATGTTCAGCAGAATAAATAGTAAAAAGGATTAGAGAAGAAAGCAAAGTAAAAGTGGTAGAAATATTGAGAATATGAGCTTACTAATCTCATTAAAATGAAGTCTCAATAGTAAGAGTTCAGAAACTGAATCAACTAATAGACAAAGAAGGAGTTTTGACTTTCAAGACAATAGAAGCCAAGAAATAGTAACTAGACATTAAGACATGACTCTTGATTACTAATACTATAGAACAATTTAGTATAATTGTTAGAAATAATTCACACTTACTAGTTTTATCTATGAATGTAATATGGAAGATAGGAGTAGAAGAGTAGACTTAGCAAATAATATAAAGGACTGGAGATAGTACTATGTAAATAATTGACCTTAGTTTTAATGGATGATAGGAACTTGAAAAAACCTTCAGATAAGTGTAGCACAAGTCCAAGTTGATTATTAGGCTAAAAAATGGCATATAGTGGCTAATATTCTTAAGTATGGAAATATAAATCTAATAATACTTTTACTACTATGCATACTCTGGGTTGTTAGGTACTATGTAGATTGTTGTTCAGAACTCCATAAGATTGATGAAAACTGCAAGGTTTGGTTCTTAGGTTAATTGAAATAGAGTATAATCTGCACTAGAAGAGAATGGGAAGAGTGCAGATGTCAGATGGTATATAACAATAATAGCCTTAGTTGATTTTAAATATATAAACTCCTATATTAGCCAAATATTTACAGGGAGGAGAAAAATTAATACTCAAAAGTATGAAAGCTTTATTCTATACTATATTGTAAATAGCATCTAAAATAAAGTAGAGACAATCATAGAATTTGTTGAAATATTTTATAACATAAGACTGAGACTGATTAATTATTACCTTACTCTCAAGTACTCAACAAACCCACATTATCACTAGAAAGATACTGCTTCTATTATATGTTATGACTTAAATTCTTAAGTAAAGACAAAAAATGACTTTTGTATTGAGTAACACAAAAGAACTCAATAGAGTTTCAAGTACAAGTTGGTCTATCTTATATACTTCAGACTGTGGTCTGTACACCTACTACAACTATCCTATTCTTAAGTCCATATACTTTCTATAAGGCTAATATACTATTGTTATACTATATAATATCACTTTATTCCAGAACCTTTTATATCTTTCTTTGTGTCACATGAATGTGTGACTTGTGACTGTGACATATGTGACCACACTGTGGCTGGTATCACCCATGATGTCACATCACATTTTCTCATCTAAGTCCAAAATAAAAAAGAAAAAACTCAAAAATAAAATAAGAAAAAATGAGAAAAAGAAAAAGAAAAAAGAAACCAAGTCCAACATTCACAATTCTGACACTACAGATCATGGTCTGTACATATACTACAGCTAATCTATTCTAATGTCTATATACTTTCCATAAGATTGATATGTTATTATTATACTATATAATATCATTTATTCTAGAATATTTAATAACCTTCTCTATGTTACATGATTGTGTGATCTGTGACTATGACCTATATGACCACCCTATAACAGATGTCATGCCTCTATCACACTTTTTGTTGTAGCAACCACTCGTCACTCAAGGACAAATGATCTCACAACGAGTAAAGCTCTCAGTAGGCTATCAAGTAAAGAGTGGGGATTATAAGAGAACTCGACAAGGAGCCCTCGCTGTATTGCTCCTCTATTTATACTACTACATCGTGGTCCGTGCTACAACAATACGTTTACCTCATGTCCATCCACCATGCTTCTTCCTCATGTCTATTACTCATCTACATGTGTTTTCCATAAGGCCACCATGCCGTATACATGTGCCCTGACATCATACCTTTAATCTCCGCTGTACATGTGCACACCATGTGTACACCATGAGGAACCCATGTCCCTTGA
>Ga0157358_1000982_pt1 | contig 12328 bp, 9 predicted proteins | sample AttcapACBM2_FD_111484 | JGI IMG/M metagenome (GOLD analysis project Ga0157358, IMG submission 111484) | Fungus gardens microbial communities from leaf cutter ant in Botucatu, State of São Paulo, Brazil - Atta capiguara ACBM2 | ecosystem: Host-associated > Fungi > Mycelium > Unclassified ...
AATGGATACAGATGAATATGACCATGGGTTTTGACTCAAATAAAGCGAAATAACTGTGGGGATTTGATGTTATATTGAAGTTAAACATGTCTCAGACATGTTTCGGAGTTTGGGATATGACAATATTACAATTTACAAGGAGATTAAACATAACAGCTTTTGTAACACTGAGATTCTAGACTATAGTAGTTGTCAACAACATCAACAAAGAGTGCAGAATGTGGTTACATAAGCTCATTATTGAGCAATTGGAAGGCAAATTAGTTGCCAAAACAGATTTGTAAACAATTGAATAGCCATAGTCTGAGCACAATGCACCTGTATATAGAAATAATCTATTGCTTCATTTACTTGAAGAAGAAATATAGCCTGAAGCTATATAAACATTTGCCTGAGATACAAACAAAGCACTGCCCAAGAGGCTCTAGAAAATCGTGTAGTCCATGTATTTCTAAAGTGTTTTGTATTGAATAACATTCTAATTTTATTAGTATGTATTAGTAATTTAGAAAATGGAAAACTGACTAAGATTGTAATATAAGTACCTGTTCCAAAATAAGTTGAGTTAGATTATAATTCAATCAGATTGCTTAAATTTGATAGAGATCATAATGACCTAGACTCAAACTACTTGCTAGTAATATAAACAACACAACTTATACTATACAAGTAATTTAATGGATGGGAAATAGTCAAACCTTGAACCACTAATACATACCATCTTCCAAATATCTTAACCATCCTCATAGAACAAACTTGCATGAAGTTGTGAACACTCTTCTTTATATAGCTTTATTTGGTGGTACATAGCAGCTTTTATTAACAGATTCAGATTCTTTACTTTTTTCTACAATACAGAAATACTTCTATCACTTGTGAGATGATGGTATATTATACATGATCAACAACATGTTTGTTATGATTATATAAGAGCAGGTCAACAAGAAGCCTAGCCTAACAGCTAATGTCATTGATAGCCAGGTTGTTAAAACAATGGAGAGCAGCAAAATATAGAGCTTTAATATAGGTAAAAAAGTCAATGGGTGTAAGCATTACATTATTGTCAATACACTCAGTTTAATAATAAGCTTGGTAATCTATTCTGCAGATATTTAGGACAGAGACAGCACATCTGATGTTTTGGAGATTATCCTCAAATATTAGCCATGGTTGTGGTATATCTTTGCCAATAGCAGATATGTTAGACCAAAACTCAAGTATAGATTAGAAAAGGTCAGAAAATTTACACTGGAAATTGTCAAGTTGTCATATGCAAGTCCACTCATTTGGAAATTACATCTCTGTGGTGATATCATCTCCTAATTATACAAGCCCATCTTTTTTGCAACATGTCTTACAGCAGTGCTGCAACCATCCAGGTATTCCATCTTCCACAGCAGAGATACTCCTATTCAACTTGGTCTTCCATGACAAAGTTACTCCTGTCAGTGTCTCAACACTAAAACTTCCACTCAGTGTAATAGGGGCTATACCACTGAAACCCCAAGCATTTCCTATAGTAGGAATTCATATATAAGACTAGTAGTTACACTGTAATTCACTAGTCTAATAATTGATGAAGATAAACTCTTATTGAACTCAATCCCTGGTGTTCAATAGTGACACACCAAATCAGCACTCACTCCCATCTCAGACTTCTTTTTATCATTTGAAGTTGTGACCATATGGCAGACAGACAGCACAACACAGAAGCTAAAGCCAAGGTTGTTCAATAAGTCTGCATATCTCCAAGTTCATCTTGTGGACTTCCACCCCAGTGTGAACCATACCTGACACAAGTGGCCTGATCAAGCTAGCAGCTTTTAAGTCCTACCACACCAATAGGTTGTCAAGTACACATTTACATAGTTAGGGTAATACCACAAATTGGCCAAAGACTATGAAAAAAATATTACTTTTACTGAAGTGTAAGCCTATATCACAAACATTTGCCTACTCACATGGCACATTACAAGAGCATGATATCATTACATTCATTTCAATTCAGGCTCTAATGTACCCATTACTATTCAACTAGTTTAAGACAACTTATCAAGTATGCTACCAATGCAATGCATCAGTCAACCTCAGTTATAAAAACTATTAGTAACAACATGATATCATCAAATAGAGAAATTCCATTGGAATTAATCTCTCATAATTGATGTAAATACAAGATCAACTATCTAAATACTGCTATTTCCAGCTGCTTGTATGCAATATATTATCTGATCCATAGAACAGACTTCAGTATAAATATCATGAATAACTCATACTAATATCCAATGTATTTCTTTTGATAATAGTTACACAGGCATCTTCTGACATCACAACCTAATAATCCAGATCAGTAGTATCTCTGATAGTCATCTCAATGCAACACATTATCACAATACTACAAATAACAAGGTTCTCTATGCTCATGTTCTGCAAAACCCAGTCAATGTTTGTTGAGGTGGAAACACTTGACACTATCTTTAGAAAAACTGGCTTGCCAGCAAACAGTATGGTTTTCTTGAAGAAGATAGCATTGTGAGAACCAGGTAGATAATGGCAAGTGAAGTTTTGTAGATTGTGTTGTGATCTTTGCTGCTAGTGGTCAATGACTGGATATGAGTATGAAGAACTGAAAGCCTCACTTCTTAGAATGCCACCAATAGTCTTTATATGGTAGAAAGTGTTGTTTTATTAAGCCAATGTAAATAATACTAATACTCTGGATGCAAGTAGCTATTTTATATATCAACTATAAGAAGTCTTGTTTTAGACAAACTAAGATTCACTAGTGGAAAAAGAGCCCAACCAGTAAAATAAAGGTCCTCTTTTCTTTTTGAAAGCAGTATTTTGTCTTTAAAAATAGTGTCTGAATAGTCACTGCAAGAAAACAAGCTGTTGCTGTAATAATATATGTTTCTTAAGGCAACCAACCTATATGTTATTTAACTAGACTTAGTTATATCAGATTAAGAAAATGACACAGTCATTGAAATTTATAAAATGGTTAATATTACATAGTTTTATAGGGTGCTTCAGTGTGCATTACAAGTAAATATAAACAAAAAGGAAGCTTGGCAAAAATATTTGTACTATAACAATACAATGTATATTAATATATACCATAGCTTAACATTACATAAGCCTATTCAGAGGAATGTGCTCTAAGCATTGCAACAATATCAGAAAGCTTTGCTCTAACTAGTGTAACATCTTGAATATTACAGACCACAATTATTGAATCAATAGACTAGTGTATATTCTGTATAAACAGACTCTCTGGGTTGAAGTACTCCTGATCATTATGGAGTACAGAATTGAAAACTGAAATGATTAGTTTACATGCTAAAATCTGAGTGATGATTTTATTGGCAATAGTGTGATAAATCAAAATGATATCTTTTTCAATCAGTATTAGATCTCATATCTATATAATAGTAAACACTATTCATAATCAGTAGCACAAAATTATTGGTTGACAAGGATATTTCCACAAAAAGCAAGATGCCTTTAATCATATGGAAAACCTTGTTAGTATGATATGGATCCAACTTGGCTTCTGTCCAAACAGTAGACTTTGCTGATGCTATGCATCTGGACACAGAACAAGAACTATCTTTAAAGTTTAACTCCTCTAAAACAGAAAACATTCAATTGTTTGTAGTAGACATGCCTAGATAGAAGTACAAGGGTTTACAACTAAATACAATCTTAAACATATCAATAGTCTTGGTCAACAACTTGTACATCTTATTGTCTATTAGAACACCAAAAATTTTCAGGTCTTGCTTGTTATGATTTTTAAAACATGCCTACTTTGCTGGATTGCATTCTCTAACTACTTTCTAAAAAATGTAAACCACCTTTTCACTGAACTCCTAGTTGAGTGGTCTGCTGGTAGTCTCTGATGTTGTTAACATTATTGGTTCAATGTCCATCATTGAAACAACAAAGATTTGGTTGAGTGAGATTAATAATATTTTGGCTAGCCTACTTTTTATGCACTCTAACAACTGATTAAATGTCATGAGTGAAGATTGTTGCTTTTTAACAAGTGTTACATACACAAAAGTTATTGAAACTCTGCCAGAACTATATCAGGTGAGCATTCAATCATGCTAGCACCTGTGTAGCAATATATTTATTAAACATCACAATAGATTCTTACTTTCTATATACTAAACCATACATAGCGCTGAGAACAAACAGTACTTATATGTGATGAGACTAATATTATTTAGACCGTTGACAAAAAAATCACATAACATCAAAGCAAAATCTAAAACTAGTGTCAATACAATATATATGACATGTTCCCAATTAGAATTTCCAAGTATCTTCTGATCAATGAACATCCACTATACCAAATCTGACAAGATCTTCATATGTAAATGAGTGTAATATTTTATATTCAGTACTGGAAAATAGTTGTATGTCTACAGCAGCATGAATTATATGAATGGCACCAGTAATAATGGATATCACTGTGCCTACTATTTTAGAAACTATAAAGATACACTTCATATTCTCTACCTCCTTAATATAGTAATAGTACTGAATGCTATTAGGGTATATAAATTAAATATTGTGAGGTGTTGGTATGCTAGTATACTGTCAGGTGCAGTTCACACCAGAGGTGAAAGTCTACAAGATGGACTCAGAGATATATGGACTCATGGAATGATCTTGGCTTCAGCTTATATGTTGCACTGTCTGTCTGCTGTGTGGTTGTGATTTCAGAGAATAGAAAGAAGTCCAAGATGGAAGTGAGTGCTGATTTGGTGTGTTGCTGTTGAACACCAGAGATCAAGTTCAATAAGAAATTATCTTTGTCAATTATCAGACTAGTGAATAACAGTGTAACTACTAGTCTTATATATGAGTTCCTACTATAGGAGATGCTTAGGGTTTCAGTGGTATAGCCCCTATTACCCTGAGTAGAGGTTTTAGTGTTGAGACACTGACAGGAGTAACTCCATTATGGAAGACTGAGTCAAATAGGAGTATTTCCACTGTGGAAGATGGAATACATGGATGGTTGCAGTACTACCATAAGACATGTTGCAAGAAAGGTGGCCACTGTGGAAGATGGGCTTGTATAATTGGGAGATAATATCACTGCAGGAATGTAATTTCTGGACAGATGGACTTGCATATAACATGTACTTACAAAAAGTAACATAAACTATGCTATGTTCCTTATTGCATTCTGTGAGTATATCAGGTAAGCAAAGGTTGCAGCATGTGCCAGTTACATACCTTTCCTTATCTACTGTAGTTTGAATGTTACATATGTGTATATTTAAACTTTGCTTGTAAAAGTAATATTCATTATAGGTAGGTAGATTACACACATCAAGATTGGCTAGATGAATGCATAAAAGTACTAAAAGATTGTCACAACAATCTGGTAAGTGTTCAATATTGAGAATAGTGGCAATTGTATGTATAATAAGAAAAACAGTACTTGAAACAGAACTACTGGTCTCAAACAAAACTCAAACAGCTTTGTTAAGGTTTGTTTAATATCTAATAGAAGAATTGGGTTCCTAGAATCATCTCATTTAATTGGAAGGTAAGAGATATCTATTGCAGTTTTCATCAATTTAATATTGACAGTTATAGGTCTAATTAGCTTTGAAGCTGAGAGATCATTGCTAGTTTATAATATACAGTTGAAATTCAACCAGTTACTATAAACTATCATAAATTCTTTCCCAGATATTATGAAAAAGTCTGTTTTAGAAAGGACTGAATTGTATTGTTCGAGTACACTGATGTAACTTTCATGGACATTTATATAAGTAATAAGTATAAGGAACTCTGCCCTCACCAGAAGTTCTATGAGATCTAGTGGTACTACAATATCAAAGATTCCCTTAATTATACTGGTAATAGTAGTCTTGTTACTGGCTATATGAACTACCAGAACTGTACTTGAATATACAAGTACCAACTAAAGCATGACTTTGACCCCTCTATTGGTAAGACGTACTAATACACTAATACCCATATGTCTAGTGCTGAAAACTCTAACTAATATTCTATTGGCTTGCAAGTTGTCATTGATGAAATGTAAAAAGATAAGGAATATAATACATACCTAGGACTGTGATTATTACCAGTGCAACAGAAACAAATTCAATTCACTTGAGAAGTTAGTAGTTATATACAGTAACAATCTGACTAAAGATCTTCAATTACAAAAAGTATCAGGGTCTGTAATGAAAGTATGAAGCTAATAAAAGTTTAGCTGTTAGCATCTGCTGACTATTGCCAGTTAAAAACAAATATATAACATCAGTGTGAAAGATATGCCTTTAATAATCTATTGAGACCTGGGACTGATATAAAATTAGGTTGGTCAAAAGTGGCCAAATGGTTGAAATTTCTGTAATTAGGTCAAAAATTGACTACTATCTGAGCTACTCTTGACTAAGGTGGAGCTAATATAAAATTATGTTGGTCAAAAGTGGCCAGATGGTTGAAAATCGACCACTGCCCAGACTATTTTTAACAAAAATAAAGCTGATATAAAAATTAAGTTAGTCAAAAGTTACCAAATTAGACTGAAAATCAACTAATGTTCCACAGTTGTTACTGCATGAGATGGACCAAGTTAAAAAGTTACCACTCTGATGATTAATAAGTGTTGAATTTGGTGAAAACTTCAGCTAGGCTCTTATAAGATTACTTTCAATCTTCTTCAGCAGTTTGCTCAACTTTTGACCTTACAGATGGTATGTTATTAAGTTCATTTTCCTGAATTAACTTGACAACCACTATAGCCAAATAACTGCAGATATCAGCCATCTCATAGCCAAGTACATTCAGCCCTTCTTTGATTGTTCTGGCTAATATCAAGTTTTAAAAGAGAAAGAATAACAGAATTTGCCTAGTTAGCCTAAACTAGATCATCAGAATATTTACTCATAGTATACAGATTAACAATAGGATATGAAGTTTAACTGACAATGTACTTGTACCTCAACAATATAAAAGAACTATGATACATTTCCAAACATGCCAAGTACAATCAGTTTGTAACCTTACCCTTAGAAATCAATAAGTGAAATAGGCTCAAGTTGACTCTAATAAGTGTATCCAAAAGAGGGTTATAATACTACCTGTTCTCTGCTTCATACCTGTTGAAAATCATGGGCAGCAAACTACAAAAGCAAAACCAAACATTTTATAACATCAAATCTTGGGGATTAAAATGAACCATTGTTTTTTTTTTATATATATAATCAACAATTTATTACACAGAGTGCGTAGGCAGACCATGGTAGCTACTTTTGTAACTACATACAAAGGGATGAAACTACATGAGAAAGAAAGAAAGAAAAAGGAAAAGAAAAGAAAAGAAAAGAAAATAAGAAAAAGAAAGAAAAAGAGAAAAAAGAAACATAATAAATAAAAGAAGAAAATTATCCTAATAAATCACAAAATGAAAATGTATTTGAGTTCAACTCCAAAAACATAATGAAATGACTATAAGAGTCTCTTCTTGGATTCTAGTAGCCATTGAATCTGACACATTCATGAAGAATACGTCGTCTTGATTCGATCAGGTAATGACTGTATGGATACCTAAATTCTTCTCTCAGGAAGAACCTAAGCCTATATTCACCAATAGGAGTGTGATTTGTAATGGCTCTAGTTGCACGAGCACATAGTGAGTTTGAATAGCCAATCAATTTGAGCTATGATCTACCTTTTGTATAGATTGGTTTGATGATTTTGTTGTCATCATCTAAAAGGTCTAAGAAGTGATTCCCTTTAAGATTAGAGGCTTGAAATGTCATCTTCCAAGCTTTGATGATGTTGTTACTTTCATTTTTCTTGCTAAAATCCCATGAATTCTTGCATGGAAATAGTAGTGTAAGATTAAAAGTCTTGGTCTCTTTGTTGACTTTATTGTGAAGAAGCCACTTGAAACAGCTTGGACATTCCCAGAATTCAATGGAATTGTTATCATGTCTATTAAAGAAGTCATGGAGGTCTGAAAGGATAGTAGCTGACATGGTTTGAAATGGATGACTTGAGAAATCAAAGATTTTTCGAGCCATATGAATGGAATCAGTGATGACAATGATTTTTGAAATATTGTCAAAGTGAATTGACTGGTTAATGCTATATCTAATGGCAAATAACTTGGCTTTAGTACTTGTGACATTGACAGCATAGTAGATTGTCTTTGTTAAGGATTTATCAACCATATAAATATGTATGATGGAGGTGGCAATGTTATTCTTGATGCTAGCATCCAAAGCTATTAGAGTGACCAAAGGAGATGAAGAAGACTCTATAGTTAATTCATCAAGTTCTTGAGCTCGAAATTTAATATCTTTTCTTTTGTCACAGACATTAAAAGAAAAACGATCTGAGAAAATGTCAATAATTCTTAAACCAGAAGAAAATTCTGAATTAAGAGGAGAAAAAGAAGAAAAACATTTGAGGAATCTATTAGCCATGTCAACTAAATGACCTTTGACTAAAGAACATTGACAATTAGTAAGCAAATCCAATGTGGTAGATTTGAAGTTGGAAGACGGGTTAAGATTTGAGTCAATAAGTGAATGTAGGAGATAGTTATGAGGAAGTTTGTATACTCGAAGTTGAGATCTACCACCCAGTTTTTAAAGGTGGAGTTTGATGGGGATAAGACCTGCTATGACTTCTATACCATATGAAGGAGAGGTTTTAAAGGCCCCCAATATCTATATCGCAGCATGTCTTTACATTTTGTTTAAAATCTTTATATGGTAAGCCATTGGAGCACAGTTATAAAACTATAATTGAAACCCATAGAGTGTGATAGGTAGAACACATGATCTATAGAGAAGACATTTTTGAAGAGGATTAATGCCACGACTTGAGTTACCAAGCAATTTCATGCATTTGACCATAGATATAGCCTTGTTCATATAAAAGTCAACATGTTGGTGAAATGTTAACTTCCTATCAAAAATAAAACCCAGGTATTTCCAAGTATTGCTGGGTAGAAGAATGTTTCCTCCTAAAGGAGAAAGATTGAGAGGAGGTGGATTGAAAACTCTATGGGATCTGTTGAAATGAAAAGTTTCAGTCTTGGAATGTTTGACTACAAGACCAAATTTTTCAAGAAGGTTAGTGAGAACATTGTAGCTACAATAGAGATGACTGTTTGAAATATCAATCAAATTGCTCTGAGAGATAAAAAGACCGTCATTCATAAAAGAAATAAAGAAAGTAGGAATTTTTAGGTTTTTGAATTGATTTTCTAAAATATAGATAAATAGTAAAAGATAGAGAGCAGATAAAATAGGAGAGAGTACAGAGCCCTAACCTACTCCAATGTTGATATTAAAAGTAGAGGAAGAAAAATTGTTCCATGAGTAGTCTGTTTTTCTATTCACTAGGTAATCAGCAAAGAAGGAACTGATACATTGATCAAAGCCCACTCTCTTTATGATAAGAGAAAGAAGCTGATGATTGAGCAATGAAAAAAATTGAGTGATATCAAATGTGAGAGTACTAGTAGTTAAGTTTTTAACCCAATCAGTTTGAATAGTATGTGTAAGAGCAACACCAGCATCAACCATTGATTTGAACTTGAGACTACCTAGTTGACTCAGGTGGATAAAATTGTTAGACACTATGTTGAATTGAAGCCTCTCTCCCATGACCTTTTTGATAAGTTTACCCATTGTATTAAGAAGAACAATGGGTCTAAATGATTTAGGAGAATCATATGACTTTTTGTTAGGCTTAGATATAACAACCGTAGTGGAAATCTTGAAGTGCGATGACTAATATTCTAAGTTGATGCAGGCATTAGCAATCCAGACAAAAGTATCAAGACATTCATTGTCTTCAAAAATAATTTTGAGGTGATTCCATGAAAGCTTGTCTGGGCTAGGAGTAGAAGAATTATTGCAACTTGATAATGTGAATTTGAACTCTTCTCTTGAAAATTCTGGCCAAGGTACAACAGATTTGTCACTTATTTTATCAAGAATAGTTGTATCTACTTGATGATTGTTAGCCATATTAAAAGTGGAGTGAAGAGTACACCACAAGTCGTTGATATCCAAACATTGCTAATCATTGTATTTGATAGTTTTGATCACTGGTAATTTCTTCTTGTTGACCCAATTCATGAGTTCCCAGGGTCCTTGTCTTTTATAAATAATTTCTTGAATTTTATTATTGAAGAAAGATCATTTCATGGCTTTGACTTTGTTTTTGAAGCCTTTCCAATTCTCCTGACTTCTTAAAGATCGATAAGTGTTCAAGGCATTGTTATATTCCTTGGTCCACCAACTTTTGGACTGTTTTGTAATTTTGATTCATTTTGAATTTGCTTTCCAAGTGCAATCAATTCTTAAAGCAAGAGATTTAGTTACTTCTTCTAGTTTGAAGGAATTGACTAAGTCATCAGCATTGACGCTTTTGATAGTGCGCAAGACTTCTTCAATGAATCTAGATTCCTTTTCACTGTTTTTCACAATGGAAAATTTGAACAAATCGATGTTTTCTTCAGCAATACCAATCGTGACAGTCAGTAGTGTATGATCCAAGGAGAGTTGTAAGTCTGGAAGAATGGAATGACTATTGAGTTCTCTCAAACTGCTTCAAAGGAACATAAGATCAATGGTTGAGTTGGAACCACTATCAGAAAATGGACCATTGTGATAGCTTCTATACTGATTAAACTAGAAATGTCCAACTGATGCCTTTACTAATCCTGATACTAACAAGTATCTATTCTAGCAATTTGCCTCTTCTCTATATACAGATATTCTTCATATTCTGTCCAACTTGTGGGCAATAACTGCCAGAAAATATGGAATATTCTCTCCAGTGCATACCTGTTCCCATGAGTGACCCTAAATAAACCAAACCAATTGATATCAGCTCCAAACACTACATAAAAAAGAAAACACTTGAAAGAAATGAAGCTAACACATATGCCCAAAACAAAAGCCCTAAAGAAGACTAACAACCACTGAAACACTATGCTTTTCAACAATAGCTTCTACAGAGCAGTTCTGAACATGAGTCAATCTATGCAAAATAATCTGTGCTAATAAATTATAGTCAACCATAATCTTGCAGTTATGTGGAAGAATATTGAGGTAGTCTGTCTAATCTATTTCCAAACATTGAATATCAAAAAAACTAGTACAAAGTTTCAGTTCAAACAGTACAATCCAAAGTAGTTTCACCACAGAATGGTTTGTACAAATTACAAAAACATTGAACAAAAATGAATTATGAACTTTCATAAACCTCAAGTCTGAGGAGGTAGGTATAGCATCAATAGATTACATTTGCCACTCATCTCTACTAGCATCAAATTTGTCTAGTAGCCTATACAAGTGTTTTCTCTCACTCTAAGCAGATAATTTACAAAAGGCTGATCAATGATATTTCCCAATTGCTGGGATTTGTGGCTCTTTGCAATGAAAATGATTATGAGAAATACAAGTTAGATCTGCAAAATACAAATGTTCACATGATCAAATAAAAAGAGTTGGATATAGCCAGTATGCTTGGATACATGCTCAACATTAGTACACTTGATGAACTAGATAGAAATACAACAACTAGCTTCTTTTGTATTGTATTTCTGTCAAGTGAAAATAGGCAAAAAGATGCTCCATTTTAGTTTTGGCAAGCTAACAAACATTATGTGTTCATGAAGGCCCTAGTGCAGGCAATTGCTCAATATCTAAGGTGTATGATAACAGACTAGTGGATGTAGAGGAACAATAAAAGCTAGAGTTGTTGACTGACAATTGATCAAGTTGATGCATCTGAAGCCAGTCTGTTGGTTAAGATGGAAAATATATGTGAAATACAATAGTATACATAACAAGTATCCATCTTTATTAATATCTCATACATTCTGCACAATCTACTGTGGGTTGGCTGTTTACATTACACAATAATGCATATTGGCCATGATCTAACCAATAAGACCATTTCTCTATCTGCTGTGAGAAAGAATTGTTCAAGTGCAATGAAAAATTGAATAGTACAAGGCACCAATAATTTGCTGCTTACTATGGCAAAGTCCTGATCAACTATTACTTTGTTCTGAAATGAGAATAAAATAAACTACTCTATTATGGGTATTCACTCCTCTAAGTTACATACAAATAAGGTGTGTCTTCACCAGTAGTGACATGCCAAGGGTCACATAAAGTAATAGTCCTATGGAGTTTTGTAATGAATGTTGGTTGCTAGGTTTTGGTAGTGACAATGGATTAGGGAGTTGTTATGATCTAAAGCTCAAAGGGTTAAGCAATAGAACAACTCTTGTATTGAGTAACACAAGAGAACT
>Ga0157358_1000983_pt1 | contig 12317 bp, 5 predicted proteins | sample AttcapACBM2_FD_111484 | JGI IMG/M metagenome (GOLD analysis project Ga0157358, IMG submission 111484) | Fungus gardens microbial communities from leaf cutter ant in Botucatu, State of São Paulo, Brazil - Atta capiguara ACBM2 | ecosystem: Host-associated > Fungi > Mycelium > Unclassified ...
AGCCATTTATGAGATATTAGTAGACAAAGCTTTTACAGCTACTGATGGCCTGATATCTCAGTCATTTGTTGTTACTTTTGTACATTCCACATATGTGCAGATAGTGCTCATTTGGGGCTTTCCAGCACAACTTAGTTTGTAAAAATCAGTTTACTAGTTATGGAGATACAAGCTAAATGAAGTTTGTGACAATAAAGCAGGACAAAAAGAAAGCCTGCTAATACTTACTAAGATTATTTTGAGTTCAGAGTATAAGTCTGAGAGCAAGGCTAGCACTAGCTTCTTTCTACTATTTTTAAAAACATTATTTCCTCTCACACTACCACTATTATCTTTAGTACCCTTATTAATTTATTTCCCTCCTTGATATAATATGAGTCAACACAATCAAGTGAAGCAGTTGCAGTTTCTGATAAGACAGCAAGTAGAACAGATAGCAGCAATAGCAACAAAAGTAGAAGAAACAAGAGAGAAAGAGAAAGAGGCTCAGAGGCCTAGAATTGTATATCAAGCAGAGATAGCAAAACTGCCTTTATTTAATAGAGAAGTAGGATAGGTAACAGGTTTTTAATAGTATAAGAATTGTATATTAGAATGAGAATAAGGAATACAGAGGTAGAAGAACAAGTTCAGTAGATATTAACATACATACAAAGGGGATTAACAGACATTTGGAAAGAGAATATATTGGAAGATTTAGAAGCAAAAAAATTAGAATTTACATCAACAGGAGACTTTTTGACAGAGTTAAAGATAAAGTAAGATAGACAATCTTGTACTAGAAACTCTATTGAGTTTTCATGTGTTAACTCTAATATAAGATTCTTTCTCTTGACTTGTTCTAAAGTCTTGAGTTTGTAATAACATGATTGAGTTAAAGAAAGTTTTTGTACCACAAAAAGAGAAATTTTATCTCTTGTTTAGAGAGAAGAGAGAAAATGGTATATTAGGCCCTCAAAGTTACTCAAATAGCACTAGTGTTTTTTGTAGAGAAAAAGGATAGTAAGAAGAAGATAGTGTAAGACTATAAATCTTTAAATGAATGGACTATCAAAAATAATTATCCTTTGCCCTTAATCTCAGATATTGTAGAAAATATTGGTATAAAAAAAGTATTTACTAAATTAAATTTATGTTGGAGTTATAATAAAGTCTGATAGTTGCAAACTATCTACCTTCATGTCTCAACTTCTCTTATCTTTTCTTATCTCTCAACAGATATTCATCTCTAGTAATCATCCAATGATCCCTGTCAACACAAATGAGGCCTTAAAACTCTTTTAGTATTATCTATAGAAAGTAGCTAAGTACTAACATGCCTTAAAACACAATACTAATACTATACTAGCTAGTCTTGTGAACTAACTCCAAGATCTATATACTCTGATTTCCAATCCTACTCCTATATTTGTAGATATACTCTCTCTCCCTATAACAAGACCTCTATCTCTCACTGATACTCTTACATCTATCAACCATCTTATTACTTTAGACTCTATGTTCCCCTGCCATCAGACTTTAGTAATAATTGATATATGAGATGTGTCTTCCTTAGCATCTGTTCTCTTTATATTCAGTTGTCAGTAAACCAGTTCTCTTACAACTAAGACAAGATATTTGGGCCTTCTCCTTTTTCAGAAGTAACTGAGCTGTGAAATGAGCCAAGAGCTTATTCAGAGAAGAGTTTAATATAGATATCTTCCCTATTACCACCTGGCTAAAGTTTGAAGAACTTTTCCAGGCCCAGTTTTATTCTATCAATACCACTGTAGAAACAATCAATTAACTAGAAGAAACAGCATACTAACAGAGAAGCTATACTATAGAGGAATATTTAGATGAATTTCAAACTTTAATCTTAAAGGTTTGCTATACAGACTCATATATTATAATGATTAAATTTCACTATAGACTTCAGATTACTATTTAAAACCAAATAGCCACTCTATTAGTAGAATGCCTCAAAGACACTACTCTATTTGTATAGTTTGAGACCACTAGATATATTGATTAAGCACAATAGGCTAATGAAGTTTTTCAATCAAATTAGAGAACCACTCCTATTTCTAGCTCCAACCTCTACATTCTACTCAGCTAAAGTTTTATCACTACCCCCTTGCATTAACCACTTTATCTTATAGTGTTAGCATTATAACAGCATTAGATACTGGTACTTTCTCCCAGAGTTCCCATAGATATAGATATAATATAAAAACTCTATACTATCCACACTTAAACTATTGAACAATAGGAAAAGTTAATGGAGAACCTGAATGTCTTGAAAAACATAGACATAAAATACTATTTGAAACCAGAGATTGCAGAGGTTAAGAATCTTTCTGATAACATTATAGAGATCCAGGATTTTGTGTAGAGCAACCAACAATATGTGCACTCCAGTTGCTAAATAATAGGTTCACCATATTAACAGTAACCTAGAAAACACACCTAAGACTCTGACATTTCTGCACCCATTGTCTTCTGTTCATTGCCCTTGATAGGAAAAAGACTTCCCCTGTGCTTTACTTTCAGTACTCTCAATGTTCATAAATTTTTCTCCACTTTCTTGTTATACTTGAGACCACTGACACCTCTCAGTCTCTCTCTGTGCAAGCTCTGGTTAACTCTGGAGCTACTGGCATCTTTATCAACAGAAGTTTTGTAGAAAGACACTACCTCAACATCTGCAAATTGTCCAAGCCCATACCAGTTTATAATAAGGCAGGCCAGATATCTAAAGTGGTTGATATCATCTCTTAGTATAAGACACATGCAGAATACACTCTTCTTGCAGTTTTGAGCCTTAGAAAATAGAATCTTATTCTCAGATTCACCTGGTTAAAATCTTACAACCCTGAGGTTGACTAGTAGAAGAGAGAAGTATTTATGACTTGCTGCTCTATCTATTACTCAGGTTGCTAAGATGTCCACAAGACTAATCAGTTAAGGATAAGAGCTCTAGATATGTACTACTCTGGTCCCTTCCCTATAGTAATAAAAGGCTCTGGAAGTAAAAGTCTACTAACCTCCAATCCTATATGCTTTTCTGCTGAGACTGGTGACTTCTTTTACATAATAGGAATGCTTCCAAACTGTGAGATATTGGATCTTTGTACTACTACCACAACTTCTCAGAACCTCTCTTTAGTTTTCAGACAAGCTTAGGCAGTTGTTAGAAATATCCCATAACTCTCACTGTACATTTAGAACTTTAAGTTGGTATTTGCTAAGAAAAGATTTGATGTGCTCCCTAACAACCACTATTACAGATTGTATATATCTCTTCAAATCTCTAATGGTTACACTAGTACTTTTTATTAAGAAGAAGAATAGTTTTTCATAGTTGGTTCAGGATTACAAAGCTCTCAGTACTGTAATGGTGAAAAATAGGTATTCTTTATTACTGATCTCTGAACTAGTGTCTAAGCTTCAAGATGCCTGATATTTTATAAATATAGATGTATGCTGTGGTTATAACAATATCTGCATCAAGTCTAGAGATGAGTAGAAGGCTGCTTTTTGCACAAACTATAGTCTTTTTAAACTTCTGGTAATATTATTTAGTATGACTAATGGTCTTATGACATTCCAGATTATAATAAATGATATTTTTCAGGATCTCATAGTTAAAGAGATTATAATAGTTTATTTGGATGATATTCTCATCTTTACTTGGACCTTAGAAAATCATCACAAGGCAGTATACAAGGTTTTCAAAGTTCTGGCTAAGCACAAGCTATTTTGATACTTTAAAAAGTATATGTTTAACAAGTAGTGGATAGAGTACCTAGGACTGGTAATTTCTGAAGATCAGATAGCAATAAACCCTGTTAAGATAGCCAGTGTTTGCAATTGGCTAACCTTATACAGTCATACAAATATGTAGGTATTTCTAGAATTTACCAACTTCTATTGTAGGTTTATCTATAACTTTTTGGACATAGCCTGCTCTTTCTTTAATATTACTGATAGCCATATTACTTGGGTTTGGGATCCAGACCAACAGTGTGTCTTTGCAGTACTAAAGACAGTTATTACCATAGTACTAGTTTTGGCCTCTCTAGATATCTCTACACCATCTAAAGTCTATGTATATTATATGCTATTGATATGTAATATAATATCATTATTCTGAGACCTTTTATGTCTTTTCATTATGTCACATGATTATATGACCATGACATGTAGCAAATATATGATAGTTTGTAATATTATGCTAAATACTAACCTTGAGTAAAAATAAAATAAAAATTGAGTTTATTGTTCACAATTCTAACACTTTGTAACTAAAGCAGTTCTGTTCCAGCAATTTAAAAAAGATAGTAAATAGCATCCAAGTATATTCTTTAGCAAATACTTGTCTATAGTAGGATATAACTATATTAAACATAGTTTATATCTTATTATCTAAGATTTGATAAGGGTCTCTTAGAAGTCTAAATAGTTAGTTAAGTATTATCTAAGAATGCAAAAGCAGGATTTGGAATGATTTTTGGCTTTAGCTTGTGTGCTGTGTTTGTTAGAGGTAATTCATACTTGCTAAGAATATCTGCAAATGTAACACAGAAGATGGAAATAAGAGCTAGACATAGCAACTGTAAATTAGATAGAGACTAGAAGAGATACTATACAGATAACAATCTTGGCTTCAATAATATTGTGCCTAGTCTATACATTATATAATTATATTCTCAGAGGACAGAAGCTTTAGAAGAGAGTTGAGATGAATATAGTATAAGTCTAGGTTAATTATCAGATTAAAGAACAGTATATGGTATCTAATGTTCTTAAATATGGAAATGATAATCTAATAATATTCTACTGCTGTGCATACTCTAGGTTGTTGGGTACCATGGGAATTCTCATTTGAAACTTCATAAAATTGATAAGAAATACAGGGTTTAGTCCTTGAATTGATAGGTGATAGAATAGAGTGTAATCCACACTGGAAAAAAGTGGATGTCAAATAGTATGTGACAATACCTTTATAAGTTGTACTAGTTATATATTTTAGAAGAGTATTTAGAAGACTAAGAAGATAAGGCCACAAGATGATGATAAAGTATATTGTTGCCAACACTAGAAGATAGTGTCAGTTTTAGTTGATTTTTAGGACAAGGCTATTACAGTGTAAACTACTAGCTTATATACTAAGTATACTACTTAGGATAGTTATCTAGAAATAAAGACTGCTAAGTAAATTACCCTAGTTTCTAATGATCTTTAAATGACAGAGATGGAAATATATGAAGTTGGCAAGAGTTTAGTAAGAATATTTGAGATAGAATGAAGATGATCAATCCATACTAGAAGAGGTCTGAGAATACAGATGAGAAAAGAAGCATTATCTATAGGTTGAGACAGATATAGCTAGAATAGGATATAACAAACTATAAGATCTATGACAAGATAATATTGGTAGTTATCCAAGCTCTAAAAAAGTAGAGGCATTTCCTGAAAAGTATGGAAACTCTGATTGAAATCTAGACAGATTACAAAAACTTCAAGTATCTTATAACAACCAAGAAGCTTAACTGCAGACAAGTACAGTAGTCATTATACCTCACAAAGTTTGATTTTAAGTTATATCACTGTCTTAGCAGATTAATGAATAAGTCCAACACCTTGTTATAAAGGCCTGACTATAGTATAAGATTCTATAACAATAAGGATTTAGTACTAATCAAGCCAGAGTTTCTCATAGTTTGAGTTCTGAAAAATATAGAAGTGGAAGATGAGGAGAAAGCTCTGTTGACAAATATCCACTAGAGAAATTGGTTAGATAATCAAGAAGACCTAGTAGCTGTAGCCACAAAAGAACTTCAATAGTCATCCATAAAGTCCATACACTCTGCAGAGTAGTCTAAAATCAATTGTTTGCTCCTGTTCTAAGATAAGATCTATGTTTTTGACATTCCAGATCTTCATCACTACATCATATTTCTTTACTATGATTCAAAGATTACCAAATATGTAGAATATTGGAAAATCTTTAAACTGATACTATAAAACTACTAATAGTTGCAAATGTTTAGATATATTGGTCAGTATATTAGTATATGCAATCTTTGCTTAAGAACTAAACTTATTCAATATATGTCCATTGGTGAACTGCATTTTCTCCTTATTATAAATGTAATATGAGAAACAATTAGCATAGGCTTTATTATAGAACTTCCCAAGTCTGCAGAATTTGATGTAATAATAACTAGTAAATCCAGTATTCAATAATATTGGCTTCATTCCAACCTACACTATGGTAAGTACTAAAAAAGTGGCCAGGTTCTTTCTATATTATATATGAAATTTTCAGTCTTCTCACACATGTCATATCCGACTACAAACTCTAATTTGTTGTACTCTTTACAAAAGAACTTTACTACTTGCTCAAAATTGAGGTTATTTTCTTCATTACTTAGCATCTGCAGACTAATAAATAGACTGAATAGGTCAATCAAGAGCTAGACCAATAATTATGGCTCTTTGTAAGTAAATAACAAGACAACTAGCATGACCTTCTCCTCCTGGCTGAGTTCCAGCACAACAACAATATATATTCATCTACTCAGCAACCTCTCTTCCTCTTTGACACAAGATATCTTCCATAGATAGGATTTAAACCATACCAAAAGAAGTCAAAGCTAAAAGGAATATCACAGTTTATAGAATAGATAAAGTCTACACTGAAAGAAGTTAAGGTTATAATCCATTGACAGGAGTCAAGCAGAAAAGATGTTAAGCTAAGATATAACAAGAACTGTACAGTACTAGTCTTTAACTGCATGCTAAAGAATTCAAAGGGGATAATATCAATATCAGAAATTAAGAGAAGAGATAGAAACAAAATATATAAAATCCCTAAAAGAGCTTTTGTGAATGCAAAAGAATATTATTAGGAAGAATATTAAATGCCAAGTACATATATTCTGAAGACTGTCCTCTATAGTAGTGATGTCTTCTTCAAATCTTAGTAGAAGTCTATCTTTTATAATAGCTATTTTTTCTGCAACACATCCATGTAGCAGTAATATAATAACCTTAAGTCCTTTGAGTGCTTAGTCTTCCACAACAAAGGTACTCCTATCAAACCCAGTCTTCTACAGTGGAGTTTCTATGTCTGATGTCAGAATTGAAGATAGTGGACTTGATTCATTTTTATTTCTTTTTATTTCTTTTTATTTTCTTATTTTTGAACCTAGAGTTAAGAGTTAGCATAATATCAAACATGTCTGTCACAAACTGTTACATAATGTGACACAGTGTCATACATCTGTTATATAACACAGTTACAAGTTATGGTCACATGATCATATATCATAAAGAATATTATAGAAGGTTCTGAAACAATGATGTTATATAACATGTATTATATATATTGATCTTAAGACAAATACATGTTCTTTAGCATAGGCCAGGTATAGCACAGACTATGAGCCCAGTATATATAAGATAGATAGATTATACTTAGAAACTTCATTAAGTTCTCTTGTGTTATCTAATATAAGGTTGTTCTTTTACTTTTATCCTTGAGTCTAAGTTTATAACATCTGATCTCTTTTAGTGTCTCATTACTAAACTGTACTCTAAAACCCTCAAATATCTCCTATATATTATATTTGTATATAAGACTAGTGGTTACATTGTGAATTGCTAGTCTGGTAATCAAATATCTAAGTAAACTTAATTTCTGATATTCAATAGCAACATATCATTATTAGCACTTAATCTTCTTCAGACTTTATTTTATCTTCTAAACTTGTAACCATATGGCAAACAGATAGCACAGTATACATCTCTGAGCCAACTCTATGAGCTTTTATTTTCTAGTGTAAACCTTATCTGACAAAACCTTACACTGTGTAACAAGCTCTCTTGGAAAATCTAGTGAATAGATTACATAGCTCTTTAAGAGTTTACAACAACACTATTTATCCTAAAGACACTTCTCAAGTCAAATCTTACAACTGATAATACCAACTGATATTTACCTTGCTAATCTTTTCTAGACTGCTAGAACTCTACAAAACTTGTCCAAAAGTAAAAGCTAGATACTAATAATACTTACTTGAGAAATAACAATTAAACTGTTTATAAGTGAGAGAATTCAGATAAAGGTTCTTTTTTCTGCTTTCCTCTACTTGTCATTTATATATTAGTCTAAAAATACAAGAAATAAAAGTAGAGAGTATAACCTAAAACAATTGAAAAGATCTTCTAAAGTTTCAGAAGCACATAATCTTCTTTTTATTTTCTATACTGGTCTAATAGCCTTTTCTTGCTTAAAAATGCTAATTTTCTTTCTCTTTGGTTATTTTAACTAGCTATTTCTACTTATAAGCCCATTTCTAGATCCTGTAACTTCTAATCACTCATGTTCCTGCCTTATTCTACTATTTAAATACTTGTGGCTATCCCAATTGTACTCACAAGTGCCCATTTTTCATAAATAGTCTTTTACAAATTCTATAGTATTTGATATCCCTAAATACCTCATTTTCTAAGAACTAGTTTGTTTGATAGCTACTACACCATCTCTTAAGTTGGTATCCACTCAAGAAAGCTTGAGGTATTATCTAGGAGTATCAAGTTTTCTTATGAATACTTTTAAATAGGTCTTAAATACTCAAAAACTTGATAAGAGTATGTTTTCTCACAAAAAAATCATTTTCTGGAAAAATACTGTAAATTATAAAAAGATATAGCTAGATATTATAACAAACATTGTATACCTACTTCTATTATGACTTATGTTCAAGTGATAAAACAAAAGACAACTCTTGTATTGAGTAATATAAGAGAACTTGATAGAGTTTCTAGTATAAGATAGTTTACCTTATATACTTCAAACTGTAGTTTGTGTACACACTACAATTTAGATTTAGAGTTAAGGGTTAGCATAATGTCACACATCAGTCATATATCACATGACACAGTCACAAATCACAGTCACACAATCATGTGTCACACAGAACATTATAGAAGATCCTAAATAATAATATTATACAACATATATTATATATGTTGATCTTAAGACAAACACATGTTCTTTAGAATAGGCTAGGCTAGTATAGTACAGACCATTAGCCTAGTGTATACAAGGTAGATGGATTGTACTTAAGAACTCCACCAAGTTCTCTTATATTATCTAATACAAGGTTCTTTTCTTATCTTAATACTTTAAGGTTTAAATCATAATATTATTTAGAATCTTCTATGTTCTTCTCTTCTGTCACATGATCATGTGACTTTGACAAATATGACCACCCTGTAATAGGTATCACATTTCTATCACACTCCTTCACTTAAATCCAAAATAAAGAAAAAAGAAAAAGAAACTTAAAAATATAATAAAGGAAAATAAAGTAAAGTCAAGTCAAGTTCATTGTTCACAACTCTAACAACCCCCATCTTTAAACCTGGTAATAAGATATACTTAGACTTTACAGACATTTATACCATATATTTGTTAGCTAAGTTATTATATTAACATTTGGAACTATATAGTATTAAGAAGCAAGTGGGTTCAATGTTATATAGACTGAAGTTATCTCTCTTCATGAAAAAATTATACTTAATACTCAACATAGTCAAGCTTACTGCTGTCCTTAAAGACTCTATACCAGATCAATATATACTACTATTGCTAGACTTCATCATTATAGATGAAGAGAAAGAATGGGAAGTAGAGCAAGTCTTGGATAGCTGTTGGAATTGCCAGCAGTATTAGTATCTCATTAAATAGTAAGGTTTTGGTTTAGAAACAATCTATATTAGAAAAAGTAGTGGAGTTTTACTATCTAAACTTCCATACCCTGTAGTCTATACAAATATTCAAATTCAAAAGAATCAAGTTCAGGTCAATTTCTCTTGCTTCAAATTGCAGCAATTTTAAAGAGAGGATAGATGTAAGAGGATCTAACTTTTCTAATCTTTTAGATAATCTTTCAGACTTGTCAAGATCACTCACCTAAGCAAAGCTCTCCAATACCAAATTTTACAGGCTTTCTTATAGACTTCCTCACTCTTAGTCAATCCCACTGTACTTCTTCATTTCTAGCCTAAGCCTAAACCTGCTTTTTGAGTATTCTAGACATTTCTACCTAAGTTCCTAACCACCTACATACTATCATTTTGATGATTAACTCAGTATTGTTTTGCTAGATTGTAATAGTATCAGATACAGTTTACATTAGGAGGTGAAAGCCTATGAGATTAGCTTGGAAATATATAGAGTATGAAAACTTTGTACAATGAACTCAGTAATGCAAACTTTCCAAAACAACCTTGGCTTCAGCTTATATACTATGCTACATGTCTACTATATAGTCATAACCTTAGAAGACAGAATAAAGTCCAAAGAAGATGTTACCATTGAACACTAGAAATTGAGTTCACTTGAATATTTGATTATCAGACTAGTAAATTATAGTATAACTACTAGTCTTATATATAAGAAAGATAAATAGAAGATGCTTGGAGGTTTCAGTATACAGTTCCAAGTAGAATTTTTAGTAATGAAACACTGAAAAGAGATCAATAGAGGAACTCTACTATAGAGAACTGAGTTTAATAAGAGTATCTCAGTATAAAAAAACTGAGTATTTGTAGGATTCAGAAATTATTGTATTGCTGCTGTAGTAACATGTTGTAGAAAGTGTGGCTGTTATATTGAAAAAGACATCACTGCTACAGAAGATAGTCTTCAGAATAGGTGGACTTAGTATATAAGACTAGTAGTTACATTGTAATTTACTAGTCTGATAATTGATGAAGATAATTCTCATTAAACTCAATCTCTGGTGTTCAACAGCAACATACTACTATCAGCACTCAACTCTCTTTTGGACTTTATCAAGTTATCTAAAGTTGTGACTATACAGCAAACAGACAGTATAGTATATAAGCTGAAGCCAAGGTTGTTCTAATAAGTCTGTATCACCAAGCTTTTTGTATAGAGTTATGTACTCTGTTCAACTCCAAGCCAACTCTGCAAGTTTTCATCTCCTAATATGAACTATATCTGGAAACCTTGCTTTATCTATTTCAACTCTGATATCTTCTTTACTAACTCATTGTCTTTCCTTCTAAACTTTCTTTTAAGTTCTGCCAAAAAGTTATCTGCTGACTAACAAGAACTTAACAGAGTTCCTACCTTTATATATTCTAGTTTGTTAATCTAATTGCGATGAGAGAAATAATAAAAATAGAATAAGGTACGTCATGGCTGACTTTGATGGCGGCGTTGGTGCTGCACCATCGACAGTAGTGGAGATGGGATTGCCGACGATGGCAATGGAGGACGTTCGTTGGTAGGCACCCGATCTTTTGCAACCTCTTGACAACCGAATCCAAGTTAATTTCTCCTCGCAATAACATGGTCTGTAAGCATTTCCAACATGTCTCGAGCCTCACTATGGGGTAACTCTTGCAAGATGTTCCTTGCTTCATCAGCGTAAGTTTGTGCAAGTTGTTGAGTTCGTGATATTGCAGATGATTGGCAGACTAGTTCTCAAGCCTGAAAGAGTGGGTAAGTCAGGCAAAAAAAAGGGGAGAGAAGCACGAAGGGGAAATGGTTCAGATGGAATCCTTTACCTTTTCTGGATCCCCTGGGGACTTGAATTGGCGTTTTATTAGTTCACCCATCTCCGGAAACTCCTCCCAAGCATACAAAGCTGGTACAGTCGTAAGACCAAGTTCGAGGTCTACATTGTCGGGTTTTCCGAGTGTAGCTGAGGTTGATTCATAATCTAGTGTGTCATCTACGAGCTAAAGAAGTCACAAGGGTTCTTCATGTTGAAAAGAGTGTGACGACTCATCTGGAATGCGATACCAAGATTTCGACCATATGCATATGCAATTTCTCTCCAAATCTCACCTTGGGTGCAGCCCCCAAGTATAACAGCAGAACATGCACTCCTAGCCATAAGTGACGCAGTTTTGAGGTATGACTTCTGTAAATAGGTGTTCCATACGTCCTGGTATTTTTGACTTCGCCCCATGTTATTCAATCTCATCGTGACATCATCATCTGCTGTTGCCTCAACGACATCCTTCATCTGTAATATCTCCCCTTCAATAAGATTTTGCACCGTCCTAGTCATTATTCGTGTTACTTCAGGGTTCCCCAACCGAGAAAGAGCAGCAGAAGTGCGTGCCATCATGAAATTCCCACTGAGCAAAGAGAGTTTATTTGTAAATTTGGCTAGCGCCGAAGGTACACCTCGTCGGAGTGTTGAAGCATCCAAGACATCATCATGTAGTAATGATGCAGTGTGAGTGATCTCTACAATTAGTGCTAAGCGGAGTTGGGTAGGAAG
>Ga0157358_1000984_pt1 | contig 12303 bp, 7 predicted proteins | sample AttcapACBM2_FD_111484 | JGI IMG/M metagenome (GOLD analysis project Ga0157358, IMG submission 111484) | Fungus gardens microbial communities from leaf cutter ant in Botucatu, State of São Paulo, Brazil - Atta capiguara ACBM2 | ecosystem: Host-associated > Fungi > Mycelium > Unclassified ...
ATAATTCCCCTAAACCACCTCCCTTAACTAAGAAGATTAGAGTATCTTTCAAGATTAGTTCTCTGATTGAAATCAGTTTGTTAACAAGCTTTATCAACATTTTGGTCTTTTGGACCTCATTAATAAAACAGTAAACATACTGGATAACTTCTATATAAAGCCCAGTAACAAGATCTCCACTGACAACATGGATTTCATATGCTATACCTTACAACTAGATTGGAGAAATAGTATTCCGTGCTACTGCTATTACTAGAGTCTGCTCAATTGAATCCAAAATCCAATTTTCACCCTCTTTAGGGTATTAAATGCCACTTGTTAATCTGAGGTCCATATTCAAGTACTATTGCTATTAGTAAGATCAAAAAGAAGTTGTACTACTGTTAAGAACTCTTGAATAAACTACTAGTAGAAGTGAAGTTTGTAAAGTCTAAGAAAATATACAACTTAATGTGGTTCTTCAGGGTTAGCTAATCTCAGACTCTAGCTACTTTGATGAAATCTATCTCAACTTAATCCTCCAAAATAACTAGACTGTTACAATTGAAGACTAAGAGTTAAGTCAACAGAATCTTATATTAGGTTAATACAAGAGAACTCAATAGAGTTCCTAGAACAGAGTGTCTATCTTATATACAATAGCTAGTTGGTCTATACAAGACTAATACTAATCTTCCCTAAAGACCATGTATTATTCATAAGGTTAGCATGTGATAAATATGCTGTATAACAATGTTATTCTAAAACCTTCTATGTTCTTCTATATGGCACATGATCATGTGACTGTGACAAATGAAAATAAGAAGAAATAAAAATAAAAACAAAGCCTACCATCTTCAACTTTGATACAGATCTAGATACATAATCTGCTATTTGTCAAATTCATACTTTTTGGAATGTAGAAATAACTTATGCTTAGCAAGAACTTTTATGACTCTACAAACTGCTTGATAATACTCCTCAAATATCTGGGTAAAGATTAGGATGCTGTTCAGATACACTACCATAATACTCTTTGCTATAAGATCTTGAAAGATATCATTCATCATAGTCTGGAAAATGGCAAGACTATTTCTCATACTGAAAAACATTACTGAGCTTGATGCAAACATCTAGTTTAGTAAAGTAATAGGCTTCTTGAAGCTTAGTAACTAGTTTAGAAATCAAAGAAGGCAAGTACTTATTCTTGATAGTCATTGCATTTAATACTCTGTAGTATTATACTAATATAAGCAGGCTATTCTTTTTCTTGATAAAAGAGACTAGCACAGCTATGGGAGACTTGGAAGGTCTTATCTTGCCTATATAGAGATTCTTAGCAATGAGTATATCCAACTCAGTCTGCTTGATAGGAGATATATCTTAGACTTGGCTTCTAGAACTAGTTTAATAGTATGATCCCACTTGTGGTGGTTTGGGAGAGTATTAAAGTTTTCCTTAGCAAATACTAATTCAAACTGCTAAACATGTAGGAGAATAGTAGGAGTGTTGCCTTTAACTTGGTTATGATGAAAGACTTCCAAAGGATATTGAGAAAGAGTAGCTGCTACTTGAAAATTGAGAGACAAGAGTTCTAAGCACTTATCAAATTAAGTATAAGCAGTCCCTCAACTCTTTCTAGTACTTAGTAGAAGTTCACGGACTTTGGAATGCGTCTTTCCAATCATTTACTTAAAACTATAAGCAAAGCCTGCTCAGAGTAGGACTAGTATCATGGAACTACATCTACTACCTCAGATATCTGTCTGTTCTTATTAGGAGTACTATTAACATTGTAGACTGGTATAGGTTTTGAGAGTTTGCAAATGTTCATACAATATTTTTTTATAAAGTTCTGATTGATAAAGATTTCTGTAGCTCTAGAGTCTACTCAATCTCAAACAGAAAATATTTTGGAGGTATCTGTAGTTTCAAGAGTGATAGAGAGATATAGGGAAGTCCTGTAAATATTGAGAGCATTGATTGTAGACTTCAAAGGTAACTTCTTCTACCAGGGGCATTTAGCAGAAACTATAGGGGCTAGTAGAATGGACAAGCAGATGTGTCTAATAGTTCAATGTCCTTGGGGTTATATTCTTCTACCTCAAGTATAGTAAACTTACTTACTAACAGCTAGGTGTTACAACTTAAGTTCTAGTATAGAGATAAAAGAGTAATCTTATATTGGAAGAGAACTTCATAAAGTTCCTAGTATAAATGAGTCTACTCTATATACCTCTAGTATATGGTTTGTGTGTACTTTATATCTAGCCTATCCTAAATATTATATTTAAGAGTTACCTTATCATAAAATATATAACATCATCCTTCTATTATATCACATGATGTTGTGACTGTGACTGTTACATGTAACAGACTTGTGACAGTTGTAACAGTCACATGTAATATCACATCTAAATCCAAAATAAAAAGAGAAAGAGAAAGAAAGAGAAAGAAAGAAAGAGAAATCAAAGAAAACTTAAATAATAAAAGAGACATAGAAAAGAAACAAGTTCACTATTTTTGAATCTGACACTGGAGTGCACAAATCACTGACCACTCTATGCAAATCCTTGTTTATAGAGTTATCAATACTGTCCAGATCCTCAGATTCTAATTATTGTACTGCTTCTATATTCTTAAATGAGTTCAAGTCCTTTGTCAATTTCTTCTGTTGCTCAGTAGTTAACTGCTTCATATCTAACCTCACTGGACATTTATGGACAATGTAGCTTGGATCTCCACATTAGCAACATTCTCTTGTAGGAATGGTATAAGATTTGTGAGCAGTGTCTATGTTTATAGGAATACTTGCAGAGAGTACTGGCAGTAGCTATTGTAGGGAGAATGAAGGGATGTGAGAGCAGTTGCTTTGGAATGGAGATGACTAAGGAATCCCACAGTGTTTGGAAGTTGAAGAGAATAGCTAGATTGATATGCTGGGTTGATTAAAATGCTTCATTTGTTTGTCTAGCTTGGTCAATCCTATATATAACTTCAAACCAGATAATAGGGTTTGTGTCTTTAGATTCCCCAACTGGAAAGATTGTGATCTGGTTTCAGATTACTGTACAAAGTCTACAGTATAACTTAACAACTATGGTATAAGGTCAATATAGCTAGCTTCTAAAATCAAGGTCTAAAACTCATCTAAGTAATCCTCCACAGCACAGATCTCTTGATAGTAAGTTGTTCCTTCTAACTTATTAGTGGCTTATATAGTAGTATTTATAGTAAAGAAGTGAGTGTGAAAAAGCTCTTCAAACTCTAGCCACATAACAATGGGAAAGATATCTGTACTGGACTCCTCTCTGAACAAGCCTTCTACCCATTTCATAGCTTAACCACTTCTGAAAAAGGAAAGGGCCCAAAGGATCTTGTCTTGGTCATAGATGAACTATAGTTCAGTCAGTGGATAGGTGAATATATAGAGAGTAGGAGCTTAGAAAGACTCATCTAGTTTGTCAATTACTATTGAAGTCTGGCAGAAGAGGAACATAGTGTCTAGAGTATCAAAGAAGGTTTTGAGATATGGAAGTGTTGGTGGATGAAGAAGGTCTCATGGTAGAAGGAGGGGGAATATCTGTGGTTACAGAAGTAGACTTAGGAATCAAGGTGGGCAAATCTTAGTGTTGGTTTACAAGACTGGCTAGTATAGTATTAGTATTATGTCCTGAGGTATGTTGGTACATAGTTACTTCTCATAGATGGTGCAGGAAGAGTCTTAAGGCTTTATTAGTGTTGATGGAGGCTATGAGATGGTTACTAAGAACAGATATCTATTAGGAGATGAGAAAAGATAAGAAAGGTTGAGATATAAGGGTGGATAATATCACATGGGTACAGAGTTTGGAGAATAAGATAACCATGAGAATATCTCAAACTTTAGCAGATACTATTGACTTTAATTTAGAAAGTCCTCTTATATAAACCCTATACAATATTCTGTTCTTGACTGATCACTAAGTCTTGAATTGTAACAAGTTAGCAGTTTGACTTCTAATAAAACTATTCTCTTTAAATAGATAGTTGTTAGTACAGAGATATGATGTGGTTAAGAGTGTTACTAGAGATAGTACCAGTTACTTAGCTACTATTTTTATTAAAATGAATACTCTATAAATCAAAGTTTACTAAGTTTTTTAAAAATTCTATAAGACTATTAAGACTCTATAACTGTAACACATAGTATAACTCTTGGATATAGCTATATATAGTACTAGCTGAATTTTTAAACTAAGCTTGATATTGTACACTTTTAATATAACTAGTTTAGTAGCTGGTCTGTTTCTAACATAAACTTCAAGTATAAAATAGTAGAGTTTACAGAGTTTGTGGATAAAAACTCTAAGTACAAGTCAGTAGAGTTTGGTGATAAGTAGATCTTCTTATAAATAAGTTATCACAATCATGTAGAAGGTTATAAAAGAATCTGTAATAATAGGATTATAGTATAATGTTCTTATAGTATATATCTAATTTAGGGTAGGGTGAATTAAGGCTAGTACAAACTATCATATAAAAGTATAAATAGTATACTAATATAATAAAGACTTCTTATCAAGTTCCTCTTATAATATTTATAAGAGCCAGTTTAGAATTACTGCTTATGTATTGACTGTGAGCTAACTTGGCTTGTAATTGCTATAACAACTTATACAAGTAGTTTTTGTTCTATATACAATACTTTTACTCTTATTTTAAAGTCTATTAGAATATTTACTATCTTTTATATCAAAAGAAAATAAAGAAATGAAAAAAGAAAAAATCAATCAGTTTATAATAGTATAAGAAGACCAAGCTTTTAATCTGACTGTATATCATGCTTAGCCAAGCATTACTCTTCAACTATACATTCTACAGTCTTTTTCATAGCTTTTTGAACTCTGTAAGCTTCTTTATAAACTCTACTATAATTTTACATTTTCAAATGCTGCTACTAGACCTGCAGGCTGTTGGTGTGATAAAACATGAACCTAGTATCTCACTTCTATTCTATTTCCAATCACTTTTGACTATTACTTTATTTTATTGTTTTTCTTTTGCTGATTTGATTAATTACTTCTACTCTTATTTTTAAACTAGAATTTTCCATTTATCTCTCTCAGTTGTTAACTACTATATTAAACACTGAGATGAGACTTATTCATCCTATCTACTTGATATATTCTTACAAACTCTGCCTAGTCTCTAACTATGTTGTACTATAATATTAATGTCATAAATCTATAGCCCCATGCTCACACCTTGCTTCTTTAGAAGACTTTCTAGATCTCTGATTTACTACTCTATATCTCTCTAAATGTTCCCTGTCTTTTTGGATAATATTCTAGATACTTTGATTTAGATTTCTAACCATCTGTGTACTATGATTCTGATGATTAGCTCAGCATTGTTCTGCTAGATTGCAATAGACAATAGAGTATTTAGGATATTAGCCATCTTTATAAAACCTCATTCTGTCCTCTTATATTTTTCTAAAGATAAATAGTATTTGATTATTGACTATTGGAATATAATCTTAGGTTTTCCTAATGATTGTAAACTCTATGAAACCCTGTGGACTTCACTCAGTTGCCCTAACAAATAGTATGTGAGAATGTAATCAGAATTTTATGTCTATTGTTCTCTATCAACTCACTCTAAATACTAAGTCATCTGGATATAGGAATATAAGAACAGCACTCTAGAATTCAATTTGGATTCAACTATTAGTGATTCTGTACAATACATATACTAAGACTTTCTCAGAAAAAATTGTATGTGTTATATAACTGATTTTCTTTTGTCTTGTATATTATCTTCTTATCTTTATGAATACAATATAGAAGAAATATTGTTCTTGTTGAAAAGAAGCAAAGCAACAAACATATTAGCAAATCTGTATAGTATAGACAATCAGAGGCTACTTGCTACTTACTAATTGTGTTGATTTGATCTTTTTTTCTTTTTTTTTTAAATCAACAATTTATTATATAGAATATATAAATAGTCCATGGCAGCTACTTTGTAACTACTTATATAGGGACTAATAACAGGAAAATGAAAAAAGGAGAAAAATAAAAGAAAATAAAATGAAATGAGATAAATAAAAGGTAAGCAGAAATATCACTTAACTATTTACTTAAATATGTAATGCCTTCATGAAAGGAGAAAGCACTCAGATTGAACTCAAAAAAGCTACTAACTAGCTAAGAGTATCTCTCATTGAGTTCCAATAATTATTAAATCTCCTACAATTGTGAAGAATATGGTATCTGGTTTCAATTGGATATGATCTGCATGGACAACTAAAGTCTTCTCTAGGAAAAAACCTTAGACAATACTTTTCTATTGGAGCATAGCTTATAATAGCTCAAGTAGCTCTTACACATAACAAGTTTGAATAATTAAAAATATTTGATCCAAGGACTCCCTTTTATATAAGAAGGTTCAATAGTACAGAAATCGTTATCTAAGAGATCAAGAAAATCATTTTCCTTGAAGTCAGATGCTTGAAATGTCATTTGTCAATGTTTGATAATATTGTTGTATTTTTCTTTCTTGTTAAAGTCCCATGATGTTTTTTAAGGAAGTATTGGAGTGAGGTTGAACTCCTTTGTACTCTTGTCAACCAATGTGTGAAGGAACTATTTACTGTCACTAGGACGATACCAGAATTCAATTGAATTAGATGAGTGTTTGTTGAAGAATGCTCTAAGATCCTTCAAGATGGTAATGAATTGTTATTAATATAGATGGATGGAAAAATCAAAGATGTGTTGAACAGAATCAGTTGAATAGCTTGATTAATCCTATATCTAATAGCAAATAATTTGGCTTTGGTTATAATGACATTAACAGTATGATAAAGAGTCTTTCTAACAGAATTGGAATATGAGTGGATATACACAATAGATATAGCAATATTGTTTCTGATACTAACATCAGAGACAACAATAAGAGAATTTGGATTTGATAATATATTCAAAATAACACTGTTGAGTTTGCAAATATGAGAAGCTTTTCTTTCTTTATTTTTATAGTTTGCTTGATGAAAGAGAAAAAAACCAAAGAAAATGTCTATTAGTCTAGATCTAGGAAAAAATTTATTATTTAAAAAGTCAAATGAAGGAAAAATCCCATTAAAACAATTGTTGTCATCTACAATAGAACTTTTAATTTTTAGTTTCTATTTGGAGGTCATGTTTTTCAAGGAGAAATGGTAAGGATGAGAGTTGTTAGTGTGTCTATTTTCTAAAAGAGATTTGACAGCATGATTAGGTAATAAAGCAGATATCCTAAGTTAATGTGTTCTACTGAGTTTTTGGAGATATAAGTAAATAGGAATTAGGCCAGCAATAGCCTTAATTTCTAGAGTAAGAGAAGTGTGAAAAGCATATAGAATCTACAAAGCAGCTTTATGTTGTATTTTTTAAAGTTCTTTAAGCAGGTATAATAGAGAAGCTTTGTTGTAGTACTACAATAGAAAACAGTATAAAACAATTGGAAGTATGCATGTTTTGTAAAGAAGTTGTTTTTGATGTGGTAAAAGACCTCTTGTGAAATTTCCCATGCTTCATATATTTGACCATTGACAATGCTTTGTTTGAATAAAAGTTGATATGTTGTTGAAAAAACAGTTTTTGATAAAAGATGAAATCTAGATATCTCCATGTGTCTTTGGGATAAAAAATGGGTCCTCTAAGAGGACTGAGGTTAAGAGGAAAAGAATTGAGGAGACCATATGATCTGGAAAAATGAAATATTTCAGATTTCTTATGTTTTATAGTCAAGCCAAATTATTTGAGTAACAAAGAAATAGTGTTATAACTATAGAAAATAAAAGTGTTAGAATTTTCAAAAGATTTTTTCTGAGAAATGAGAAGTCTATCATTTACAAACAAAAGAAATAAGACTGGAATATCAAGATTTTTAGATCTTTTTTTGAATATATGAAGAATGGGAGAAAGATAAATAGTAGAGAGGATAGGAGAAAGCACAGAGCCTTGACCTACACCTATATCTATACAGAAAAGGGAAGAAGTAAAACTGTTCCATAAGTATTGTATATTTCTACCAGTTAAATGATTAGAAAAGAAAAAAAAAGACTTCTGAATCAAAACCCACTTTGTCTAGAATTAACAATAAGAGCTGGTGATTAAGTGAAGGAAAAATTAGGCAATATCAAATGCTAAAGTACTCATTTATAAATTTTTAACCCATTCCAAGTAAATAAGATAAGTGAAAAATATGCCTACATTTGTAGTTGATTGTTGTTTAAGTCCTCCTAATTGATTGGGATGAATGAAATTGTTGGAGATCAAATGAAATTGAAGTCTTTCTCCAATGACTTTTTTAATAAGCCTTTCTAGAGTATTCAGGAGAATAATTGGGCAAAATATTTTTGGAGAGTCATAAGATGTCTTATTAGGCTTAGAAATGATGATAAAGGATGATTTTTTGAAGTGAGATAACCAATGACTTATATTGATACATGCATTAGCAATGTTGACAATATTGACAAGACATCTTTCATCTTTAATGACTGCTTTAAGATGTTTCCATGAAATATAATCTGGTCTAGGAGTGGATGAATTGTTACATTTGATAATGGCACTCTTGAATTCTTTATTGGAGAAGGGCATCCATACTAATGTAGATTTTGATAGGATTTCCTCTTAGATATTGATGTTAATGCAATAATTTTATACTGAGTTGAACATCTAATATAATGCTTGCCAGAGATCAGTAATTTTAATACAAGGTCATCTGTTGAATTGAAGTGCTTCAATAGCTGGTAATTTATGCTTTCCAACCCAATTCATGAGATTCTAAGGTTTGTGATTTTTTGAAGTGATTTTTTGAATCTTGTTATCAAAAAATAGTCTTTTGGTCTTTTTAACAACTTCCTTGAACAATTTCCAGTCTTCAATAAACTTCAAGGATATGTAATTACTGAGTTTGGCTTGACAGTCTTCATTCCACTAGTATTTATATTATCTAGTGATATTGATCTATTATAAATGTTTATACCAGATTGACTCTGATATTTTTACATATTCTTGAACTATAAATTCTAGAGCATCTTTGTCTGGAATATTTGACATGTCAATGTTTTCTATTGTCTCAATAAGTTCAGAAATGAAGCTTTGTTCTTCTTTACTATTTCTGATGATGGTTCAATGTTTATCTTAAATGAACTCTTCAGTAATGGAAATATCAATGGTTAGAGAAGCATGGTTAGAACTTAGAAGTAATGTTATGATTGTCCATTTCAATAGAAGTTGGGCAAAGGAATATGAGGTCAATGACCAAGTTTGAGTTATTGGCATTATTAGAATAGTGAGTAGGAATCTGCTGGATAGGGCATGAAAGTTTAAGATCAAATAAGTCTGCAATGTCAAATAAATCATCATTATGAACTGAATGAAAAGGATAAGAAGGGTCCCAGATACTGTCTCTAATATTGAAGTTTCCAGTCATAACTAAGACATTATGAATATTAGCTTCAGTATCCTTAAGATACTTTAAAGCTAATTGATGATTGTCAAAGTAGACATTGATCATAAAGAAAATATCACTGTTGTTAACAAAAACAACAAATGTCTCTGTGATTAAAAATGTCTTTTCTTAAAGAGAATCACATGTGAGAAAGTTGCATGTTGATATATAAGATAACTCTTGAATGATTATTATCTTCATAAGAAGGCCTGGAAAAAGTGAGCTGATTAGAATGATTTGGAGTATCTACTACTCTGTCTCTGTCTTTGTTAGAAGAACTTGGTATGGTGCAAATAAATAACCAAGGGGGTTTCTGAATAAAAATAATGTCAAACTCTTTGTTAGTTTCTAAAGTAGTGTCCATGAGAGTTCTGTTTTTTCAAACATTCTACAAAAAAACCTTGAGACTTTTTAAATCATACTTGGTTACTGCCCATAGGAGAGCAAATTGATTTGTTTCTGTTATTTCAGAGTTCTTGATATTTCTTGGAATGCCATTCTGTGTTGAAGTGGTGCCTCTGGAAAGAGCAGGTGTTGGAGTCAACCTGATGATCACCTTTGCAATTCAAACATTTAAAGCTGTGAGAACATGGTTTACCTTGCTTAGTTTCTAGACAAGGAGGGTGATCTTGAAGTTTGCTTTGTAGCACTAAGTATAGTGTCTGTAATGTTCAATCTTGTAAGGTCTGTTACACTTTATGCATCTAGAGCTTTGAAATTGGTATGCAAACATTGTATGTTCCCATTTCCAGCAGTTCTATTGGTAAGACTCTTGGCCTTTGTACCACTTTGGATATTCCATATATCTATCCAGATGATAACCATGTCTAATTTCAAAGATGCTTTGATGACTTGTAGTTTGGACACAAGAAGGGCATTATTAAAGATATGTGTAGACTTAATGATAGACTTGACAATACTAGAATTGATAAGCACATTAGTATTTTCCAAGATGTACAAGATGCCTATGATCTTGAGATAGAATTTGGATTGGGGGAGATGAGAAGCCATGATGTCCTCAGATTCAATAGCATTGACATTCTTAATATAATTCTCAATGACACTGAGGTCAGATGGAGAAGCAACCTTGTTGGTTGTTATGATAAGTCCTTGGTGATCATTGTGGACAAAATAAGCCAAGATATTGGACTTAATGTCCTTGAGAGCCCTGTTGATATTAAAAATATGTTCACCAGAAGATGACATGAAATTTGAAATATTGTTGTTATCCATGGGAACAATGAACTGTCTTTTAGAGGGGCTCTTTGTTGTTATATTAATGCAAGACTTCTCCTTTCTTGGTCCATTGACTGTCTTGTGAATATCCTCAATTCTTTTTGCTGATAAGTTGGAGAAGTTTTCTTTGGTCTTCAAGACTTTGTTAATTTTAGCAAATGAAGCTTGAGCATAGGATTTTTTTTCTCCTTTGTTAGTGTTTTGTGCTGAGTTCATACCTTTCTTCTGATAATATTTGGACTTCTCCAATTTGCTCTTAGAGAATCTGGGTAGAACAGGTGGAGGTGGGAGAAGAGGAACTTTCACTAGTTTGGAGACTTGAATATTCTTTACAGAATTGTTGTTCTGTGATTTTGGAATTCTCAATGAAGAGAATTGAGCAGCTATACATTGATGAAAGGTTGTATCTTGATTTTTCATCTTCAATTTGTTCTATCCTTCTTCATAGATAGAGTAAATAAGAGTCCTGGTAGCATGACTGAATTCCGATATAATCAGAGTATTTAAATATTCATCAGATAGTTTGATACTCTTGATAATGGAGATCAGATGAGCTTGACTGTTTCACATACTAGGCCTGGCAGGTTGTTTGTCTCTAAGAGATAGAAGAAGTATCAATATCTTGAGAAGGGTACATGTTTATGTCACAGCCATTTGCACCCTTCATGTTTGGAACATGTGTAGAGTTGGGGTTGTAGCCTGGTTGAGAGTGGAATTATCCCCTTCATTGGAATTGGCATAGAACAATTAAAGGTCCTGAGATGAGTCCATCTGGTTAGCCCAGGAAGGATCATTGCTTTGTTGTTCTATCCTAGCATGGTATGGAACAGATGATGCCACAGAATGGGTAGAAGATGCCCTAGAACTATGAGAGCTTGAGAAAGTGGATCTTCCTCTAGGAGTATCTACGTTGATGTCCTCGGAATCAGTGTTGGGGTTCATTTGGTTATAAGTAGTAGATATGTGAACTGGGTAGATTATATTTGTTAATCCTCCTCTGGGCACTACCATACAAGATGGTGGTATGAGAGAAAGAAGCGTCGTGTTGATTTGATCTTATAGCAGAGTAGAATTTAATAAGCAATGTATAGCTTTAATTACATAATATACAGTACTCGAGTAATGCCTTGCCTTGCATTACTTCTCATACATGCAAGCTTGGGGGCTCTTCTCCGGAACTGCGGCTAAAAACCAGTCGTGACTTCTGTATTCGTGGATGGTGGCGCTCCATCTCCATCACATACACTCATAAGTAATGACTCGGGTTTCCTCTACAGAAGACACGAGCTCATGACGTCGGTACAGACAACGATCCTGGTACCTCCTTACCAGCCTCAACGACTGATTTTTGGACTTCGAACGAAGGGATGAAGCTTGTGGCTACAGTTTCAGCCCTGAGATTTTTGTTCTTGCCTTTGCCGGGAGGCGGTGGGTGGTAAACCTTTTCCTGTAGGTAAAGCATGTCTTGTTTCATCATCATACAAAAATAGCATCATGTACCTTCTTTTTTTTCTCCGGTTTTGCACTTAGGTCTGGATAGGCAAGCACCGCAGTCTTCTGCCATTCTTCATTATCCTGAAACGCCTTCCTGATAGGTTCAAGTAA
>Ga0157358_1000985_pt1 | contig 12300 bp, 13 predicted proteins | sample AttcapACBM2_FD_111484 | JGI IMG/M metagenome (GOLD analysis project Ga0157358, IMG submission 111484) | Fungus gardens microbial communities from leaf cutter ant in Botucatu, State of São Paulo, Brazil - Atta capiguara ACBM2 | ecosystem: Host-associated > Fungi > Mycelium > Unclassified ...
CACGCTCAAGGAGGATATTTTAAAAGGAGAATTGAGAGCATTAAATTTTAATATAAAAAACGAATTATCTTCTTAGCATGAGTTTTCGTTCCATTGGTCCTCAAACCCCGATAATGACTGCCATCGTCTTTAACTTGTGCAGCCCCTGGCAAAGCCAGGGTTTCAGTGTGGGAGCGGGTTGTGCGGAGATCACACAGATGAGTTCCCGGGCCAGCATCTTCAGCCGCGGCAGTGCAAAAGGGAAAGCACAAAGCGAATAGCAGGAAACGTTTTTTGTTCATATAAAACCAAATGATTAGAGATCGTTGAAGGTGACTATCGACCGTAGCCAGGAAAACTCAAGGCTCGGGCTGACAGCAGATTCATCGGACGGAACTTGGGGATTTGTTAAAGCCAGATTGCTGGACTTGCCATGTTGCCGGCCGCGGGCAATTTACCCGATAGCGTTAGAGCCGTCGGCGGATACTGTCTGTAAATACCGAGATGGATGAGTCAGTCAACAATGTGCTAAATGCCTTCAGGCCAGTTAACTTCATTCATTGGTATCAAAAGCTGCCGTAACAGTTTCTGGTGCAGATTATCCTAAGCGGCCATGCTATCTCAGCCTCGGTAATATTGGTGCGCATAATGTATATTATGTTAAATAGGATCCATTTTATGTCCCACTGGGGCAGCCATAGAAATCAGCATGCAGTGAATTTTGAGATACCTCCCTTTTCTGACATCAGGCCTGTCGTACATCTTCACCTCATTCTGATTAGTAGGTTTTTCGATGTGCTCACTTAAGCGGATTGTTGCCCGTTTTCGTTTTCGACACTCACTCTTCCCGCCACGGCACGACCACGCCAACAAAAGTATGCGTACAGCATCGACAAGTTACCGCGATATCCTCTGCCGAAATATGTGGATTGACCTGTTGAAGCATTCCCTGTTCATCAATAAATAAACCGGGAAAAAAGCTAAAATCGCCGCAGCAAACATAATCTTGTTGATCATGCTCATAGCGCGCGACCATCCTGAATATGGCATCGGGTTTATCCAGCCGGCTTTTTGCCTCGCTGTAAACGTCATCCCAGAACTGCCCAATCTTGCCGAGTAAAAAATAAAATAGCGGTGAATAATCCAGCCCGCGTAGCTGCCTGCCATGCATGGACTCCCGTTGCGGCAGCATTTCATCAGGCGGTCTTTTATTATTCCTGTCCTGACGATACCTGGTCCCGGGATTGTTCGAGTGATGTCGCGTGGTTGTATTGACTCTGCGATAGAGCTTTTTTGTTTTGTCATGATGAATACGCAATATGCTCGCCTTGCTCACGAATGGGCTTACCAGTGCTGAATGAAAGACGGAACGGCAGGAGGCTATTTCAACGATATGAAGATGGTCGCCGCAGATTATCGCTATAGCGTGATCATTGCACAAGAATTCGCAGAATGCGCTGTTAACCATGACCCCTTCATCATCAATACGGATAAAGAGCTGTAAGACTACGACAGGTGCGTCATTTTCACTGATACGCACCCTTCTGTCTTTTTCACCCTGTTGGGCAAAATGATTGATATTCACGATGGGAACACCATCGACAGCCATCTCTTGCTCTATAAAGCTGGCCTGATATCCCATAAGACGTTTTCCTGAAACGGCAAATATCCCGATATAGCCATATCGGTAGGTATTGAAGAAAACCTTAGGCGCCGAGAGTAGATAAGGCAGGATAAACCTGACGAAATGTAGCAAGGAATGATGCCAGCTCCAATCAGATGACCTTCGCAGGCCCGGCTGGTACCGCAGAGCAGAGAATGCTGACCTTACCCTACTCTGCCAAACACAAGCAGAACATCAGTTTAGTAAAAACAGGACGTTAAACCCCGGACGTGGCTTTGATGAAACCTTAGCCCCTTTACCGTTATCTGCGCGCTACGTGGCATCTGCTGTTTCGGCAGGCGCCGCCCCTTACAGACATCACGTAGCACGCTCTTTACTACGGTTTCTTTCAGGCGCCGATGTCTCGTAACGCCTTGCCTTTCATCAAATTACGCTCGATATGTTCCAGCGTGACATGCTTGGTTTCCGGCACCAGCCAGATGGTCAGCAGGATAAACGCCAGGTTAAGCGCGGCGTAAAACCAGAACGTATTGGCGTTACCAAACTTCTCCAGCATGGTCAGAAACGTCGCGCCGACGATCATATTGCCTACCCAGTTAGTGGTTGTGGACGCCGTAATGCCAAAGTCGCGCCCTTTCAGCGGCTGGATTTCTGAGCACAACAGCCATACCACCGGGCCGGCAGCCATTGCAAAACCAACGATAAAAATCAGCAACATCGCAACGGCGAAATATTTACGGAAATCGGTTTCGACGCCCATATGCAGCAGCGTACCCAGTACGCCCATCCCAACGGCCATCACCAGAAAGCTGGTCCTGAGCATAGGTTTACGTCCCCAGCGATCCACCAGCCCAATGGCAATCAGGGTGGCCAACACGTTGACCAGGCCAACGATAACGGTTCCCCACATCTGCTCGCTGGTGCTGGAGAAACCGGCAATACCGAAGATTTTAGGCGCGTAATACATCACCACATTCATGCCGGTGAATTGCTGCATTAGCTGTAACAACATCCCCAGCCAGACCGCACGACGAAAGTTACTGTTGTTACGGAATAGCGACCAGCCGTGCTGTTTAACCATCAGGCTTTCGCGGATTTCATCCAGCTCCTGCTTTGCCTGCTCGCTGGTATTGCGCAGGCGATCCAGCACGCGCTGTGCCTCGTTAAATCGCCCATGAGAAGCCAGCCAGCGCGGACTGTTAGGCAGAAACAGGACGCCAACAAACAGGATCACCGCCGGGATCGCGATAACACCCAGCATCCACCGCCAGCTACCGCTGTAGCTGAAGGCCGTATCCGAAAGATAAGCCACGACAATGCCGGTCGTCAGCATCAGCTGATACATGGATATCATCGAACCGCGAATGCGTTCCGGCGCAATTTCGGCCAGGTACAAAGGTGCGGTATAAGAGGCCACGCCCACGGCCAGACCAAGCAGAACGCGCGAGAAAATCAGCGATTCCACATCCGGCGACAGCGCCGACCACAGTGAGCCGATAATAAACAGCGTGGCCCCGACCAACATACTTTTCTTGCGTCCCAGCTTTGATGACATCCAACCCGCGGCCAGTGCGCCAATAGCTGCGCCAAACATCATCGAACTGACCACCCATTCCTGCTCATGATTGCTGATATGCAGATCTTTCGCTAAAAAAGGCAGTGCCCCGGCAATCACGCCGATGTCAAGCCCGAACAGTAGGCCCGAAAGCGCGGCCATCATACAGACAAACCACGTAAACCGATTCCCTGAAACGTTACTGGCTTTCATCCTCTCTCTCCTCGCCTAAAGTCAACTTACATCAAGAATTTCAACTTTATGTAAATAAACGGGAAGCCGATGTGTTACCGGTCACATTTCAGACAGGCCAGCCTGCGCGATAATTCCCATAGCGGAAAGATTGGGTCGCCCTTTTCTTCTTTATTCCTCTTTTTTACCTTTCCAGTTCGCCCATGGGCTTTCGGCAGGCAGTTCGGGTTCAGCCGCGGCTGAATCACTCAACGAAGCAATATACAGCGCCTCAACCTCTGCCCGCGCCCACGGCGTACGGCGCAAAAACTTCAGGCTGGACTTAACGCTGGGGTCACTTTTAAAGCAGTTAATATTGATGCGTTTACCCATCTCATCCCAGCCGTAGCGTGCCACCAGCGCATTAATAATGGCCTCCAGCGTCATACCATGCAGCGGATCTTTTGAACCGGGGTTAGTCATAGTCTTTCTCTCAGCAAAAATAGTGCCGTCACCATACTGGCTGCCCTGGTCTGGTGCAAATCGGGCGGGCTGTTTGGTGCGCCTTTATACAAAATGTCGCCTGAAATTAACATGTTGAAACATTTTGCTCAAATTTTCCACCAGGCTGCCGATAGTGGTTTATAGACGGGCTTGTGGGGTCGTCATTTGATTACATCAGGAAATTTTCCAAGAAAGAAATCCCGGTCTCCGCACTGAATGCGAAAAGAGACACGCTCCTTTGCCCTGTAGAGGTAAATGATAAAACGTTCCGCCCGGGAAAAACATGCGCCGCCATACCTGACGGTCGTCGTACCGCATTCATTTGTGAGGACAAAGGCCCACAGATGAATCATTAAGATCATGAAAACTTCCTGGGGTTGTCTATGTTTGGTGTAAAAAAACCAAGTCTTTCTCTGCCGTCATCTAAAGGCAATGCCGTTGTTAGGGACATCAACGCGATTAAACAGCATGTAGCATGGATTGAATTTACGCCCGAGGGAGAAATCCTGACTGCTAATCAGCAGTTTCTTGACGTAACCGGTTATTCACTGAATGAGATCCAGGGCAAACATCACCGTATTTTCTGCGATGCGGAATATGTCCGCTCAGCTGACTACAGTCGTTTCTGGCAAACGCTGGCCGCGGGCGAATCGATTACGGGCATTTTTGAACGCTTCAGTAAACAGCATCAGCGTTTTTATCTCAGCGCCACCTACTTTCCTGTCTGCGACGATAAGGGCAACGTTTATAAAATTATAAAAATAGCCTCGGATATTACCGCTCGTCATCAGGCTCTGGAGCAGAAAGAAGCGGTGATCACCGCGCTGGATCGCTCTATGGCGGTCATCGAATTTACCACCGACGGCAAAATAATTACCGCCAATAACAACTTCCTGAAGCTGATGGGCTATACCCTGTCGGACATTGTTGGTCAGCACCACCGTATTTTCTGCTATGACACTTTTTACCGGGAAAACCCCGACTTCTGGCAGAAAATCGGCAAAGGTCAGCATTTCGTTGGGCGCTTTGAACGTCAAACCGCCAACGGTGAAAGAATGTGGCTTGAGGCAAGCTATAATCCAATTTACGATGCCGACGGCAAAGTCTGTAAAGTCATCAAGATAGCCTCAGACATTACCACACGCGTTGAGGCAGCGAAGCGCGTGGCAGATATTGCGGTCAGCACCTCGGAACAAACGTCGCAAATTACCCATAACGCTAATGAAGTTCTGGATGAAACCGTGCGTAACTCCGGTCAGGTTGCCATACAGGTCAACGCGGCCACCGAGATTGGTACGCGGCTGAACGAATCGGCCAAAAGCATTACCGAAGTGGTGGAGACGATCAACGTTATCGCTTCGCAAACCAATATCCTGGCGCTGAATGCGGCCATTGAGTCGGCGCGTGCCGGGGAAGCCGGGCGTGGATTTAGCGTGGTGGCCGCAGAGGTTCGTCGTCTTGCCGCTTCTACGGCCAGCGCCACGCAAAAAATCACGTCCGTGGTCGATGTGAATACGCAGCTGATTAAGCAGATGTATCACGAACTGGATTCGGTCAAAGAGTTTGTGGTCAACGAACAGGATAAAATCAGCGAGCTTTCACGCAGCCTGCGGGAGATTAACAGCGGCGTGAATCAGTTTGTCACCGTTATTCATCGACTGAATGTCTAGTCCGCAGCCCGGGGAGCAAATTCGTTCCCCGGGCTGTTTGCTTCAGACGCCTGGCATCGGTAAAAACAAACGGTGCGTGACGTTATCTCTGCCTTCAGTCCGCCTGAATCCCATCCTTTCATAAAAAGCGAACGCGGAATCGGGCGCGTGGGTATTAAGAGAGTCAAAACAGCGCTCTGCGTCCTGAATAATGCTGTTAAGAAGAAGACGCCCCGTATTCATGCGACGCCAGCTATAACTGACGTACAGGTGGCGAACTCTACCCATACGCGGTTCTGAGCTGTAAGGATCCTGATTCAGACCACAGACACCAATCAGGCGTTCATTACAAAATGCGCCCACTAATTTCTCGCCTTCTGCCTCAAAGCGATTCTCTCCACTGCGCCAGTTAGCCTGGAGTCTGTTCAGCATATTGAACTGAAAATGCAGGCTTTCACTTAGCAATGCCGCGAAACCGTCTGTGGCAGGCGTAATGCTTTCAATCAGCAGATTCATTAAGGGATGTCCTGTAGAAGAAAGGGGCTTACCCTGCGGAGGGATCCAGCCGAACCCAGCGCCGTCCCGCCAGCACGGTGACCGCGGTAATGGTGAGGCCAGCCGCAAGGTGCATAATGAAATCAAGCATATGCAGATGCGTTTGATGACACAGCGACAGCAGCATGGATGACATAAACGCGATACCACCGCCCGCCAGCGCCAGGCTTTTACCTGGATAAAGTGAACGGGAACGATACAGCGCGGCCACGGCAATTACCGTCATGGGCAGGCTGGCCGACAGCATGAACAGATAGCAGTGTACACCCTCACCAAATTGTCCGGCTCCTGCAGGCGGCGCGGTAGAGGACATATTTCCCAGATTCAGCGCCAGCCAGATGAGCGCCAGTATGCCCAGCCATTTCAGTCGGACGGGCCGCCGCCCGGCCAGGCTAAGCGTAAACGCACCCGCCATAGCGCCGGTGCCAAGCACAAAGGCCAGCAGCAAACCTGCCAGCGCAGGCAGCGCATCGGGCCGTGACCAGTCGGTAAACCTGCCGTGCAGCGCCCAACTGCTTAGCATGCCGCAGGGCAAGGCCAGCGCGACCCAGGCGGCCACGCGCCAGCCCGTAGGCCAGAGTCGCTTAACCGGCCGGGCCGAGTCGCTAAGTTGATCGATAAAACGATCATGATTTCTCATGATTGCGGCTTCCTGATTTGCGAAGATTAAGCATTGCGCGATGCAAAAGAGATTTTACCGCGGATAGCGATAAGTTTGATTCCGCTGCGGCCTGAGCCAGACTCTGTTCGCGCAAATGAACAGACTCCACGATTTCTCGCTGTCTTACCGGCAGACGATCCAGATAGCCGGTAAGGTCATCACTGTCGGCATCCGTTTCCGTTAAGACGGCAGCCTGGCGGTTAACCGCCTCCTCATCCGACACTTCCTGATTTCTGCCGCGCTGCCGCAGCGCATCAATGGCCCTGGCCGACGCGATCGCTGCCACCCAGGGCAGAATGGGCCGCTGTGGGTCGTATGTGTGGCGTACCCGATGGATCGCCAGCAGCGTTTCCTGAATAACATCGTCAAGCAGCGCTTCATCGCTGATTTTTCGGCGTGCAAAAGCGCGGATGGCAGGCACCATCGCTTTCAGCAACCGGTTATAGGCTTCCCTGTCGCCAGCCTGGGCGCGCGCCATCAAGGCAGGCCACTGTTGGGCCTGCCACTCAGGAACGGACATTACCCGTCCGGGAAGCGTTATCTGACTGGCTCAGGGTCACAACGTTTACTCACGATTTTTTCCCGTTTTCACTGGCGCGATCCAGCGCCGAAATAACAATTTTAGGCGTAAGTACCTGCGGTAACACCATCGGTTTGCCGCCGTCTGCCGGATAAACCACATAAAGCGGCAGTCCGCCCCGACCGAAATCACTGAGTGCCTGCTCCACATCCGGGTTGTATTTGGTGGAATCCGCAACCATATAAATGGTATCGGTGCGCGCCATTGCGGCTTTAACCGCCTGAGTGGAAAGCGACGTGCGATCGTTCACCTGACAGGTAATGCACCAGGATGCGGTAAAGTTTACCAGAATTGGCTTGCCCTGCCCTTTAATGGCGTCGACATTCTGCGGTGTCCAGGCCACGGCTGCCGCCTGCGACGTCCCGGCCGTAGTCTGAGGCGTAGCGGCCGTATTCAGGTTGAGCAGCGGTAACGCTAACAGCAACAGAAACGCCGCGCTGGCGCCATGCAGCGCCCAGTGACGTTTGCCCATCATCTGACGTTTTTGCGCCATGCCATACAGCCAGGCGGCAAAGCTCAGCAGCAGACAGCACGCCAGGATAGCAGCCAGCGCCGCCGAGCCTGCCTGACGCTCCAGTACCCAAATCAGCCAGCCAACCGCACCCAGCATCGGAAAAGCCAAACCCTGTTTAAGCGTCACCATCCAGGCTCCGGGCGCAGGCAGTAACTTTGCCAGTACCGGAAAAAAAGAAATCAGCGTAAAAGGGGCGGCAAACCCCAGCGCCAGGGCGATAAAAATAATCAGGCTGATGGCCGGCGGCTGGGTCAGGGCATAACCGACAGCACTGGCCATAAAGGGCGCGCTACAGGGCGTTGCCACGATAATTGCCAGCGCACCGGTCAGTGCCGAGCCGGTCAGGCCACCGCGATTGCCGCCGGCTCCCCCAACCCGCTGCACCGCAAGGCCGACTTCAAACAGACCAAAAAGGTTAAGGGCCGATCCCAGCATGACCAGGACTAGCAGGGCAATGACCAGCGGCGACTGGAGCTGAAATCCCCAGCCGACCGACGAGCCGCCCGCCCGCGCCAGCAGCAGTACGCCCACCAGCGCAACCATCGTCACCACCACGCCAAGCAAAAAAGCCAGACCTTCTGCCCGGGCATGAGCAGGCCTGTCATGGTGGCGCAGCAGGCTCAGCGCTTTCAGCGAAATAACCGGAAACACGCACGGCATCAGATTCAGGATAAGGCCGCCCAAAAAGGCGGCAGCGATGGCAGTTAGCATGATAAACCTACCCTGTTATGCCGGATTGGCCTGGCGATATTTTTTCACCGCGTCCATCGCTTTCTGGATGTGCGCGTCCGGGTTTTTATCGGTGTAGCTGAGCAGGATTTTGCCGTCTGGCGCAATCACGTAGGAGGTGCGGTCGGAATAGGTTTTCCCTTTCATCTCCAGGGTATTTTTATACTCCGTGGCCACTTTTGCGCCCGGATCGGCCGCTACGGTAAATTTATCGCGACATTCCAGCTGGGAAAATTTAGCAATCTGATCGGTATTGCCCGCCGTCACGCCAATGACTGTCGCACCCTGCTTTTTAAACTCATCCGTTGCTTCGGCAAAGTCGTGCGCTTCCAGCGTACAGCCAGCGCTAAAGGCGGCGGGGAAGAAATAGAGGACAACCGGCCCTTTTTGCAGCGCCTGCTGCAGTGAAAACGTGGTTGATTTACCGGCCAGTGCGGCGTCGAGCTTAAAGTCCGGGGCTTTCTCTCCCGCCTGTAGGGCGGCAAAAGCGCTGGTCGCAGGCAAAGCAAGTGCCAGCAGCATAGCGGCGGTCAAAGCTTTCAGATTCTTATGCATAAATATCTCTCCGTTGATCGACAGGGGTAAGGAAGCGTTCTCCTTAATCAGAGGTTCGTCGAACAGGAGAGAAAAGTTTCGCCGGGGTAAAAAAAATTTTTACCCTTCGCCGAGAACCAGATTGATATAGGCGGTCACATCCGCCATCGCCTGCTCGCATTTGTCCCGGGATGGCCTGATGATGATCAGGTCGGCATAACCATAAAGCATGGCACCCAGCTGGCGGGCAATAAGCCAGGCGTCAACCGGACGGAAATCCTTGCTCGCTATCCCTTCTTCAATCACTTGTGCCACAAAGGCGGTCCATCGTTCGTTAATTGCCTCGGCCAGTGCTTCATAAGCCTCATCATGGATCGCCCGCTGCCAGAGCGAACTATAAAGTTGCCAGGTTGCGTCAGGCGCATCCGGTAAATAGCCGACGAGCAGAGCACAGAGTTTATCGCGCGGGTTCAGACCTGCTGTCTCATCCATAAATTGCTGCAGTTCAGCCCGGGTATACCTTGTTAGTGCGTCAATACACAGGCTCTGCCAGTCCGGGAAATAATGATAAATATGACTCCGCGAGATGCCCAGATATTCGGTTAAATCACGCGTTTTTACGTTCTCGATCCCTTTTTCAATGAAAAGCGCGGCCGCGCCATCCAGGATCCGTATTTTCAGTGCCTGTTTCGCTTCTTTCATGCTGGCCCCAGATTGACTTTGAGCAAGTGCTCAAATAGACTGCCCACAAATTTGAGCAACCGCTCAAACTTTATCTTACCAGAAATGAGAACCATGCGAACCTCTGAAAACGCTTCGCCAGCGGCGGCTTCCCACAGTGCCGCGCTGACGATCGGGCTGCTTGGCCGTCGTCACGGCAAAAAACTTATTCTGACGCTGCTGCTGGTTGCGTCAGAAAATATCCTGTACCTGCTCTACCCGCTGCTGGCAGGCTTTGCCATTAATGCCATCGTGGCCGGAAAAGCGTGGCATGCGGTGTTGTATGCGGTCATGGTGTTAGCGATGTGGACTCTTGGGGCCGCCAGGCGCAGCGTGGATACGCGCACCTTCGCCAGAATCTATGCCGGGCTGGCCGTACCGGTGATCCTGGCGCAGCGGGAGGAACATCACAGCCCTTCTGTTATTGCCGCACGGGTGGCCTTATCACGCGAGTTTGTGGATTTCTTCGAGAAGCATTTGCCGGTATTGATCACCTCACTGGTTTCCATTACCGGCGCGGCAGTCATGCTGTTGGCCATCCAGTTCTGGACCGGCATCGCCTGTCTGGTCATTTTAGGGTTTTTTACATTCTTTCTGCCGGGTTTCAGCCGCAAAAACGAAGCGCTGTACGTGAGGCTCAACGACCGGCTTGAAAAAGAAGTCGGCTTTGTCAGTCACGCGCCCGTTACGGCGCTCGTTCGCCACTATCGCGTGCTGGCCGGATTGCGCATTCGCCTGTCCGATCGTGAGGCTTTCGGTTATCTGGCTATTGGCGCCCTGATGACGTTGCTGTTTGGCGGAACCATCCTCACTATGACGTTGCGAGGCGGGCTGGATGCGGGGCATATTTATGCCGTCATGACCTATATGTGGATGTTTGCCATGAGCCTGGATGACGGCCCGCAGCTGCTGGAAAAATATTCTCAGCTGAAGGATATCGGTAAACGGGTGAATACCGGCATGGTTTAAGCCGTGCAGAATGGGTTGCTTTACGCAACGTCACCTCTTTTTTTCAGGTTCAGGAATCATCGCGATGCCACAGTTTTTTATCGATCGTCCCGTTTTTGCGTGGGTTATCGCCTTTTTTATTGTTCTTACCGGCCTGATTGCCATCCCACAGCTGCCGGTAGCGCAATATCCTTCTGTGGCCCCGCCCAGCGTCACTATCAATGCCACCTGGCCCGGGGCCACGCCGGAGGCGATGAACGAGTCAGTGATCTCCCTGCTTGAACGAGAGATTTCAGGCGTTGATGACCTGCTCTATTTTGAATCCTCCAGTGATACTTCAGGGACGGCCAGCATTACCGTCACCTTCAAACCCGGCACAAATATCAAGCTTGCCCAGGTCGACGTACAAAATCAGCTCAAGGTAGTAGAGTCGCGTTTGCCGCAGGCGGTCAGGCAGAATGGCCTCAGCGTGGAGGCGGCTAACAGCGGTTTTTTGATGATTGTGGCGCTGAAATCCCCTTCCGGGCACTACAGTGAACAGGATCTCAGCGATTATTTTGCCCGTAGCGTGTCAGAGGAGCTGCGTCGTGTACCGGGCGTGGGGAAAGTACAGCTTTTTGGTGCGGAAAAAGCGATGCGGGTCTGGCTCGATCCGGTCCGGCTGTACCATTACCACCTTTCCACCAGCGATGTAACCACGGCGCTAAGCCAGCAGAATGCTCAGGTAGCACCGGGGCGCGTGGGCGATGAACCGGCCGTGCCCGGTCAGCGGGTGACCTATCCGTTGACGGTTCATGGTCAGCTGACCTCTGCCGAGGCGTTTCGTAATATTACGCTTAAGGCAAATACCGATGGCTCACGGGTCAGGCTAAGCGATGTTGCGCGGGTAGAGCCGGGTTTGCAAAGCTATGCCTTCGCCATTCGTGAAAACGGCAAGCCGGCCACGGCGGCGGCGATACAGCTTGCGCCTGGCGCCAATGCCGTCAGTACGGCGGAAGGAATTAAAGCGCGGCTCGGTGAGCTTGCGGTCGTGCTGCCGGAAGGCATGCAATTCTCCGTGCCTTTTGATACCGCACCCTTTGTAAAATTGTCCATCGAGAAAGTCCTTCATACCTTTATCGAAGCAATGGTGCTGGTATTTCTGGTCATGCTGCTGTTTTTGCAGAACCTGCGCTATACCTTTATTCCTGCAATTGTTGCGCCGGTTGCCCTGTTGGGCACTTTTACCGTCATGCTGCTGAGCGGCTTTTCCATTAACGTACTGACTATGTTTGGCATGGTGTTGGCCATCGGCATTATCGTGGATGATGCTATTGTGGTGGTCGAAAACGTGGAGCGGCTGATGGCGTCAAAAGGCCTGTCTCCACGGGATGCCACGCGTGAAGCTATGCGGGAGATTACCCCGGCTGTTATCGGCATCACGCTGGTGCTCACGGCCGTCTTTATCCCTATGGGATTCGCCAGCGGATCTGTCGGCATTATTTATCGTCAGTTCACGCTTTCCATGGCCGTCTCTATCCTGTTTTCTGCGTTTTTGGCCCTGACGTTGACGCCAGCCCTTTGTGCTTCTTTGTTAA
>Ga0157358_1000988_pt1 | contig 12286 bp, 3 predicted proteins | sample AttcapACBM2_FD_111484 | JGI IMG/M metagenome (GOLD analysis project Ga0157358, IMG submission 111484) | Fungus gardens microbial communities from leaf cutter ant in Botucatu, State of São Paulo, Brazil - Atta capiguara ACBM2 | ecosystem: Host-associated > Fungi > Mycelium > Unclassified ...
ACACTGTAATTCACTAGTCTGATAATCAACAAAGATAACTCTTATTGAACTTGATCCCCAGTGTTCAACGGCAACACACTAATCAGCACTCACTTCCATCTCAGACTTCTTCCTATTATCTGAAGTTGTGACCATGTGGCAGACAGATAGTGCAGCACATAAGCTGAAGCCAAGATTGTTCCACAAGTCTGCTCATCTCCAAGTCCATTCTGTGGACTCCCATCCCAGTGTGAACTGTGCCTGACACTTGATTAAAAAGCAGTATTGCACCTTGGTTGAAAAAATAAGAGTATGAGAAGGCTCTTGTGTTAAGTAGTCTTAGAGAAGGGATATTGAGTTTTAATATTATAACTTAGACCTTTGAGTAAGGGCAAAAGATGTTGTGGCAACTACTAGACACAAAGTCCAATAATCACACAAGATAGCAAAGCTCTCAGTAGGCTATCGATGTAAGGATCACAAGAAAACTTGATAAGAAGTCTTTACTGAATTGCTACTCTATTTATATAATTTACACATGGTCCATGCTACTTAATAATTACCCTACCCTAATGTCCATATATTGTCTATGAGTGCACCATGTGTACACCATGAGGTAGCCATGTAGTTAATATGCTTCTTGATGTTATCCATTTAGACTACTCTAGCCCACTCTAGCCTATTCTAGGCTTTTATGACATCACATCATGTGACATGTTATGTGCCTCTTTATCATCAAATAAAAAGAAAAAGAAATATAAAATCTAGAAAATAGATAAAAGAAAAAGAAAAATATTAGTGTCCAAGTGTATTATAACAAAAGATAGCTTTTATATTGAGTAACATAAAATAACTCAATAGAGTTCTTAGTACAAACTAGTCTATCTTATATATCATAGACTGTGGTTTGTATGCACACTATTGTTATAGGATGCTTGAACACTAATAATTTTTATTTTTCTTTTCTTTTATTTTTCTGATTTTATATTGATTTCCTTTTTCTTTTCTTTTTCTTTTTCTTTTGGAACAATGAAGAGGCACATGACACTGCAGTCACATGACAGGTCACATAATGTGACATCATAAGCCTAGAACATGATGGAAGAATCTGGAAGATGATGTCAAAGCACATATATATAACATGGTGGTCTTGAGTAAGGAATGAGGTGGATATGAGATTGTAGTATGGACAATAGGACAGGCTTAATTATTGGTAGCATGGACCAGGCATGTTTTGTATATATAAGACTCTAATTTAGTAGGGACTTCTTGTTGAGTTCTCTTGTAAACTTCCCACATTATATTCATTCTAAGAGATTTACTTGCTTGTGATATCATTTGTCATTGTGATAAGTAGTTGTCACAACAACTATAACTAAACTATCCTAAAATATATGTATTTTTTATAAGGCTAATATGTTGTTACTATGCTATACAATGTTATTTATTCCAGAACCTTTTATAATCTTCTCTATATCACGTATTTGTATGATAGTTGTGACTGTGATATCATGCTGAAACTCTAACTCTAAATCAAAAATAAAATAGAAATAGAAAAGAAATTTAAAAAAATAAAAGAATAAAATAAAGTCTACAGCTCACAACTCTAATATAAACTCTCCATCAAATATTCAATTCTACTCAAGATTAATCTATTAACTATTGCTTACTTAACAAAATCACTCCACAATTCTAATTTGAGCAACTACCTTTTTCCAAAGCAAAGATTACTAATGTTATAAAAAATACAGTAGTTTGTCCACTCTATAACCCAGCCATATTTCTTGGAATCATTTCAAGGTTTTAGTGGCTAATATTAAATATATTATGAACTTTGTCAATATAGCTAATTTATATATCAACCTCAGATACTAGCCATTCCATTTCAAAAATTCAACATTGATTATCATTCCTAAACCTAATAAACTAGCATATAATACTCTTAAAATATTTTATTTTATGATTCTCCTAAACACTCTTAGAAAACTCATAGAAAAAGCTATTAGTAAAAGACTTCAAATTTATTTCATTATCTTAGATTTAATTCACTCAAACCAATTAGCAAATATTAAACAATGCTCTATATGTTATGATATGTTCAAACTCTAATATTTTGTTTTGTTTTTATTTTATTTTAATTTATTTTCTTTGATTTGATTTTTGTTTTGTTTTATTTTTGTTTTGTTTTATTATCATAGGCCTAGACTCTGAGAGAAAGTGCTGGAAGAATAACATTAAGATATATATTGTGCACTCAATGATGATGTATAGACATTAAGGTAGGGTTATTTATTGTTAGTATAGACTATGTGTACTTATATAAATAGTGTAGAAATGTATTGGAGACTTCTTGTTGAGTTTTTTTTGTGATCTCTATAAAATACCATCTTGAGTTTACTCAGTATTGCTATTTGGTCTTTGTAACTAAGTAGTTGGCATAATACTACAATTGATGCAAGTTTATACCTTATTTACCTAATGTACACAAGGTAGATAAAAAGATTACACATAAGTATGCTAGTATTTGAATTTTTTCTATCATTCAACTACCAGCTTCTTTTAAAGATACTGAACAAAGTAGGGTTTGACCCAAAAATTGCCACTTTCTTTTCTAGTTATTTAATTAACAAACAAACTCAATATATATAAAATAAGGATCTACTTTTTCTCTTATTTTATCTATACCTTACATTACTCTAATTTTTCATATTTTTGAGAAAAGAACTAATAGTCTTTCATCTTCTATTTTTATTTTCACTCTTTCCTTTATTAACAATAGTTTATTCATTTTTCAGGATAAAATTTACAAAAAATCAAACACAAATTTATTTTGTAATTATAGTATCATTTCCTCTCTTTTCAACTAGTTTAGACTTGTGATTGAACATAACAAATCAGAAGTCTTTTATTTTTCTAGGACAATGAAGAATACTGAATTCTCTTCTCTAGACCTCAAACTATTAGGAGAGCTTCTTTTGTAGCTGAAAGATACTTCAAAGTACCTAGGTTTTATTTTCAACAGGAAACTATCTTTCTATTAATGTATTTGTTAGAAACAGACCAGCCACTGAACCAGTTACACTAAAAGTGTACAATGTCAAGCTTAGCTTTGACATCTGGCTAGTACTATATATGTACTTCATACTGTACTCCTGACAATATTCACTTATATACCAACAAAGCCCTGTCTACTATTAAGGGCATGAAGATATTAGGTAATTCCACTAGAGGGTTGTTGCCTATATACAAATGACTGTTATATAGAACTTGTATCATGCCTATTATGTTATACAGCTTCTAGTTATGGTATTATAAAGAAGTACTTCTCTTTCAGTCTTTTAAGAAGTTGAAGAAGATACAACAAAGAAGAGTGTTATAAATTACAGATGCATTTTTTACATTGCCATTATAGAGAGTAGAGGCTATAGTAGGTCTTATACTGATTCACCTGCATCTTAACAAAATTAGTAGGAGGCACTATCTGTGAGTTGTATCTCTACCTCAACAATATACTTTCAATTTCCTTCTGGATGAGCACTACTTTAAGAAGGCCAAACTCTATCACTTATCCATGGTTTATCCATGGTTTATCTTACATATAAATAGCAATCAAAGATCAAAATTTCAATAGTAGATACTAATAATTGTTTAAATAAAGTATTCCTTTTTTTGATAGACTTTACAAAGAACTTTCTCCTACATTTTGCTTAGTAGATATGTTTTCTAATCATTTCTCTTTCCATCTAGTGAACCACAAAGATGCTAATGCTAAAACTACTTATTGCAGCAAACTTAACAAAATCTACAAAGAGTCTCCCCTAAATCCAAATACTGTCCTTATCATCTTTGATGCTAATGTCAAGAATAAAGTTGTAACTTTAATTTTGCATGTTTGAAAGGGTCAAAACATTATTGCCAAAACAGTTTATTGCACAATGAATATCACTTCTACTGAAGCAGAACTCTTCTCTATTAGATGTGGGATTAATCAGGCTGTTAAACTGCCAAATATCAGTCAAATCATTATCATCACAGACATCATACTAGCTGCAAGACATATTTTTGATTTATCTACCCATTCATTCTAGTTACATTGCATTGCTGTGTCTCACAATCTCAAAGTCTTCTCTAATAGAAACTTGTTAGAAATGCAAAGCTTAGATGCTAGCTTTTTCATTTAATATTTTCTTTTTATTATTTCTTTTTTTATTAATGTATTTTTCTATTTCTTGAACCTAAGGTTAGGATTAGGAAGACAAGATCTTGCTGTCATACACCAGTCACATTAGATGACACAGTCACAAGTCATGAGATCACAGAAAAAGATGTAGAAGATTTTGAATAGATGACATTATAACAACATATAGTACACATGGTCTTTAGGGTAGGCTAGAAAAGTAGTAGCACAGACCATCATAGTTTAGTATATAAGGTAGACATTTCTATACAGAGTTCTCTATCAAGTTCTCTTGTATTAACCTAATACAAGATTTATTCACTTGTTCAACTCTAAGGACTTGAGTTTGTAACAAAACTCTAATAATACAATTTCTTTTTGGGATTGCCCTAGCAGTGACAAATAGCCTTCTTACTTAGTAGTCAACAAAGAGACTAAGTATTCTAAGCTGAACCTTATTCTTTCTAGCAAATCTTTAGCAAAAAAGGAGAATACAATACAATTTTAAAATCATGGCAAATATATTTTCAAGTGTTGGATTATAAGAAAAAGAACTTCCTTGATCTAAATGATAATAACAACATATCTATTTGGTTTACTTATGTGAAAGAAGATGCTTAGCTTAAACATATCAAGCACTCCAATTCTTTGTACACATGTATTACCAAAGCTATTACAAACCATGTTCCTATTAGTGAATATTATCTTAGATTTTTCCCTTAAGAATTATTCACTTATCCTTGTGAAAACTATCCAATTGAAATATATCATTGCTTTTCTTGAGTGCAACCCAGGAGTGTTTTTCTTCTATGAAGGTATCACTTAGTACTAGTTTCACTGAAGTCATTATTTTACTTAATGTAATTTAGTATTATGATTCAAATCCCTTAGAGTTGGAATAAAAACAAAATCTTAAATTGGGTAATCACAAGAGAACTCAATCAAGTTCTAAGTACAAACTAGTCTACTTTATATATCATAGACTATAGTCTGTGTGCACACTATAACTATCCTACTCTAAAGTATATATACTTTCTATAAGACCAACATGTTATGACTTAAAGCTCAAAGTGTTTAAGCAATAAGACAACTCTTGTATTGAGTAACACAAGAGAACTCGATAGAGTTTCTAGTACAAAGTAGTCTTCCTTATATACTACTACTCATGGTCCATGCTCACTACTGTGCACCCTACCCTAAATGACTATGTGTATGACATGAGGCCAACATGTGTTGTTCATGTTGTATGACATCACTTTATTCCAGAACCTTCTACTCTATTCTCTCAAGTTCCATGATCAGTCTTGTGACTACACCATCAACTTGTGACTGATGTGACAGCGTGACCAATAAACCCTAACCCAAGTTGTTCTAAAAATAGAAAAGAAAAGAAAAAGAAAAAATAAAATAAAGTGAAAAGAGAAAATAAAAAATGAAGTCCACCGTCAATGATCTTGACACAACATATTATTGCTATACTATATGATATCATTTGTTCCAGAACCTTCTATAGCCTTCTCTGTGTCACATGATTATGTGACAGTTGTGACCATGATATCATGCTAAAATCTTAACCCTAAGTTTTTTTAAAAAAATCAATAATTTATTATACAAAGCATAAGAGCAGACTACAGTAGCTACTTTATAACTATGTATATTTAGAGCAGACAATATGAAAAAGAAAAAGAAACTATTCTACATTGAAGATAGCAAATGTTCATGTAATACTTTCTCTAAAAGGAAAAGTATTTAGATTATATTCTAAGAAAGAAATAAAGTAATTCATTATCTCTTTCATCAGATTCCAGTAATTGTTGAATCTTCTACACTTATAGAGAATATAGTATCTTGTTTTGATTGGATAAAATCCACATAGGCATTTGAACTCTTCTTTAGGGAAAAATCTTAACCAATATTCTCTAATTGGCATATGATTAGTAATAACTCTAGTGGCTTAAACACATAGCAAATTTGAAAACCAAAATATTCTATCTATGGACCTTCTTTTGTATAGAATAGTTTAATTTCTGATAGGTTGTCATTTAATAGATAGAGAAAAAATTTTATTCTTGAGATCTGATGATTTGAAAGTTATACACTATTCATCAATGAGGTTGTTACACTCTTTTTTCTTGCTGGAATCCCATGATACTTTGTTTGGGTATAAAGGGACAAGATTAAAGTGTTTAGTTTCTTTGTCTACCATTCTATATAAAATCCATTTATTGTTAGGACAATCCTAAAATGTTATAGTGTTGTTCTCATGTTTGTTGAAAAATACTCTAAGTTCATTAGATATTGCAATTGAGTGATATTGCAATTGATTGTTGATGATATGGGTATATAGAAGAATCAAAGATTTTCTTAGCTATATAGACAATATTAGTAATGACTATGATGTGTGAGACTTCCTGCATTTGAATAGCTTGGTTAATTCTGTATCTAATTGAGAATAATTCTGCTTCTGTTGATATAATGTTGATGGTATGATAAAGCATTTTTTCAGAAGGTTGTTGAAGAAATAGATATGAACAATGGATAATGCAACATTATTTTTATTGCTAGCATCTGTAATGACAATGATAGTTTTTGGATCTAATAATGATTTGAGAATAATATTATCAAGTTTCTTACAATAAGTTTTCTTGCTTTCATTAGAGCTTCAATTAGCTTTATGAAAAGTATATGATTATAAAAAATGTCAATTAATATATTATCTGGAAAAAATTCATAATTTAGAGAATTAAAAGAAGTGAAAATTCTATTTAATCAATTATTCATGTTGATAACAGAGGTTTTGATTTTGAATTTTTACTCAGATATCATATTTTCTAAAGCTAGATGATGTAATTGAGAATTTGGAGCATGTCTTTTCTCAAGAAAAGATTTGATAATGTGGTTGTAAGGAAGAGTGGCTATTTACAATCAGTTTTTACCACTCAACTTCTAAAGATGAAAGTGTATAGGAATAAGGCCTGCTATGGCCTCAATTCCTATGGAAGAAAAGATACAAAAGGCACCTAAGATCCACAGAGCCACTTATTATTGCAATTTGTTAAGTTCTTTGAGAGGAAATAATAATAGAGTATTGTTGTAGTGTTAAAGAGAAAAACTATACAAGACAATTGAAAGAATATATATATATATTCTATAAAGTAAATGTTTTTGATATGGTAAAAGACCCCACATAGAGTTGCTAAGCATTTTCATACACTTATAGTAAATAGAGCCTTGTTAGTATAAAACTTGATATGTTGACAAAATGTGAATTTTCTATTGAAGATAAACCCAAGATATTGCCAAGTGTCTTTAGAGTGGAGAATAGGTTCAAAGGTAGGGAACTGAAAATACTATGTGATCTAGAAAAATGGAAAACTTTAGTTTTTTCATGTTTTATTACAAGTCCAAACTGTTTTAAGAGAAACAACATGATGTTATAGCTATAAAATAAGTTAGTATTCAAAATATCAAAAGATTTCTCTTGAGAGATAAAAAGACCATCATTTACAAAATAAAGAAAAGATACAGGTGTTTTTAGATTTTTTATTCTTTTATCAAAGACTTGAAGAATTGGAGCAATGAAAAGAGCTAACAAAATAGGAGAAAAAGCTGATCCCTAACCAACACCTACATCTATTATAAAAAACAAAGATGTAAAGCTATTTCATAAATATTTGGTTTTTCTATTTACTAGATAGTCAGAAAAGAAACAAGAAATTCTTGAATCAAATCCTACTTTTTTGAGAGTCAAATGTTGTGACAACTACTAGTCACAAAGACCAATAGTAACACAAGCAATAAATCTCTTAGTAGGATATCTATATAGGAATCACAAGAGAACTCAACAAGAGGTCTCTACTGTATTTCTATACTATTTATACAAAAGTCTCATGGTCTGTACTAATGATAAATTGTATTGTCTATACTTCCACCATACCTTACCCTCATATCTTCTATAAGGATACTAATTCTGACATTATTCTTCTAGTTCTTTCTCCCAAATTCTAGGCCTATGACCTCACATTGTGTGACATGTCAATGTGACCACAGTCACATACCTCTTCCTCATCAAAATAAAAGAAAAATCAAAAAAAGAAATATTAAATTAAGAAAAATAGATAAAATAAAAAGAAAAATGTTAGTATCCAAGTATACTATAACATCAAGGATATTAAATGGTGATTTAAAGATGGAAAGAATTGAGCAATATTAAAGACTAATATACTCATCTGAAGATTCTTGACCTATCCAAATTGAATTAAATATATTAAGACAATATCCATATCTATTGTAAAGCATTGTTTAAGTTCTTCAAGTTGATTTAGATGAATGGAATTGTTAGTGATTGAATGGAATTGTAAACATTAACCAATAACTTTTCTATCAACTTGCTCAAAGTATTCAATAAAACAATAGGATGGAAAGACTTTGGAGAATTTTAAGTGACCTTGTTAGGTTTAGGAATAATTATGGATAAAGACACTTTGAAATATACTGGCCAATGACCTATGTTAATATATATATTAACTATATTGATAATGTTTTCCAAACATTTATTGTTTTTAATGATTAGCTTGAAATGCTTCTACAAAATTCTATCTGGTCTAAAAGCATACAAGTTGTTGCATTTGCTAATAGATGTCATAAATTCCTTTCTTGAAAAAGAATTCCATATTAAGTATAGTTTAAAGGAAAGCTCCTTTAATAAAAACACATTCACTCATTGACTTTGTGCTAAGTTAAATATTTGATGTAAAGCTGTTCACCAGTTTTTAATCTTGATGTATGGCTGTCTATTATATTGAATTGCTTCAATGGTCAAAAGTTTACATTTTTTGATCCAATTTATAAGGTTCTATATGTTGTGGCAACCACCTAGTTATGACAACTTATAGTGGGATCCACTAGCAATAACTCACTCAGTAGGAATTAAGATAGTAGGGTTCATAAGAGAACTCAATAAGAAGTCCCTACTGTATTGCTACCCTATTTATATAAGTTACATATGGTTCATGCTATGACTATACTTCTACTGTGTATACCTACCCTAATGTTCATGTGTCATCCATGCATGCACCTTGTGTATACCATGTGGTAGCAATGCAGTTAACATGCTTCTTGATGTCATTGTCTAGACTACTCTCAATTATTCTAGACTGTAGACTACTTTCAATTGTTTTAGACTGTAGACTACTCTCAATTGTTCTAGGCTTTATGACATCATATTATGTGACATGTCATGTGATCTATGTATCACATGCCTTCATATTGTCATAGACTAATATAATAATGTCTTCCACTAATATATAAGAAAATATCTTCCCATGCTTCCTCATCTCATAACATCATGGTTTATAGTTCTTTGACACAATTTCTTGAATCTTGACATCAAAAAATTGGTGTTCCCTAGTCTTTACCATTCTCTTGAAGTCTTTCCATTCTTCAACTCATTTAAATATTCTGTAAGCTGTTAGTTTTTCCTGACATCTCTTGTTCTACCAATCTTTAGACTATCTTGTAATATTGACTAGCCAAGAATACACTTGCCATATATATTCTAATATATCAGCATACTCTTCAACTATACTTTCAAAGAATTCTATAGTGATAATATTAATATTCTGGAATGTCTTTATGAAGTCATATATGAATTCAGATTCATCTTTGCTATTCTTTATGATAATACATCTTTTTTGCTTGATAAACTCTTTCTCAATTATAATATTAATAGTGAGAGAAGTGTGATCTGAAAGAAACTGAAGTTCTAGATAAATTTTGTAGTTATTGAGTTCCACTAAGTTAGAATGTAAAAAAAAAGTTAATAACAGAATTTAAATTGTGTTTATTATTGAAATATCAAGTAGGAACCTGTTAAATAGGAGATAATAAAGTGAGATCAAAAGAGTCCACAATTTCTACTAAACTGCTGTTATGAGAAGAATAAAAAGGAAATAAAGGATTCTAGCTACTATCTCTAATGTTAAAATTGCCAGCCATAATTAGTACATTATGAATATTTGCTTCAGTATTCTTGAAATACTTTAAGGTTGAATCATTATTGTTAGAATAAATGTTAATCATGAAAAAAATTGAGCCATTATTAAAAAAGAAAAACAACAGATGTTTTTGTGGTTGAAGATGTTCTTTCATAAAGAAAAATGTATAGAAATCAAGCAAATATTTATATAAGAAACAACCCTAGAATAGTCATATTTATTATGAGTTGAACTGGAAAATATAATCCAGTTTAGATGGTTAGGGATCCTTATGATCTTATCTCCCTCTTCATTAAAAACACTTGGAATAGCACAAATAACTGACTATAAAGGCTTTTGAATAAAAAGAATGTTGAAATTTTTTTCTTTTTCTAATATCATATTCATGAGTACTTTGTTTTTTCAAATGTTCTGTGAGAATATCTTGAGACTCTTGATAATCATGCTTGAGCAGCACTCACAGCTGAGTGAATTAAGTTGTTTTTGGTTTTCAAGAGTTTCTGATACTTTTTTGTATGCTATTCTTTGTCAAAGCAATGCTTCCAAAAAGAACAAGTATTTGAATTAGCTTGATGATTATCTTTGCAGTTTAAGCATTTGAATAAGTGTGGATACAGTTCACTCTACTTAGTTTTGAGTCTATTACAAAATAAACTACTTACTTATTTGTAATATCTAAATCTTAGGTGCACTCTCAGAGATTTAGGAGTAATTTAGAAGTTCAGTAATAATGATTAAGATCAATATAGATAATAAAGGATAAAGATTAATAAAAATTGATAATAATTAATATTATTAAGTTTGAGATCTAATTCTTAGATACAATATATAAAATAGTAATAGTCTATGTATAAGCTGTTTCCATCACATGATCAAAACTTGTATCTAATGGGAGCTGTTATCTATCATAGCAGATGTCAGGCTAATTTTAGAAAATAACTAATTATATTACTATATTAATATGCTAGTATCTCTATTGATACTTATTGTTATGAGATATACCATATATGTTATGATCCAATGCTCAAAGTGTTAAGCAAAGAACTAACTCTTGTATTGAGTGACACAAGAGAACTCGATAGAGTTCCTAGTACAACGTAGTCTACCTTTTATACTAGTACCCATGGTCCGTGCTAGTTACTATGCACTCTACCCTAAATGACCATGAGTATTACATGAGGCCAGCATGTATTGTCCATGCTATATGATGTCACTTTGTTCTAGTTCCTTCTACTTCATTCTCCCAAGTCCCGTGATCAGTCTTGTGACTACGCCATTGATTTGTGACTGATGTGACAGCGTGACTGATGAACTCTAACCCGAGTTGTTCTAAAAATAGAAAAGGAAAAAGAAAAGGAAAGAAGAAGAAAAATAAAATGAAAAGAGAAAATAAAATAAAGTCTACCATCAACGATCTTGACATTACCCCCCTCTTAAGATTTCTCCTCCAGAGAAATGTTCTGTTCTCCAATCTCTTCCTCTTATCTTCTCGTTCTCTTCCTCCATTTTTTCTTCTACCCTCTTTAAATGCTCGCTTTCATCGATTTGCCTATCTTCCTTCCATCTTTTCCAATTCTTTTCTAATTTATTTAAATATTCCTCCTCAAACCTTCAATCATCCCACCTGTACAACAACTTTGCCGTGTATTTCCCTGGTAATTCCATTCTTCTGTATTCTCCCTCCTCTTCCACTTCTCGTCTCACTACTACTTCCTCTCGTTTGAACTCCTTTATCAATTCTTCTGCATTTTTTAGGTTTTCTCTCCTTTCCCAAGTATCCCCCTCTGCTGTAAATCCCTTCCACCATATTAAATATTTTTCTACTCCCCTTATTTTTGTCTTGTTCAATATTTTTTCGACTTCCCATTCTTCTACTTCCTCTACCTCTACCAGTTTCCCTTCTTCCCTCTTCTGTCCTTTCATCTGTTTCTTATATCTCACTATCTGGCTTACATTTATTACTGGATGAATTCTCATCGAACTTGGCAACCGCAACTTTACCGCATTCGACGATACTACCTCCTCTATTGTATAAGGTCCCACGTATCTCTCTGTCAACTTCTTGCTTGGTCTCTCTTTGAACACTAAGTCCTTAGTGCTCAGTAATACTCAGTCTCCCTTTTTCCATACTTCT
>Ga0157358_1000989_pt1 | contig 12286 bp, 10 predicted proteins | sample AttcapACBM2_FD_111484 | JGI IMG/M metagenome (GOLD analysis project Ga0157358, IMG submission 111484) | Fungus gardens microbial communities from leaf cutter ant in Botucatu, State of São Paulo, Brazil - Atta capiguara ACBM2 | ecosystem: Host-associated > Fungi > Mycelium > Unclassified ...
ACTGAAACCTCCACTCAGGGTAATAGGGGCTTTACCACTGAAACCCCAAGCATCTTCTATAATATCCATTTGTATATAAGACTAGTAGTTGCACTATAATTTGCTAGTCTGATAATTAACAAAGATAATTCTTATTGAACTTAATCTCTAGTGTTCAATAGTAATACACCAAATCAGCACTCACTTCCATCTTGGACTTCTTTCTATCATCTGAAGTTACGACCATGCAGTAGACAAGCAGTGCAGCACATAAGCTAAAGCCAAGGTCATTCTACAAGTCTGCATATCTCCAAGTCCATCTTGCAGACTTCCACCTTAGTGTGAACTGTACTTGACAGTATTATCAGACTCCCAAGTCTGCTATCACTTCTGAACAGTTCCATCTACTAAATTTTCTGTTGCAGTTCCACCTGCAATTTAGCTTTATATTTCACACTTCAAGTCCAAAATGGCTTTCTCTCACTGTAATTCTTCAACTTTAACTCTGGTCCCACTGCTTGGGACATCTTTCAATACTACCTCGTATTTCAGTGACCATCTGGCTTATCTACCAAATGCTCCATAACACTCAAGACAAATTTACCAAAGAGGCTGCTCATCTCTGAGATCTCATTTTAGTACTATCTATTCTGGCCAAACAGTTTTGCCTGTTTCTGGCCCAAGTATCATCCCTGTAGACAATGATCTTAATTGGAAGGATACTCTGGCTGCTAATCCTATTACTAACTCAATAGCTAATAGATCTACATCTTCTACTTGCTCATAGTCAAAACTCTATCAGAGTGATAATACTAATGAACAATTGGCTGATGTACTCAGCTAACTTGCTAACACACTTAATTATAATTAGACTCCTAGACCTAATACTAATGCAAGGGGAACTAAAGCTCACATTTCCAATACCTTTAGCAACACTAAGTCTAACAAGCTCAATAATTTTCTGTTCTAATATCACCTATATTTCCATGCTAACCCGGTGCAATTTGATATGGACATTGTGAAAATCAACTTCACAATGACTTATCTTACTGGAGTAGTCCAGGACTGGTTTGAGGTGAGCCTCAACCAAGAAGATCAGAATATCCTTCAAAACTGGCTCTCTGACTGAAACCTGTTTGTGGATAAGCTACATTGACATTTTGGCCTCTCGGACCTTGTTGGTGAGGTAGCCAACATATAAGACAACTTCTGCATAAAGCCTGGCAACAAGATCTCTACTTACAATATGGACTTCATATGCTATGCCTCCCAATTAGGTTGGGAAAATAGTGTGCTCTGCCATCACTATTACTAGAGACTTCCTAATCAGATCCAGGACCCTAACTCTATCTGGGAACAAGGAAAACCCATCTCATTCCAGAATATATATACTTTAGTGATGACTATCAATCACTGCTACTGGAAACGTGACCATGAACACTACTATGCAAAGCAGGTGGAGAAAGAGGCCCTTGAGTCTCACTCTCAGAAGCAAGAGAAAGCTTTCATCTCTAACTCTTCCACAGCCTCCTAGAACAAGGCAAATCTATCTTTAGTAGCTTCATCTACCAAGAATCCTTCTTCCAAGTCATTTCCATCTCCTGCTCCCAAAAAATAATCCAATACTCTATAGGTGAACTGTTATAAGATGAGTGTGTGGACAGACTTTGGCTAAGGTTAGAATTAGCTGGACATAAATAAGTAATTATTAGTCTACAACAGAAGAAGAACACATGACTTCCAAGTTATGTGATAGAAGTTTAGAACAGTCTGGAAGAACTTAGAGTCTAGAAGGATCAAGAAGAGTCTAGATAGGAGTTAGGGTTAAGAGTGACGTCAAAGGACAATGGTTCCTCATGGTATACACATAGTGCATACATATATGACGGAGATTAAGAGTATGATGTCAGAGCACATGTATATGGCATAGTAGCCTTATAGTGGATGAGTAATAGGACATGAGGATGATACATAGACATTAGGGCAGGTAGATATTGTTGTAGCATGGACCACATTGTATTTATATAAATAGAGGAGCAATACAGCAAGGGCTCCTTGTCAAGTTCTCTTGTAATCCCCACTACTAGATAGCCTACTGAGAGCTTTGCTGAAGTCAGCATATCACAAGTGCCATTCTGGCAAGTGGTTGCTACAACATGGACCTCTCTTCCAAGCTGGCCAGCAATGGCAAGTTAACCAGTAACTAGTGCAAGAAGCATCTTGAAAATGACCTGTGCCTCTATTGCAGTGCAGGAGACCACAAGCTGAACTCTTGTTCCAAGAAACAGACTACAGGCACTTCCAAGGGCTGCAGTGCTTTAGTAACTGCTGATACTCCAGTAGCTGCTTTCAAGAAACTCTCAGAAAAATAGAGAGCAACCCCCAAGACTCCACACAAACTGAGAGCCATGTTGAACTTCCTTGTGCAGCAATGAGTCTGATTCAACTCAATGTATCTGCTCTTTCCAATCCTCATTCACTAATTGTTTCCCTTACCTCTCCCTTAATCCTTGGTCAGGATCATCTTAATAAAATCCTGTTCTGAGCTCTCATCAACTCCAAGTCTACTCATTGCTTTATAAACTCAAAATTTGTAGATACTCACCACTTGAAGACATCCACAACTCCTCCAGTTGCTCTCTGCTTGTTTGATGGTTCATAAAACAGCACTATCTCTGAAATTGCCAACTTACCCATAATTTTTTCCACTGGTGATTGTATGAATCTGGACTTCCATGTCACTCTGCTTGATTCTTCCTACTCTTTGGTTTCTGGATACAACTGACTTGCTCAACACAATCCACTGATTAACTGGATAAATGGGTTAATAAACTTCCATCTATCTTTGCAGAAAAATCTCACTCCTTCTTGTGTCACAGCCAACACACCATTGATATCTCTATCCTTTCTGGACATCTTTCTGTAATCATCAGATTCTGTGGTTTCCATACCTGCATCTGAAACCTCTATGTCTAACTCTGGGTGACCTAATATTACTATCATTGGTGCTACAGCATTCTTGTGTGCATCAAAACTTCCAGGCTCCAGCAATTTTGAACTCTGTTTTTGCTCTTTGGACATTCAGGCTAATTCTGCAAAACTTGCAGAAGCTTCTGATCTTTCTAATGTCCCTTCCAAGTATCATGAATTTGCTAATGTTTTCAGCAAAACTAAAGCTGAAACTCTCCCTCCTCATCATCCTTATGACCTCAAAATCAATCTGGAAGAGGGTACTCAAACTCCAGTTGGCCCTATATACTCTCTTTTGGCATTCAAACAAGAGATTCTGAAGAAATTTATTGAGGAAAACCTCAACACAGGTTTTATCCAACCAACCTCATCTCTGCACAGTGCACTAGTCTTATTTGTTAAGAAGAAAGATAATTCACTGTACCTTTGTGTCGATTTCCACAGTCTTAACTACATCTCCAAGAAGAATTGTTATCCACTTCCACTTATCTCTAATCTACTGGACTCACTTTGTAAAGCTCAGATTTATTCAAAGATAAATCTTTGCCATGCTTACTATTTGGTTCACATTGCTGATGGTGATGAATGGAAGACTGTCTTTAGAACATGCTATGGATCATTTGAATGGTCTGTAATACCCTTTGGTCTCACCAATGCTCTCATGGCCTTTTAACAATTCATAAATGATATTTTCACCAATCTCTTAGATGTTTGTGTCATGATCTATCTGGATGATATACTCATCTACTCAAATAACATGTCCAAACATCACTGGCATGTAAAAGAAGTGCCCAAGCATCTCCACAAGGCTGGTCTTTATGCCAAAGCAGAGAAATGCAAATTCCACTCTGAGTTGGTAGAGTATCTGGGATACATCCTCTCCCCTTCTGGCCTTACTATGTCTGACAACAAAGTAAAGATTATTCAAGACTAGCTGGAGCCTAAGAAAGTCAAGGACATTCAATCTTTCTTGGGCTTTGCTAATTTCTATCACTGGTTTATCTTCAATTATTTGGACATTGTCATTCCATTGACATGTCTCACCTGGAAGGACATTTCTTGGAAGTTTGACTCTTCCTGTTGTAATACTTTCAACTCTTGCAAGAAGGTATTTATCTCTGCTCTCATCCTCACTTATTAGATTTTTGATACACAACTCATCATGGAAACTGATGCTTCAGACTATGCTCTTGCTGCAATCCTCTTCATTGTTAACAAAGATAATGAAGTTCATCTAGTTGCTTTTCACTCCCACACTTTCACTGCAGTGGAGTTGAATTATAACACACATAACAAGGAATTGCTTACCATCTTTGAAGCTTTCAAGATTTGGTAACACTATTTGGAAGGTCCAGTCTATCCCATCGATATTGTTATGGATTATAAGAACCTTGAGTATTTTTCTACTACCAAGGTATTGACCCAGAGGCAAGTACAGTGGTCTAAGTACCTCTCCCAGTTTAACCTTGTCATCAGGTTCTACTCTAGTCATCTCAGCACCAAACAAGATGCTCTCACTAGATAATAGGATGTCTATCCTAAAAGGGGAAATACTGGCCACACCACAATCAACCCTCACAACTTAAAACCCATCTTCACTCAAGAACAACTTGCAGTCTCCATATGAGCTACTGTCCTCTTTTTCTCTTCTCTCTATATAGCTACAGTTGTGAATCTGGATACCCTACATCAAGACATTCTTTCAGCTCTCTCTAGTAACCCAATTGCAACAAAACACATTCCTGCAAATAGCCAGTGGTCTACAGACCCAAATGGTCTTCTTCTTCTTGACAACACAATTTATGTACCATTTGCTAGTAACCTCCACACACATGTTCTCCAGTATAATCATGATCACATCTTTGCCAGACATTTTGGTCAAAACAAAACACTAGAATTAGTTTGCTGTTGATACTCCTGGCCCAGCCTCCATGCTGATATACAACAATTCTGCAAGTCCTGTGTCACTTGCATGTAATCCAAGCCACAACATCACAAGTCCTACAAATCTCTCAAACAACTCCCTATTCCTGAACAACCATGGAATTCCATTTCTATGGACTTCATTGAGAAACTTCCATCATCCTCTGAGTTTGACACTATCTTGGTCATAGTTGACTGGCTCACCAAGCAGATGATCTTTATCTCTGCTCATGACACCATCATGTCTGCAGACTTAGCACATCTGTTTGTCCTTCATGTATTTTCTAAACACAGCATTCCTTCCCATGTCGTCTCTAACAGAGGCTTAGAGTTTGTATCAAACTTCTTCTATTTCTTAGGCACTGCTCTTGACATGCAACTTTACTTCACTTCAGGCTACCACCCTGAAGGTGATGAACAAAACACACAAATCAGACTCTCAGACAATACCTCCATGTATATTGTAACTACCAGCAAGACAACTGGTCTGAACTCCTACCTTTCATGGAGTTTGCTATTCTTATTAACTTCCAGCTTCAGTACACTTTTCAGGGTTTCTTTTCAAAACTTCTTTTCATTTTAATTCTTGATTTTCTTACTCACACATTTAGATCACAAGAAAAATTAAAATAACAATTAAAATAAAGAGAAACAAAACTACTAATCTAACAGAAGACAAACAATGGAGTTCCTTTCTCCTGACTTTCTCTAGAGCTATCCTTGGACCCCTCCTCATCATTTCTGCTCTCCTTCTTCCTGTTCTTACATTCTAAGCTCCACCTCTGCTCCATCGCAGCCCCAATCCTCTCCAACTAGGCCATGTTCCTTTTTTGGCCCTCCACCAAGTTCTGGAGGGACTTTCCAACTCCTTGGTACTCCTCCATGAGTTTCTGGAGTATCTTTTCAATAGCACTTAGAACCCCACCATAAGTGGGGATCATGGCCAGGGTGTTGGTGTTGGTATGGAGTACATACTACTGCTTGAGAGTGATATACCTGGTATATATGAAGGATCGACTATGAAAGAAAAAATTATTAAAAAAAATAATTATAAGTATGACTAAAATTACTTACCTTGAGAGGTGTACCAGGCAATTCTGCCTAGCACTCACACACCTCTCATCTTCACTACAGCACCTCTGCAGTACTTCTCTGGTTACCTCTCTTTAGCCTTCTTAGAGGGCTATTACCCCTCCTTGTCTCTAGCAGCAACTTTCTTGTGCTTAGATCTTATAACCTGGGATCCCTCAGCCCCCTCCAAAAGGGCAGCTTCTTCCTCTAGCATCTTGTTTTGGAGCTGTTGGAGGTACTCTAATGTCTTTCTCTTCTTCTTTTCCTCTTTTGCAACCCTCTATCTCTTAGCTTCCTCTCTAGCCTTTTCCTCTACTTCTCTCCTTGCTTTCTAAGCCACATACTCAGCCTGACGCAACTTTGCTGCTTCTTCCAGTTGGATCAGGAGCTGCTGCTGCTGCTCCTTATGCCTCTATTGCATCTTTTTCTGCTGCTTTTCAAGAATCTCAGCATTGTTTTGAGAAATGTCAGAGAGAGCAGGGGAAGATATAATGATACAGAAATAAGAGCAAAAAACTTCTTTTTTGTTTATGTATTGTTGATCTAGGTACTATTATGGGATTTTTGGATAAACTCAATAGAACTTCAAAGGCTTAGTCCTAAAGGTGGAATACTGTCATATGCAAGTCCACCCATCTGGAAATTACATCCCCACAGTGATATCATCTCCAAATTATACAAGTCCACCTTCCATGGTAGCCACTTTTCTTGCAACATGTCTTATAGTAGTGCTGCAACCATCCAGATATTCCATCTTCCACAGTGGAAATACTCTTATTCAACTCAGTCTTCCATAATAGAGTTACTCCTGTCAGTGTCTCAATACTGAAACCTCTACTCAGGGTAATAGGGGTTTTACCACTAAAACCCCAAGCATTGTTATAATCTTAGACTTAGCTCAGGTTACAACTTAGGCAAAGGCTTGAGAAAGGGATAAGAGTAGATACAATTGGTAAAGTATAAAGATACAATACAGTATCTACTCTATATATAATGAGAGCCCATGAGGAAAGCATTCAGAGTACATAATGCAGTCGAGTTAAAATACATGAGATAGAGGCAAGGACATAGCACCTACTATATGAGGTGCTGACTAAGACAGTTGTGGTACAGCCAATCATATCGTCATTATCCTTGACCCTAGTCCATACTGTATACAGAAGGCATTGATTGTAACAAGCATCTCCTATACTATCCATTTGTATATAAGACTAGTAGTTACACTGTAATTCGCTGGTCTGATAATCAACAAAGATAACTCATATTGAACTCAATCTCCAGTGTTCAACAGCAACACACCAAATCAGCACTCACTCCCATTTCAGACTTCTTCTTATCATCTGAAGTTGCAACTACACAGCAGACAGACGGCACAGCATATAAGCTGAAGCCAAGATTGTTCTACAAGTCCACACATCTCTGAGTCCATTCCATGGACTTCCACCCTGGTGTGAACCATGCTTGACAGTCTTGAAAGATTCATCTTGAAGTTTGTTTTGCAACATCATGCTATTTCTCTGTGGTATTCAATTTTATATAGACTATTACACTCTTGGTATTTTGATCCATGCATGCAACACATGTATGTAGTGTGACCTCATTTCTAGTAGTTCTTGCATTGAGGGACATCCAGATTCATATTCATGTCTTTTATTGTGATAATGTGTCAGTCTACATTAAAACTTTTATTAATAAAACATTTGGCTTTAGTACTATTCTGTAAGTTCTATATATTAACCTAGACAACTGCTATATCAGATTTGGGTGATGCCTTAATAACTTGAGGGCAAGAAGCTAGAACTATATCATCAAAGATATGGATACTCTTGATAACACTCTCTATTATATCAGATGTAACAGACAGATTAGTGTCTTCTCAGAAGTAAGAAATATCTAAAACTTAGGTATGATTTGGATTGGGGGAGTCTTGAGCTTATGACATCATTTGAATCAACATCATTTAAGTCCTTCATGTATTTCTTCATAGTTTTAAGATCAGAAAAGGCAGCTACTTTGTTGGTAATGATAACAACTTTCTTATTATCAGATCAAATATAATCAGTGAAAACTTCAGACTTTATATCTTTAAGCAATCTATTAATATTAGAAATATAACTATTAGCCTGAGCAATAATTCTTTCAGAGTTGTTAGTGCCTATGGAAATGATGATCTGTTTTCTAGAAGAGCTTTTAGTTATTATGTTTATCTTTGGTTTGTCTTTTTGGGTTGAGTTATTCATGATTTTGTGAATCTCATTAACTTTGATGGAGAGTAATTTTAGAAAAGTATCTTTGATCAAATATTCTCAATATTACTCTTGGATGCTTGAGTATATGAACAGTTATTATTGTTAGATAAAGAGTTCAACAGTTGATTCTTGTTGAAATATTTGAACTTGGCTAAAAAAGTCTTACTCAGCCTAGAAAGAATATGCAGTGGGATTCTTGACATGTCAGCTTACTTCCTCTCTATTGGTTTGATAGTGGTTCTATTATTGAGTGTCTTAATTAAATTGCAAAGACACATATTGCCTAAAGGAGTTGTTATTTTTGTTGGCTGTTAGTTTGTCCTAACCAGACTCATAAATGGCTAAAATGAATTTCCAAGCTACAAACCCACATTCCAAAATTTTTGGGATATTTTAAGCTATCTTGTCTTTTAATGAACATTGCTTAATGAAGATATCTGTTAGGCATGGTTCACACTTGAAGGTGAAAGTCCATGAAGTTGGCTCAGACATGCACAGAGTGTAGAAACTTCATGTGATGAGCTCAGTGATGCAGATTTGTTGGAACAACCTTGGCCTCAACTTATGTGTTGTGCCTCCTACAAGCTACATGGTTGCAATTTCAGAGAATGGTCTTGTAAGAAGTTGTAAGGAGAGGAGTAAAGTACATCACCATTGACACCGGAGATTTAGCATCAACTTTAGTTGATTATCAGGCTAGCTATTACAAAGGGGTCACCAGCCTTAAATATATAAAATAATAAAAGGAGTAACTAAAATGGATCTCTAAGCAAGTGTTTCATTAGTGAAACACTACATAGGAGTTCAGATTTGGAGAGGGGAAAACTGTGCATAAAGTCCAAGTAAATTTGCAGAGTTTGAAGAAGATAATTAGACAATGGACAAAGATGAATATGACTGCAGATTTTGACTCAAATAAAGCAAAATGACCATGGACTTTTGGTAGAATTAAGTCCATTATAAAGTACCAAACTATTGATGGAGTTTTGGGCACAAATAAGGCCAAATAACTGCAGGGATTTGATGTTGTATTGAGATCAAACATGTTTCGGACATGTTTTGGAGTTTGGGATATGACAATATCACACTAATACCTAACCCTATGTCCAAAAAAATGAAAAATAGATGAAAATGAAAATAAAATAAGTCTATTGTCTTCAACTTTAACATATTATTTCTGCAACACATTTCTATAGCAGTGATATAATTGTCCCTAAACCCTTCAAGTACTTGGTATTCTATAATAGAGATATTTCTATCAAACTCAGTCTTTTATGGTGAAGTTTTCTTATTGACCCCTATCAGTATTTCATGACTGAAACCTCTGAGCATCTCCTATCTATTTTACTTATATATAAGACTAGTAGTCATACTGTAATTTGCTAGTCTGATAATCAACAAATATTCAAGTGAACTTGATTTCTGGTATTCAACAATAATACACTACATTAGTACTCAATCCCCTTTAGACTTTGTTCCAATATTCTGAAGTTGTGACCACACAGCAGACAGATAGTGCATCATATAAGCTAAAACCAAGGTTATTCTGAAAAGTTTATATCACTGAGCTTATCATATGGAGTTTTCACACTCTATACATCTCTGAGTCAATCTTATGGGCTTTTACCTCTTAGTGTAAACTACATCCAATGTATAGAGAGTATATAGACTTTAAAATAGGTTAGTTGTAGTATGTATAGACTATGGTCTGTAGTATATAAGGTAGACTAGTTTGTAACAGAAACTCCATCAAGTTCTCTTGTGTTAATTCAATATAAGATTTCTCTTTTACCTGAATACTTTAAGGTTTAAGTTATAACAGAGTATTCATGGGATTTAAGAAGTTATCTTTCTACTATAGAAGATAATGTAGTCTAGATATCTGTGGAGTTTGATGCAAATATAAATAAGACCAAATATCTACAAAGTTTTGATGCTCAAAATACCAGTAGTGTTTTGGCTTAAATAATAGTATGAACTTCACTATAGAGAGTGAAATATCTATGATATTTGAATACTATCTTTATAAGAAAAGATATAATCCAGAATAAAGATGAATTGCAATCTTGGCAGAGAAAGATATAGCTTCAGATATGAGTTGGGTGTTATCTATATTAGAGATGAATATAACTCAGAGTTTGGACTGTAATAGCAGTAGAAAAAAGAGTTGGGCCTATGTTATACCATCTAAAACTCCTGTCAATACTGTAGAGGTTGTATTCTGTCTTCAATATCATCAAATTAACTGCTATTTCTAAAGATCTAATATATAGTAGATATCCTAGCCCTTTGTGTTATGGCTTAAGTTCTTGAGTAAAGACAAAAGAATTTGATAGAGTTCAAAGTATAAGTTAGTTGTCAGGTGTGGCTTACATAAGGAGGCAAAATCCTACAGGATTGGCTCAGAAATATATAAAATGTAGAAACTTTATGTAATGAGCTTAGTAATACAGGCTTGTTAGAATAACTTTGGCTTCAGCTTATATGCTATGCTATTTGTCTACTATATAGTCATAACTTCAGATCAGTGGATGAAGTCTAAGATAGAAGTAAGTACTGATGTTGGTGTTTTGTTATTGAACACTGGGGATTAAGGTTATCTTTATTGATTATTAGACTAGTAAATTACAGTGTAACTACTAGTTTTATATACAAGTCAAATAGTTAGGAGATACTCAGAGATTCTAGTATACAGCCCCAAGTAGAGATTTCAATAGTAAAACACTAATGGTGGTTAAATAGAAAAACTCTGCTATAGAAAACCAAGTTTAATAGAAGTATTCCTATTATGGAAGACTGGATACTTAAGTTGTTGTATCATCACCATGGAGATGTGTTGTAAACAGGATGGCTGTTATAAAAGTCAGACTTGTGTCAGAGATATTATAATGACAATACTATTACAGAAATGTATTTTCAGAATAGGTAAACTTAACATATGACATTAGTCTATCTTATATCCTTTAGACCATACTCTGTGCACACACTATAACTAACCTACCTTAAAGTCCATGTGCTTTTTATAAAACCAACATACTATTATTATACTATATGATGTTATTTATTTCAGAATCTTATATATACTTCTTTGTGTCATATGATTGTGTAACCTGTGACAGTGACATATGTGACCACCTTGTAACAGATGTTATACTTTTGTGACTTGTGTGACAGTCACACATCACATCACATCATACTTCTTTGTCTAAGTCTAAGATAATAAAAATAAAAATAAAACCTAAAATAAAATAAAAGGAAAATGAAAATAAAAGAGCATGAAAGTAAAATAAATTTAAATCCATTATCCACAACTCTAATACCTTATCAGATTCTATTATCATTGATAAAGAGGAAGAATAGAAGATTGAATTTTTTTGATTAGCTACTAGCACCATACAAGATATCAATATCTGGTCAAGTAGAAAGACTTTGTTTGAAAGTGAACTCTTGAAAAAATATCAGTTGTGTTTATGCCAGATTAAGTAGTAGAGTTTTGCTATTTCAATCTCTAAGCTTTGTAGTTTATTCAAGCAAGTGAGTTCTATACTATCAATTTCAAACATATTGTTAAAATCAGAGCACAGGTGATAATTACAAGATTCTAAAAGCCTTAGAAATCACTCTGATAGCTCAGGAATTACCTAGTAAACTGTAGACAACTGTAAATAACTAGAAGTCAAAAACACATCTACAGAAAGTAGTATATGTGATTATGTAATATACTAACTAAATGAGACACAATCCTGAAATTAAGTCCATACTAACTATAATAGAACTGAGAAGATCAATTCTAACATCTATACCATTTGCTTTAAGTTGTAGTAATTTAAAAGAAAGTATTATATCAGGCACAGTTCACACCAGGGGTGAAAGTCTGCAGTATAGACTTGGAGATGTGTGGATGTCAAGATCGTCAATGCTGGACTTGACTTTTCTTTTCATTTTTATTTTACTTTTTTTTTCTTTTTTCTTTTTCTTTTTCTATTTTTAGAACAACTCGGGTTAGGGTCTATCAGTCACAAGACTGATCATGGGACTGGGGAGAATGGAGTAGAAGGTACTAGAATAAAGTGACGTCATACAGCATGGACAAC
>Ga0157358_1000991_pt1 | contig 12273 bp, 6 predicted proteins | sample AttcapACBM2_FD_111484 | JGI IMG/M metagenome (GOLD analysis project Ga0157358, IMG submission 111484) | Fungus gardens microbial communities from leaf cutter ant in Botucatu, State of São Paulo, Brazil - Atta capiguara ACBM2 | ecosystem: Host-associated > Fungi > Mycelium > Unclassified ...
ATAAATGACAAGAGAGATAGTGGAGGGATAGATAGGGATTTTACCACAGTAAGAGGGATAAAGATCGGAAACATTATATATACAAATACAATTAATAGGAGAACATATGATGAAAGTGGAAAAGGTTTCTCGATGAGCTCTCACTTGGTGTTATAACTCAGAAGGGCATCTCGATGTTATTTACAATACTCTAGTGAAAATGTCTACAATTGTGGATACATAGTGTAATGTAACTTGATGTTGCCACATTTGATGCATTCCCGAATGAAGTGATGGTGGATATCAATGTGCTCAGCACATGAATGCAAGACTGGATTGCCAGAAAGTACAATTCAACTTTGATTATCAGCATGAATAGTTGTAGCATCAGTTTGTGAGAAGTCAAGCTCCTTGAGCAATGTTTTGAAGCCAAATATAAAGGGACCTAGTGTTTACTCCACCATTCCAGATGCCAAACACTACTGCAAACCCTGCAGAGTTCACTATGACAATTTCACCACACTTGTGCTCCAAACCATAGCCACCACTAGCCTCTCAACAATTACTATTCCATACTCTCTGTCATACTCTCTGTTATCATCAGGTGAACCCTTGCCTTTCTTGGTAATCTTCTAGACATTTCCATCAGAGTTTCTAGCTATCTGATCACTATTATTCTTTGTTTATCTTAATATTGTTCCACTAGATTAGAATGAACTGTAGGATACTTATAATAGCTGCAATCTTCAGAAGTATTATAACTTAAATCTCAAGTTAAGATGAAAGATACACTTGTTATAATTCAAGACTCAAAGTGTTAAGAAAAGAAAAGAATCTTGTATTAGGGTTAACACAAGAGAACTTGATAGAGTGTCTAAGTACAATGTATCTATCTTATATATAGTGGGCTGTTGGTTTATACTACACTAAACTTAACCTATCTTGTATATTACATGTCATTAACATATGGTCTGACATCATCTCTAAGAACTTTTTATCATATTGTGTGATTATGTGACCATGACATATGACTGTGACATATATGATATTATAACTAATCTACTCTCAAGTCCATATGCTTTTCATAAGGTTAATATACTATTACTATATTATACAATATCATCTGATTTGGAATCTTTTATAACATTCTTTGTGTTATGTGATTGTAATCTGTGACTGTGACAGATATCATACCTTCATTATATGTGACCATTATATATTATGTTATATCACATTCTTTTGCCTAAGTTCAAAATAAAAAGAAAAACCCAAATAAAATAAATGGAAAATGGAATAATAAAATAATAGAATAAAAGTTATGTCCAATGTTCACAACTTTGACAAGAAAAAATTATTCTGTTTTCTTAGATTTCTTCTAAAGATAAGCTATGTCTTATTAATAACTAGACAATAATATAGTATAGACAACTGATAATCACTTACTAATAGTAAGTTCCATAGTAGTGAGCTTAGGAGCATGATGTTATAAACTTGAAGATTAAGGGTTAAGTCAAAAGAGCAACCTTAGATTGGATAATTATAAGAGAACTTAATGGAGTTTTTAAGTATAATGTATTTATACTTGGCTAATGGTCTGTGCTATACTAACCTAGCCTATCCTAAAGAGACATGTGTAGAACATGCTATATAACATCATTGTTATAACTTAAAGACCTTAGTATTGGTCAATGAGAAGAATCTTGTATTAGAGTTAACATAAGAGAACTCAATAGAGAACTCTGTACAGGATTGCCTATCTTATATACCTAAGACTACTGGTCTGTACACTACTACTTTAGCCTATCCTAAATAACTATATATTAAACATATTGTATGATATTATTCCTTTTAGAACTTTTTACTATCTTTCATTGTGATATGTGATTTGTATGACTGATGTGCAACAGTAACATATAATATTACACTAAACCCTAATCCTAGTTTTCCAAAATAAAAAATAAATTGAAATAAAAATAAAAATGAGAAAGAAAAGAAAAGAATCTTAAGTCTAATATTTACAACTCTGACAATCATTGTTTTAGAACCTTCTACAACCTCTTGTGATATGTGATTGTGTGACTGGAACTGTGATATCACTCTAAACCCTAATCCTAATAAAAGTAAAAAAGAAAAGAAAATAGAAAATAGAAAATAAAAATAAAAACAGAAAAATAGAGTCTATTGTTCATACTCTAACACATGAGTAATGATAGAGAATAAGATAATGGTAAATAACTAAAATACTACTAAAAGAAGAAGGAAAGAAATTTACAATGAGTACATAAAAGAGACTTAGAATAGAGATTGACAATGTACTTATGGGATTTTACAGAGTTTGATAAAAACACTTCAGGAAGACTGTGGAAGCCAGTGAGGTAAATGTCAGAATTGAGAACGATGAACTTGGCTCCTATTTTATTTTATTTTATTTTTTTTCCTTTTATTTTTTTTCCTTTTATTTTCTCTTATCTTATAATAAGACAAAGAAGACAAAGTGTGACACCATCACAGGTCACATGTCATGGTCACAAGAGGTTACACAATCATGTAATGTAGAGAAGGGCATAGAAGATTCTGAAACAAGATAAAGTCATATAGCATGGTAATAGCATATTAATTTTAGGGATGAAGCATGGTCTTTAGGGTAGGCTAGATTTAGCTTAGCACAGACTATTAGCAAAAGGTATATAAGGTAGACTAATCTGTAGTGGGAACTTTATCAAGTTTTCTTGTGCCACCTAATATAAAAGTAGTCTTCTGTCCTAACCCTTGAACTTAAGTCATAACAGTAAAGAAGTAACTAGTGAGAGACAAAATCATTATGAGATTTGGTAGTGGAAGAAACAAATTCTCTTACAATTTCTCTATTCAGATTACTATATAAGTAGGCAGTTTTCATGTTAACACTATGAATATCTCAATCTTCGAAGATAGTAACAGCTAAAAACAAATATATTGTCTCATAGTAAACAACTGAAGACAATAATTTATTAAAGTTGATTTCTTTGATCTGAGAAAATTCTTTTATAAAAAGTTAAGATCTTATTATATACTAACTGACTGCATCTAACTGTTGTAGCAACCACTTGCTGGAATGGCACTTGTAGTATGCTTACTTCAGCAAAGCTCACAGAAGGCTATCTAGTAGTGGGGATTACAAGAGAACTCAATAAGGAGCCCTTGCTGCATTGCTATCCTATTTATATAAGTTACAGATGGTCCATGCTACAACGATGTGTCTACCTTATGTCTACTCCATAGTGACTGTGCAAAACTGTGCATCCTGCCCTAACGTCCATGTGTCCTATATGTGGTAGCAATATGGTGTACATGCTTCCTGATGTCATCATCTAGACTCTTCTAGCCTTGTAGACCCTTGTAAACCGCTCTAGACCTATGATATCATCTCACATGACTTCCAGGTCACGTGCCCTTTTCCCATTGTAGACTAATAATAATACTACTGTCCTATTTCTGTCCTAACCCTAACCCTACCTAAAGTCTGTCCATACTCTTGTCTTATAACACTAACATTTGTCCTGAATAACACTTATCTTATCTATAACCTTTTGTTTTCTTTTATGATAGATTACACTCTATTCCAATCATCTATCAACTTAAGGATAAGAGTCTTTCTATTTCATATCAAATCTCATAGAGTTCCAAACAACAATTTCACAGTATCTGATAATCAAGAGTATACATAGTAGTTTATTATTAGAAAAACACTTTCTATATTTAAGAATCAGAGTTACTATGTGTAGTTTCTTAGTCTGATAATCAACTTTAATTAAGTGCCACACTTGTCCTAAATTCTTATCTAAATCACCTTCTTTCTAAATAACAAAGTTAAGCTAAGCATAACATTTTCCATTGAAGCCAAGGCTATTATCTACATAGCATCTACTTCCAAATCCACTTCCACATCTGTATCCACTAAGTTGCATTATCTGTTTCATCTTCCATGCTATATTTGTGAATTTATCTGGTAAGTATGAATTATTTATAACAAATCTATAACAATCATCAGACTTATTGTTGAACATCTAGCAATTCTTGATTACTTTCCATTTTTTGGGAAGATCCACAACTTTATAGACATTTCTAGCTTTGAGCAATTTCAGCTCTTCAAGGCAGAACTCAAGCCACTTTTTTTGAATGTTAACTGGTAATTTAGTGAAATCTCCAAGGTTTTTGAGAACTGGACAAGACTCTACTACATGTTGTGCTAAGAGAAAGCAAATTTGCTCTACTCCCTCTTCTCTTGCAAGATATACCAAGTAGTCAGTGATAGCTAACTCAGCCAATTCATCTGTAGAAGGTAAATTGTCTATTCTACATCTATTATTATTAATAATAATCAGATTTTAGCCTTCCCACTAAATATTAAATATAATATAATCTTATTTATTTCAGTTATCACATGAGTTATATAGGTAATCAACTCTATTTATCCTTATAATCTTGGGCAGTAGATTATTAGAGAATCTTTATGCATTCTGATATATTCTTTGTGATAAAAGACTTGACAGGATATTGGTAGAATGTTCTTATTCCCCATAGATATTTTCTTCTCTAAATGATATCTAAGTTTGATGCCTAGATCTCTTCAATTCAGGACCTTCTTACAGTGTTTGCAGAGCAGATTTCAAGGGTTGTTGAGAGCTGAGAGGTTATATTTCAATATCAGAGTCAACATCATCAACCTCTTCAATCTCTATCATGGGTTGTTTTGAATAAAAGAAATGAGTTGTATGTGGAATAGGTACTGGAGCAGATCCATCCTTGCTAGAAAATCCAGGTACTAATGATTCAGTCTCTGGACTTATTTTATCTAATAACTTATTATATAATTTATATACTTTCATATGAAAGTCAGTGCATTTAGGAAAGAATTCTTTGTTAAAGATAGCATGTATGGTGTAGAAAATAAGATTTCCTTGTATATGGTGCATAAAGGTATAACTATTATCCTCATACCAAATAAATATCATCAATTCAAAATATAACACAAGTTTATTGGCACAAACTTTATTGGAATGAAATATATATGCTTTAATAGATATATATGAGTTGTAGCTAAAATAACAAACTCCTATCAGAAATCTGGTAGACATGCTTCAAGTTGCATTGACTGTGCTTTTGTTAGTGTAAATATAGAGTACTAGTCTTATGAATAATCTCTTACTCTCTCAAAAAGGATTGTAATTCTGACATCATGTATTCTCTTCCATTATCAGTATGCAATCTCTTTACAATAAGAAGTTGTATTTGACCAGATTTAGAAAACTGACTTAATTGCTTCTACAGCTTCAGACTTTTTACACAGGAAAACAATATTGTAATAGGAGGAATAGTCATCAAGAAATATAATATAATCACTTACATATACTTTAAATAAGACAAGGTGGGGAGCTTAAAAAGATCTAAGTAAATCAATATTAGAGACTCACTAAAGTAAACAGGATTCTAGAAAAACTACATTGGTACATTTTTTCAAGAGTACAACCATAGTAGATATATTTCTATGTTGGGAAATGGATCTTCTTTCTATCTTCAACATTGTCAAGAACATAACACATAACTTCATCAGATGCATGTCCACAATCACAATGCAAAATCTTTAAGTCCAGGTATCTTGTTAAAAGACTCATAAGATTAGAGACATTATGCTTAAGAATATGAGTTCTCATATTACCTCAAAAATTAGAAATAGCTAATGGAACAGTATCACTGAACTTATCATGGAAATTAGAATCACTTCTACTCTCAATTCAGACTGAAGGATTTGTCCAGTAAAGAGGAGACATATTTGTATGCTAAAGATACAATATGCTGGCTATAGTTTTAACATAGTGACTTTAGTAGTTCCCATCTCAAGATCAAAGATTTTATGTTCAATCAGAATAGTACCAGAGACAACTATAAATAATGGTGTATTTTTGACTTAACCATGATTATCCAGAGTTATATCAACAAAGTCAGACTCAAACAGAGTAAAGTGGACAGAGACATCAAAATCTAAGAATCATTTATCTTTATAAAAGCTTCCATAAGGTACTTTTTTATTCTTACACAAGAAACATAGTGTCTTTTCACATTTTGAAAGATTCATAGTAATAGACAAGTCAAATAAAACAAATTTACTTTAACTTGGAGCTATGTATGCATTTTTAAGAATAGTTAACATAGATTAGATGGACTAAGTCAAGAAATTTAATAAATCATTAATCTGTAAGAAAAGGGTCACATACTATTAGTTGCTAAGAGTCCAACCACCCAATTCATATCTATCATTGCTTCCTAGAAAGTTCACATTATCATTATTATCTGCTCACTTGATAAGAGTGACTACTGTACTGTAAATAAATCAACCTTTATGAGAGAGTAATTCCTAACATGTAGTTTTACAATTCTAGAGGTCAAGGTCTCAACAGATGGATCAGGTAACTTCTTCTCCAAGTGCTTCTTGTAGAATTTGAATGCTTAGACTTTTACTTGTGCCCAAGGTCTGAAAGTAGGACCACTCTGAGAAGTACATACTATAGAAAGACAAACAGTAAGTCAAGGGACTACAACTGAAGGCTTAGGAGAATAGAATTAAATTAGTAAAGAAATGGCAGCCATGTTTACAAAAGCAATGGTACTGTCTGTCTGATAGGCATTGCTACCATTTTTGTTCTAGTCCTTTGTTTTATCTGCTTAGTGGATATTACTATTATTTTTACCTCAGTTATTCTTCTTTTTCCTCTTTTGCTACTTTAAAGAACACTCATTCTGCAACTGCTGCTGAGAGTTCTTTTTCCACTAAGATAGTTTATTCTTATATGGAATACTAGAGTAGTAGATAACATTGGCAGCATTAGTTTGCCTAGAGAATTCTATCTAGATGGCAGAATATATAACATTCTAAGTAAGATTGGAGATAAACATATGAGAAGAAAGAAAAATGCAGAAATAAAATCCTATGAGTGAAAGATTGTAAACAAGAAAGTAATTTCTCTCAGGATAAAAGAAATGTTGCAATTGTTCCCATGAAGTCTCACATGGAGGGAATCAAGCTCAGTGATCTGAAAAGCAGGATTCTGATTACTGGAGATTTGGAATATAATTGTTCTTTGGCAGTTAGCAGAATCAGTAAGCTTAGAAAGAGTAGCAACAAAGTTGATCATTATTATTGATAAAGATAATCAGCATGAATTAGGGAGCAAATGCAGCCAGCTCAAGTGCAAATATTCAACCTAACTAGTGATAAGCTATTAACACATATAAGATACAAGAGGATTCTACAGATATGGAGCAATTTAAGATCAGCTCAATCCATAATAGGCCTAAGAGTAACAAAGTGTCAGTTTACTAGTAATGTTGATCAAGCTCTTTTCATTAGTAGAAAGTAGCCTAAAAAATGCTAACTAGAGATCAAGACAACTGGAGTTCATAACCTGTTGGAGAAACAAAATATATAGCAGTATAGTACAGTATAGACAACTAATGACCACTTACCAATAGTAAGTTCTATAATAGTTGTTAGAGCAACTAGTAGGGTCCACAGACTTTCATAACCTCCATGAAGTCCTAAAAAAACAAAATAAGAACTCTTGAAGGCAATAACTTGTTATGATTTAAATCTCAAAGTGTTAAGATAAGAAAAGAATCTTATATTAGGTAATATAAGAGAACTCAATGGAGTTCTAGTTACAAAGTATCTACCTTATATATACTTGGCTAATAGTCTATACTATACTAAATCTAGCCTACCCTAAAGAATATGTATACTACATGCCATTGACATATGGTATGATATCATTGTTCTAGAGTCTTCTATGTTCTTTTGTGATATATAATTGTGTGAATGTGACATATAATGTCATACTAGCCCTAACCTTAAGTTCTAAATTAAAAAATGAAATGAAATGAAAATAAATTAAGTCTATTATTTTCAGCTCTAATATAATTATTCTAAATACTACTAAGAATACATTCTAATTTGGTAGAATAGTATTGATATAACTAGGGAATAATAGTGATCAAGTAGTCAGGAACCCAAATAGAAGTGTTTAAAAAAATTACTGAGAAAGAAAAAGAGCTTATAATAATAACAACTAGAGTAAAGTAGTACTGGATATTATGACTTAGGTTTCAGAAATAAGATGAAAGCATACTATTATATTAAGTAACATAAGAGAACTTGATAGAGTTCCAAGTACAAGCTAGTCTACCTTATTCACTTCAGACTGTGGTCTGTGCACACACTACAACTGATCTATCCTAATATCCATACACTTTCTATAAGACTAACATGTTGTTATCATATTATATGATGTTATTTATTCTAGAACCTTTTACATTCTTCTTTGTGTCACATGATCATGTGACCTGTAACAGTGACATATGTGACTATCACATTACTCAAGTCTAAAATAGAAATAAAATTAAGTTCATTATTCACAACTTTAATACTAAAACCTTGAAAATTATGACTTGAAGTCTGACTGTAGAAAATAGTAGTATTGATCTGAAGAAGACCACAGAGTTCAGTAGGACAGAAGTGTTGTATGAGAGTTGAAGACAGTAGACTTTGCTTTTTCTTTATTCTTTCTCATTTTCTTTTTCTTTCTATTTATTTTCTCTTTTTGGACTTAGGATTAGAATATAGCATAATATTATATTGCTGTTACAAACACATCATACTACATAACACTGTGTCACCCATACATCACACATGTCACAGTCATGGTCACACAATCACATGTCTCACAAAAGAATGTAAAAAGTTCTAGAACAATAATGTTATACAGCATGTTTATCATATGCTGACCTGATGGGTAGTATATAATCTTTAAGATAGAATAGATAGGGTCTTGCACAGATCAACTAGCTAGCATATATAAGATAGATATTTTATACTAGGAACTTCATCAAGTTCTCTTGTGTAAATTCTATACAAGGTTTCTTAACTAAACTCTAAGTCTTGAATCATGACATGTTGACTACAAAAAGACAGAAAGACTACAAGGTTTGGCAATACTTGAGTACTTGAACTTTAGTTAAAGATAAGTCCTCTGATATCTGCCTTTCTTTTTAGATTACTGCATCTCAAAGCAATAGTAACTAGACAAAGCTTAATGGCTAAGAACTTTATAGTATGAATAAATCACAGGGCCTCAGGGTTGAGTCTGTGGAATTCCACTATTCTGTCTAGTGCAAATATCTCTGAAGTATTTTCTCATAAGTTTTTTTCTAAATTAAAGCCTTTCTATTTGATTAGGTACTAATACTATGTCATATACCATCTAATATTCATTATTAATTCCATAAAGTTCCAAATGATAACCTCTGCAGTATCCAACAATTTAAAGTATGCATAGTAGTAGAGTATTATCAGATTTACACTTCTATATTTAAGAATAGTAACTATATACTATTTCTTAGTCTGATAATCAACTTGAACTTGCACCACATTCATCTTAAATCTTTCTGAGCTCCTGTTATCTGAAATTATGACTACATGACAAATAGGCTAGATACAATATCATCTGTTGAAGCCAAGATTAATTATCAATGTAGTATTACTTCCAGTCCTCTCTATTTCCTTGTATTGCTAAGTTATTCTTCGATTTTTTGTCTTCTGTGCTACATTTTCAAATACTCTTGGCAAGTGTGAATTGTTACTAACAACTCATCTATACTAGGAACTCCACTGGGTTTTCTTATATTAAACAATACAAGTTTTCTCAAGAAAAGATTCTTAGTTAAGTAGAATATGAATGTTGTTAGAAAAGATAGAGATGATACATTAATTAGACTAATATGCCTTATAGACAGTATTGTAATCTGGTTTTAGATTGCTATTCTAGAAAAATAGTTGAACTTGACTACTATCATGTAGAGATTAGTATAACTAGCCTCTAAAATCAAAGTTTAAAACTCATCTAGATATCCTTAACTGTATAAATCTCTTGATAATAGGTAGTTTCTCCTAGTTTTTTAACTACTTCAGTCACAGTATTGACAGAGAAAAAGTGCTCTCTAAAGAGCTGTTCAAACTCTGGCTATGTGGTAATGGAAAAAATACCATTGGTAAACTCTTGATAAAAGATTTTTTCAGACTATTTCAAAGTATGTTCACTCCTAAAAAAGGATAATATCTAAAGAATCTTATCCTAGCCAGAAGTAAACTAATCTGTAGATAGCTAGATATAAAGAGAATAGGAGCTAATAAAGTATTAAGGCTACTTGTTATGACTTAGGCTTAGATTTAAGCAAAAAATACACTCTTATATTGAGTAATATAAGAGAACTTGATAGAATTTCTAAGTACAAATTGTCTATCTTATATACAAACTACTGATGGTCTATGCTACATTCCTTTAGCCCTACTCTAATGACCATGTGTTTGCCTTGAGGTCAGCATATGTTAATCATGCCATATAACATCATTATCTCTAGAATCTTATATATTATTTCATCACATAATGTGAGCATGTAACTTATGTGACTGTGACCATGCTGTGACTGTGACATGTGACATCACATTTTGTCTTCTTTTCCTATGTCCAAATAAAGAAAAAAAAACTCAAAATAAAATAAAGGAAAATAAAATAAAACCAAGTCTATTGTTCACAACTCTGATACTACTAGGCAAAGCTTATCTTCAGGGAATCCCAAGTCTATTATACTACTCTATACAATAGCTAAGAAAATAAAATGGAATTTCCTGTAGATAACAGCTATTCTAAATACTCTAGATAGTCTATACCAATTAATCTGAGTACTAGGTAAAACACTCCAGATCTAACTTCAAAATAATTATATCAAATGGTTAGAAACCCAGACAAGATATTAATATTGACTAAAATGTAGAGAGCTCATTAAACAATAGTTGAATAAGAAATATTATGATTTTCTTGAGTGTTGTGGCAACCACTAGTCATAAAGACCAATAGCATTACCAAAGTAAACTCAATAGGAAGTATCTCATAAGAATTACAAGAGAACTTGATAAGGAGTTCCTAATATATTCCTACTCTATATATACTACTATTACAAGTCCTATCCTAAACTATATATGTTGTTCATGAGTCCACTATACCATTACTACATAGTGAACATGCTACAATCATATCTTTAACATTATTATTCTAGCTCTTTCTACCATGTTCTATACCTATGACATTATATCATGTGACTATAGTCATGTACCTCTTTATTGTCTGAAAAGAAAAAGAAATTAAAAATAAAATTAAAATAAAATCAAGAAAATTAAAAGAAAATGTTAGTGTCCAAGCACACCATTGTTACAAACTTAAGATCTTAGAGCTGGTCAAAAGAGTGAACCTTGTATTGGGTTGACATAAGAGAACTCAATAGAGAACTCTGTACAGGATTATCTATCTTATATACCAATACCTCATGGTCTATGCTAACTACTTCTAGCTTATCCTAAACAGCTATATGTTTGCTTTAAGGCCAACATGTATTAGTCATGTTGTATAATGTCATCCTTCCAGACTCTTCTATATTCTTCCATATAACATGTGACTAACTCTAACCCTAAGTTCTAAAGATAGAACAGTAAAATCATAGTAAAAAAGAAAAGAAAAAAGAAAAAGAAAAAGAAATAAGAAAGAAAGTGAAAATAATTGAAGTTCTCTGTTTTCCACTCTGACATTACCCCCTCTTCAAGGTTTCTTCTCTGGAGAAACTGACTTCCATTTTTACCAGTTCCATTCCAGCTTTCTTAGATATTTCTTCTTAAATTTTCCATCATTTCACCTGTACAACATTTTCACTGTATATTCTCCTTGTAACTTTCCCCTTCTAAAGTCCTTTTCCTCTGTCATATCCAACTTTTCTTGTCTTCTTACTTCAGCACTCATTCTTCTCTCAAATTCTTCTATAGCTTCCCTTGTATTTTCTAGATCTTCTTTCCTTTCCTATGTGTTGTGCTCTACTGTAAATTCCTTCTATCATACTAGACACTTTTCTATTCTCTATATCTTTCTTTTATTTAATATTTTTTCTACCTCCCATTCTTTAATGCCTTCTGCTTCGATTGGTTTTACTTCTTCTTCTTTCTATCCCTCCACTTATTCTCTATATCATATTATCTGACTGATATTCACTATCAGATGGATCCTCATCGAGGTTGGTAGTTGTAACTTGACCACATTGGTGGATACCACCTCCTCAATGGTATATAGACCTATATATTGGTCCACTAGTTTCCTTGCTGGTCTTTCCTTAAACACCAAGTCCTTTGTATTTAGCATTACTCTATCTCCCTTCTTCCAC
>Ga0157358_1000994_pt1 | contig 12265 bp, 14 predicted proteins | sample AttcapACBM2_FD_111484 | JGI IMG/M metagenome (GOLD analysis project Ga0157358, IMG submission 111484) | Fungus gardens microbial communities from leaf cutter ant in Botucatu, State of São Paulo, Brazil - Atta capiguara ACBM2 | ecosystem: Host-associated > Fungi > Mycelium > Unclassified ...
AAGAGCCCCTCATCCATGTGTATTATGCCTACCTCAAATCTACTTGAGGTTATTATTACAATCATAAGACCTTAGAGTTGGTCAAGTAAAAGAATCTTATATTAGGGTTAACACAAGAAAACTCAATAGAGAACTCTATACAAGACTATCTATCTTATATGCAAATACCTAATGGTCTGTGCGAGCTATTTCTAGCCTATCCTAAATGACCATGTGTATGCCTTAAGGTTAACATGTATATCACACATTGTATGACATCATCTCTTTCAGAATGTTCTATGTTCTTCTATGTATCTCATGACTTGTGACTGTTACTGTCACTGTATTATCTGATGTGACTGATGTGTAACCAAGTGATGTTGTCACTAACCCCAACCCTAAGTTCTAAAAATAGAATAAAGAGAAATAAATCAAAAGAAAATAAAAATAAGAATAAAAAAATAAGAAAAAACTAAGTTCACTTCTTGCGATCTTAATAGTTATATGTTTAATTTCTTAGTAGTCCTTTGTGTTGGGTAACTATATAAAAAGGTTAGAGTATTGATACTCTATACAAATTCCTTCTATAGGCACAAACTGCCATTATACCCTGTGTAATAAATTGTTGACTTAAATTTAAAAAAAAAAAATGTATATGACTACATGTCATATAATGTAAGGTTATAGGCCTAAACTTGGCAAGATTGGGCTAGAAGAGGCTAGAAGAATGATATCAAGATATATATTCACCTCATAGTATACATATGGTATATTTATGGTTGATGTATGGACATTGGGGTAAGTTTATTTATTGATAGCATAGACTATATATCTATTGTATAAATAGGGTAGCAATATATTGGAAACTCCTTGTTAAGTTTTCTTGTGATCTTCACTTGATATTTTACTAAGAGATTGACTTGTTGTACTACTATTAGTCTTTGTGATTAGTGGTTACCACAACAGTAGACCTTGACAATCCTCTAAGGACTCTGCATCATATAGATTTCTATTTATATATCCTTAACTGAGAGATAGCACATTCCTTAGTCAAGAAGACATATAGCCAGACTCTAGGCTTAAGAGATATATTAGTCAGATAGGAGAAGCTTGGCCAGTCAGTTGTACTATAGCCTACAAGTATATATTGGTTGTATAACCTTTTGTAGATATAGTAGATAGTTATATTTGTGTAGAAGGCTTGTGCTGCTGGTTCCCTTGTAATCAGTCTATGTAAAGCAGTGGCATTGTCCAGTAATAAAATATCTAGATTAGAGATTTCCTTCTTAGAGATATTAGCCAGTGTTTATTAGAACAGTAGTTAGTAGGATAGTAGATAGGTAGTCAGTAGACAGTATGAGGTTAGGTAAGAAAAATACTAGCTAGCACTTATAGAGGAATTTCTGGAATATTCTTAAAGAAAAATAGTTTCTGTTGTCAAACAACATGGCAGCAATGAACCAGAGCATTGTAGATTTAAGTCAGTTGAATTTGGAGGAGATGATTAGAGAAATAAAAGAAGAAGAGATAGTTATAATGTTGAATATTATAACAGAAAACAATACAAAAATATTGGAGTTGTAGAGTATGTTGGTGACATTAATAAAAAATGAGAAAATGAAAAAACAAGAAGAAAAACAATTAAGGGAGATGAGAAGAAGAAAATATGATGAAAGGTGTGAAGAGGAACAAAGAAGAAGAAAAGAAAGAGAAGAAGAAGAAAGGAAAAGGATAGATAATAAGTGGAGAAGGGTAGAAAAAATGAGAATAAAAAGGCAGAGAAAGAGTGGAAGCAACAGGAGATGTAAGAAAGAAAAAAAGAAGAGGATAAACAGAGAGGAATGGAGGAGAGAAAGTGTTTTGGGTGTGGAGGATTTGGCCATATTGCTCAACATTATAGAAATAGAGAGAAAGAAGGATCAGTACAGATGTCCTCAAATAGATTTGAAGTTTTGAAAGATAGAGTAGTGCAAAGAGGAAAAGGAAGTGGTAGAGAAGTAGCAAGAAATAGAAGGGAGATTTTGAGAGAAGAAAGAACAAAGAGGGGGATAGAAGTATAGCAGACAAAAGTAGAGAGAAAAAAGAAAGTATTGAGAGAAGTGACAGTGCAGATTGGGTCAAAGCAGAAAGAATATGAAGAAGGAATTATGATAGAGGTGTTATTAGATAGTAGAGTAACAGGGCTGGTAATAAGTAAGGAGTTTGCAAAGAAGCATAAATTTAGGAGGATAAAGTTAGAGAGGCTAATATATGTAAGAAATGTGGATGAAACATTGAACTATACAAGGCCAATTGTGGATATAGTGGAGGTAAAGATATATTTCAAGGGAGAGAACATTGATAGATGTGGAGGTCAGAAATAGAGAGTTATATTGGGTATGCCTTAGCTAGCATATTACAATTTAGAGGTAGATTAGAGAACAGGAGAAGTACAAATGACAAGATGTCTAAAAGAGTGTGGAATGTAATGGAGAAGGGGAAGACAAACAAAGCCAGGATGGCAGAAGCAGAAGGAGAAAGAGAAAAAGAAGGAGGAATTTAGAAGACCAACAATAGAGGAAGAAATAGCAATAGCAAAAATAGTAGAGAGAAAAAAAGAAGAGGTATATGAAAAGAAAGATTTGATAGAGATAAGAACAGTGGAAGAAATGGTTCCAAGATAGTTCCATAAGTATTTAAAGGTGTTTGAGAAAAAGAAGTTAGAGAGAATGTTAATAAGGAAGACTTGGGATCATGCTATATATTACAAAATGAGCTACTCACTGATTGTGATACTTGAACTTAATAGTATTCCAGAGGCTTAGTATAAGGAGATAATGACAATAGATGATGAGTGGTATCAACAAGAATAATTGATATTGCTAAGTCTAAGATCTAATTCTCAGATATAGAAGTATATATACAAAAGAGTGATGATCTGTGCACAAGCTGTTTCTATCACATGATCAAAACTCGTACCTGATGGGAGCTGTCATCTGTCATAGAAGCTGTCAGGCTAATTTTAGAATATAACTAATTATGTTACTATATTGATATACTTGTATTTCTATGAATACTTATTGTTATAGAATATACCATGAATCATTGGAAACAGTTTGATGAGTGCTTCCCAATACAAGTTTGATCATGCAAATCCATCCAGCCATCCATGAGATATCAGCTGACAAAGCTTTTACAGTTACTGATGGCCTGATATCTTGGTTGTTTGTTGTTGCTTTTGTATATCCTGCATATGTGTGGATAGCCCTCATTTGGAGTTTTTCAGTGCAGCTTAGTTTGTAAAAATTGGTCCACTGGTTGTAGAGATACAAGTTGAATGAAGTTTGTGACACTATAGATCTCAGAGAAAGATTTGTTCTGAAAAAGGGGAAAATATACCCATTGTCAAGAGTAGAGAGAGAGGAAGTGCAAAAATTTGTGAAGGATCAGTTGAGAAAAGGATATATTAGACCATCGAAATCACCACAGACATCACCAGTGTTCTTTGTGCCAAAGAAGAATGGTAAGAAAAGGATGGCACAAGATTATTAATATATGAACAGTTGGACAATCAAGAATAACTATCTGTTACCACTGATTTTGGATCTGATAAATAGTATTGGAAAGAAAAAGGTATTTACAAAGACAGATTTACAGTGGGGATATAACAATGTGAGAATTAAGGAAGAAGATGAGTAGAAGACAGTATTCTCTACACCAGAAAGAGCATTTGAGCTCATAGTAATGTTCTTCAGGTTGACAAACTCACCAGCAACATTTCAGGCAATGATGAATGACTTGTTAAGAGATATGACAGAAACAGGAAAGGTAGTGGTATTTATTGATAATGTGATGGTAGCAACAGAGACAGATGAAGAACATAATGAAATTGTGGAAGAAGTATTAAGGAGGATGGAAGAAAATGATTTATTTGTGAAGCCAGAGAAGTATGTATAGAAGTTTAGAGAAGTTAGATTCTTGGGAGTAATAATAGGGCCAAATAGAAAAGAAAAAGGTTTAAAGAGTAGTAGATTGGCTGGTACCAAAGAGTGTGAAAGATGTGAAGAAGTTTTTGGGGTTGGCAAGTTATTACAGACAATTTGTCAAAGATTTTGCCAAGATAGTAAGACTCTTACATGAGATAATGAGGAAAGATACAAAATGAAATTAGGGAGAAAAGCAATAGAAGACATTTAAGGAATTGAAGGAGAGATTTATAATAGAACTAGTCTTGGTAACACCAGACTTGGATAGAGAAATGAGAGTGGAGGCAGATGTATCAGACTTTGCTATGGGTGAAGTATTATCAATGAAGTGTGAAGATAAGAAGTGGAGGCCAATCACCTATATTTGAATAAAGCTGAAAGAAATTATGGAATTCATGATAAAGAGATGTTAGCAATTATTCAGTGTTTAGAAGCATAGAGGTATTTCTTAGAAGGAGCAAGAGTCAGTTTGAAATTTGAACAGATCATAAGAACTTGGAATACTTTATGAAAGCTCAGAAGTTAAATTAAAGGCAGACTAGATAGACCTTATATTTGTCAAGATTTGATTTTGCTTTAAAGTATGTGGCTGGCAAGAGTATGGGATGAATAGATAGTTTGAGTAGGAGAGCAGATTGGGCAGGAGGAGTAGAAAGAGATAATGAAAAGCAGGTGATATTGAAAAAAGAATAGCTAGAGATTAAAGTAATGGAAAAGGGACAGTCGTTGATTGAAAGAGCTGAAGAAGAGATTATTGAGAAAATCAAAAAATCAGAAGCAAAAGGTAATGAGATAATAAAAGCAGTAGAAGAAATGAAGAAGACTGGAATTAAGATGTTGAAAAATGATAAGTGGCAGATGGAAGATAATTTAGTATTGAAAGAAAAAAAGATGTATGTTCTGAGAGATAATGAGTTGAGATTGGAAATCATTTGGCTTCATCACAATACACTAATAACAGAATATGAAGGATAGTGGAAGATAGTAGAGTTGGTCACTAAAAATTATTGGTGGCTAGAAGTTACAAAAGAGATAAAGTGATATGTGGAAGAATGTAATCAATGTCAGACATCAGAACTATGGACAGTAGACTTAACTTTATTTTTCTTTTTATTTTCTCTTTTTGATTTATTTTCTATTTGGAGAAACTAGAATTAGGGTTTAAGCATGATGTTACATGTTACTGTCACAAATAGTCACATGACAAGACCCAGTGTCACACATTAGTCACATGATACAATAGAAGGTAGTAGAAGATTCTAGAAGAAATAACATTATATAACATATATAACATATATTGATTTTAAAATAAATACATAGTCACTTAGAATAGGCTAATTGCAGTAGTAGCATGGACTATCAGTCTGGATATATAAGGTAGACAATCCTGTACAAAGTTCTCTATTGAGTTTTCTTATATAAATCTTATACATATCAGATATATGAAGTTTACACTCTAGTTTTTTTTATTTAATTTTCTATTTCTATTTCTTTTCTTCTTGGATCTAGGGTTAGGGTTATAGTGATGTCATAATCACACTGTTACACATCAGTCACATCAGATAACATAATTACAGTAATAATTACATGATCATGAGAACATATAGAACATGGTAGAAGATTTAAGAACAATGATGTAATATAATATGTATAACATATGTTGACCTCATGGCTGACACATGGTCCTTAGGGCAGACTAGAAATAGTTGAGCACAGACTATCACTAGTTGGTATAGATAGATACATTGTACTAAGAACTCTATTGAGTTCTCTTATATTAACCCTAATACAAGGTTTCTTTCTTTGATCAGCTCTAAGGTCATTGAATTGTAACAATACAAGATTCTTCTTATTGACCAAATCTAAGGTCTTTGAGTCATAACATCAGAGAATGAAGAATGAAGAATAGAGCAGAGATGCTAGCAGGAAAATTGAAAACAAACACAGTATCAGAAAAACTATAGCAATATATATTAGTAGATTTCATTACAAAGTCACTAGTATCAAAAGGCTATGATTTGATTTTGGTAGTATGTGATAGGTTTTAAAAAATGTCACATTTTGTGGTAACAACAGAAAAAATAATGGCAGAAGGGTTAGTGAAGTTATCTAGAGATAATATATAAAAGTTGCATAGGTTGCCAGAAAGTGTAATATCAGATAGAAAGCCTCAGTTTGCAGTATAATTGATGAAAGAGTTGAATGAGATGTTGGAGATAGAAACTAAGCTATCTACAGCTTATTACCCACAGACAAATGGACAGATAGAGAGAATAAATCAGGAGCTGGAACAGTATCTGAAAATACATGTTAATCATAGACAGAACAATTGGTCAGAATAGTTAGCAACTGCAGAATTTGCCTTCAACAATAAGGTACATACAGTGACAAAGTTATCATCATTCAAAGTCAACTATGAGAGAGAACCAAGGATGGGCTTTAATATTAGAAAAAAGAGGAAGCATATGAAAGCAGAAGAGTTTGTAAAAATAAAAAATAAACATGAGGAGGTGAAGGCAGTACTAGGGAAGTTACAGAAAGAGATGAAGTGATATACAGATAGGAATAGAAAAGAGGCAGAGAAGTATAGGGTAGAAGATAAAGTGTTGATAAGCACAAAAGAGTTTTCAATAGAGTTGATGAAGAGAGCAATAAAGAAGTTAATAGAGAAATATATTGGATCTTATGTAGTCAAGAAAATCATATCAGAGAATACAGTAGAGTTAGAGTTACCAATGTCATTGAGAATATACCCAGTGGTTAATGTAAGAAGGATAGTAAAGTATTGAGAGCAGGTAAAGGGACGGAAGAAGATCCCATCTTCTCTAGTAGAGATAGAGAGGAAGAAAAAGTATGAAGTAAAGAAGATTTTGGATAGATGGGAGAAAAAAAAAAGACAAAAGTATCTAGAAGATAGAAGAGTCATACAGCAGAGGAAGACACTTGAGAGGGGTTATAAAATTTGAAAAATCCAATGGACTTAGTGGAGAAATTCAAGAAAAAAATAAGAGAAGAAGTATAATGAGTAGAAAAGAAAAAAGAAAAACAAAGAGCAGTAGAGGTAGAGTTGAATCCAGAGGCAGAGGAGTTTAAGAGGAGTGAGTTACCAGAGAAGTATACAGTAAGAATTTTGTTTGGGTAGGATAATAATAAGTTTAAAGATGAGTATTTGAAAAAGTTGGAGAAAAATTAGGCAAGATGGAAAGAAAAGAAGATAGAGAAGGGGAATGCAAGCTTCTCTAGAAGTGGAACCTTAAGAGAGGGGGTACTGTTATGGTAGATTTGGACACTAACATTTTTCTTTTCTTTTTTTCTTAATTTAATATTTTTTTCTTTTGATTATTTGATAATGAAGAGGTATATGACTGCAGTTACATGATATGTTATATGATGTGATGTCATAGGCCTAGACTTAGCAAGAGTTGGCTAGAAGAGGTTAGGAGAATAATGTTAGAACACATATATATAGTATAGTATCTTTATAGTATACATATGGTACATTTATAGCTAATGTATAGATATTAGGTGTTATAACTCAGAGCCCTTAGAGTTGGGTTTGAGAGGCAACCTTATATTGTGGTGACACAAGAGAACTCAATAGAGAGCATGGTACAGGATGGTCTACCTATATATACTAAGGTCCTATGGCCCATGCTAACTATTTCTAGCCTGCCCTGAACGACTATGTGTTTAGCCATGCATTCAGCATGTGGTATGACATCATCCTTCTAGGACCTTCCTTGTCATGTGACCTATGTCATCACTAACCCTAACCCTGGGTGCTAAAAATAGAAAAAGGAAAATAAATTGAACAAGAAAATAGGAAATAGGAAGAAAATGAAAAAGAACTAAGTCTACTTCTTGCAATTCTGATACTAGAGTGGTCTAGAGTGGTCTGGAAGGACTTAGAGTCTAGAAGGATTGAGAAGAGTCTAGAGATGGAGTGATGTCAAGGGACATGGGTTTCTCATAGTGTACACATGGTGCACATATATATGACAGAAGTTAAAGAATATGACATCAGGGCATATGTATATGGTATGTTGGTCTTGAGAAAGACACATGGTGGATGAGTAATGGACATGAGGACAGGACATGGACATTAGGGTAGAATGATGCACAGTTATAGCACAGACCATGGATAGATATATAAATAGTCATAGAATACTGTTGTAGTTCTCTGTTGAGTTCTCTTGTGAATACACAACTCATGTTCCCTACTAGATATCCCTCCTGTGAGATTTATTGCTTGTACTTTTATTGGACTTGGTGTCTAGTGGTTGCCACAACACACAGACCATGGTCTGTAGTATACAAGATAGACTAGTTTATACTTAGAACTCCACTGAGTTCTCTTATGTTACCTTAATACAAGGTTTCTCTTATTGACCCACTCTAAGATCTTTGAGTTGTAATAGTAGAGTTATTAAGTTACATCATCTACTTCTGTGGGCTTAACATAAGAGTAGGTTGTTATTATGATATCATGTTGATATCAAGTTCACCAACATTTTCTTATTGTGAATTTCATAGTTTCTTTCAGCCTTGTTTAGCAATTTGAATATAAAGACCACTGGTCTTCACTTCTCATTCTTATACTTTATCAACAAAACTCTACTCATAGCAAAATTTAATATATCTACCTCTATCCTCATCTCCTTATCTAAATCTGGAGTTACTAATATTGGTTCCATCATAAACCTCCTTTTCAACTCATTGAATGCCCTCTGCTGCTCTCCCTTCCATTCTCATATATAATGGTTTTGCTATCTTCATAATGGTGATGAAAGAAAAAAATGATTTTTTCTAACTACAGTATATCATCCTTCTGTTTTCTTAGTAATCAACAACTTATAATGCAGGGTATGTAGATAGACCATGGTAGTACATAACAGAAAGAGAAGAGAAAATTACAAACAAACAGCAAATAAAGGCTGCCTAAGAAATATTATCTTGGAAGCAAAAAGCATCTAGGTTACCTTGTAGAAAACCAATGATGTCAGTCAATGTATCACTGACTACCTTGTTGTATCTGACACAGTCATAGATAACATGACCATGAGTCTCTATTCACCTATCGATGCATGATTTGGAATAAGTCTGATGATTCGTGCACATAGGGAATTAGAATGTCCAGCTTGTATCATCCTTCCGTCGGATGGAAAATATTTGTAAAAACAGTGACTTTGTGACAGAGTGTACCAAGATCCTCACAAGATCCAAGTCATGTCAAGTATAGAATCACAGTCAAATGATCAATAGGATGTACAGACGTGGATACATTAACAGACAGAGTAAGATACTAGCATCACCATGGAACCACAACTGACTTTTTAAAACGTCCTAGACCAAGAACTTGAAACCCATCCTACAAATTTCAAAAACCCAAGGATACACCCTCCCGAAATGATCGGTAACGTCAAATTATCATCCAACGAACCTAGATCTTCAAACGGCCATCAACCAAAATAGAGGGAAAGAGAACCACAACACGTACCCATAGCTTCAGTAACACCACTCACCAACCCTGCTACAACTCCAATCACGCTCAATCCAGTCCACCCACTCAATCCCTTTATCCCTGCTCCCTCTCTTACACCACTCATCGCAACGCCTCTCACAAAATCCCAACTCAGCTCTCTACCACTGAATCTAACAGGTGCAATCCAGCCCCAAAATCCCACTGTTGCTATCATCCCTGTCAAAGTGGCAGCTAAAAACCCTGCAATACTCTTTCTCGGCGACAATGGGATTTTCACGAGAGGGAATTTACGATGAGGAATATACAGGTTTGAAGGAAGACGTGGTGAGGAAGGACCATATAAACGGCCTATTGTGGATGCTGCTGTGTCTGCCCAAGAGAGGCTATTGGATGAATATCAGTCAGAGTGGAGAGAAAGGAGGTAAGGATGGAAAGGTGTACATGAGAATAGAAAGCGTGGCCACGTCGAGAGGATAGAATTGAAGAGCGACGTTGACTCCAAGGATGTACCATATCACACCGTTCGTTGAATTCTATCCATTGTTAAATGCCATAAACAGGGAGAACGAAAGAGAATCATTACCTTCTCAGAATCGCGCATGAGGAAACCAAGTATTTTTTCATACAGTTTTGCAAAAGAGGGATAACGGAAGCGTAAGAGGTCGGCAGGGTAGATTACACATAAGGAGGACCACAGGACGCGAACGACGCAGTGAACGGGTGATTCAGAGACGTAGAGGTAGAGGGTAAAAAAACCTAGCGATGCTATATGAGGAGGGGAACAACAAAAAAGAAAGAACAAACCAATTGAACTATGCAGGACCTTTCTGGGAATCTCCCAGTCGACGTCACCCTCGTGCTCCGAGTCCTCTGGCTCACTGGACACGGCAGATTCAGAAACATCGTCCATGTCATGGCCCAATTCTTCCAACCGCTGGATAACCTTGCGTGTAAGGTTCTGCATGTCACTCGGAACAGACATGGTAATATCCAACAATATACACAACACGGGACACAAATTTGGACCATCATCCCACGCACAAAAATCTCCTATTCAAAACTACAATCGACTAATACACATAACCTAGAAGTTTGCCACCAACGTTCTTACGACGAGCTTCTTCATGGTCCAGGATACCCGAAGACGTAGTCAATATTATATAGCCGAAACTACGAGCAGGGAGAAGCAAGTTAACCCAAGACTCGATCTGACTATGTTGAATGTTGAAGCGGGGTGAGATAACACCCGTTTTGTTGAGACGACCATTAAGTTGGACTACAATCTTGCCCGAACGATGGTCGTCGACAATGGTAAATTCACCAATGTAGCCTATAAACAATTGATCAGTATCAATAGTAAACAAAAAAACATGAAAGCATGTCGTCTCGTTTGTGAACGTGCATTGGTATAATGTCCAACAGCGCGCTGTATTGGTTGATGGAGACAAATTGTTTAATATCTCGGAGGGTTAAAACGATCATCGCGTGGGACTCAGATGCGCCAACCGTAGTTATATCACTCCGAGGTCGGATGAGAATGATGGGAAAACTCACCATGACGTTGCATGACACTAAGGAATTTGATAATGACCTTGGACGAGGGACGAATAAGAACCTGACGCTTTCCACGGCGCTCAGCGTTGACAATATTGTTTAGGCAGTCATTCTAACATCATCATTATTGTATCGATCAAGAGATGGAACATAAACCACTCACCAGGACAGATACTCGGACCATTTTTTACGATGCAGAGGGTGAGAAGAAGGTCAGAGGAGACTAGACATGGAAAAGAGTAAGCAATGGATATATGGACCCAGTCTGAGTGTCGTGCTACGGAAAGCGCGAGTCAAACAGGGAGAAAGAGAAGTTTCCATGGTTTGTCGTTCCCTGGGGCAACCACTTCAGACCGGTGGAGAGAACAGCGAGTCATTTACCTTGCAGTGGCTTGACTAGACTAGACAAACAGCGCGGAACGCTATGATCAAAATCAAAATAGTATAATGCTTGGTTACGCTTGGCCATCATGTACTGTGTAGTCCATCAAAGCCACCACGCAAACACCCGATCTGGCGTCACCGGCATCGACATCGACAACCACTGTCTCTCCCACAATCATGGTATGTTGTCACAGGTTATTGTCGAACTTTGAGTTGAAATATATTCTGTAGGGCCGCGTTCGTACCAAGACTACCAAGAGGGCTTCTCGTGTCCTCATCGAAAAATAGTCTGCTATTGTCTCTCCTCGTCTGTGGTGGTCCGTCCTAATCACAGTTGAAATAGTTACCCCCGTCTTACCCTCGATTTCCACACCAACAAGCGTATCATCGATGAAGTTGTAAGTCTGTTTCTATCTGATAGTTGAGATTAGATTATTCACATTGTCCTCAGGCCGTTGTCCCTTCAAAACGTCTCCGTAACAAGGTCGCAGGTTTCACCACCCATCTTATGAAGCGTATCCAAAAGGGTCCTGTCCGTGGTATCTCATTCAAACTCCAAGAAGAAGAACGCGAACGTAAAGACAATTATGTCCCTGAAATTTCCGCTTTGGATACTACTGTCAGTGGTCTCGAGATTGATCCTGAAACCAAGGTACGTCGGGTACGGGATATGTTGCGGTTCCATTTTGAAAGGGCGTTGTTTATCAGGCTCTTCTTGATCAACTCAACTTTGATTCCATCCCTGTCAATGTTGTTTTACCTGTTACTGCTGCTCTAGAGAGACCGAGGCGTGAGAGGCGAAATGTTCCTGGTGCTGGTCGTTCGTAAAGTATTAATGGTGTATATTCTCTCTTCGCTTGTTTTCCCTCTCACGCCCGTTTCATATGAATATGAGTATGAC
>Ga0157358_1000995_pt1 | contig 12263 bp, 6 predicted proteins | sample AttcapACBM2_FD_111484 | JGI IMG/M metagenome (GOLD analysis project Ga0157358, IMG submission 111484) | Fungus gardens microbial communities from leaf cutter ant in Botucatu, State of São Paulo, Brazil - Atta capiguara ACBM2 | ecosystem: Host-associated > Fungi > Mycelium > Unclassified ...
CAATGATTGGAAAACACTCTACAGACCTTGGTTTTTTGAACTCAGAGAAGAGCAGATAATCCATGGCGAGCGCGCTCGCCTTTCCGACAATGTTTGAGCATACATTTTAAGTACATGTTTTTTTAAGTGCTGGATTTATTATAAAAGAATTCAAGAATCATTAAAACTAGCAAAGATTTGATTATAACGAATGCGATGAAATCATCAATACGTGGAAAATGACTTTCCAGGCATCAGATGAGAAAGGAAGAAACTTCCTAGATCTTCTTGACGATAATCTCAACATCATTGAACCGACATATTCCAAAGGAGGATCATGGCTGAAGTATTTCGGTCATTTGAACTCATTGTGTGCGAGAGCGACAAGAGCTATAACTAATCATGCTCCCATCAGTGAATATCACCTAAGATTCTTCCCTCGGGAAGACTTCGCTTGTCCATGTGCACTTTATCTGATCGAAACGAGAAGACACATACTACACGAGTGTACAAGATACAACAACTACTGGAATCCGAGAAGAGATACCATAGCTCATTTTATTCTCTTCCTAGAGTTCAACGGTAATACTTTCTCCTTTGGAGAAAGTACTATTGCAACATGCGTCCTTTTAGCTAGCTGCTTCCTATTTGTACTTTTCTTTCTTCTCCTTGTCTTTTTCCTTTCCTTTCGTTCTTTTCACTTTTCATGTCATTTCTATCTAAATGTATGTAGCTACTTGGTAGTTACCGCGGCCTGCCAGCGAGCCCCATGTAATAAATTGTTGATTTAAAAAAAAGATTTGATTATAATCTTTTGATAATGCTTAATAAATTAAATAATACAGCCTTATCATGTGAATGTTGACCTTGTGAGTGGGCAGTGAGATTCAAGTTCAGAGACTATGCAGATTATGTGTTATAGAACACTTGGAGTCTATTTCTTTCTCTTTTTTTATTTTTATCTTATCTGTTAGGGCTACTGTGTTATGATCCTAAGCTTGGCTCAGGTTGCAACTAGGGCAAAGACTTGAGAAAGGATGAAGGAGATGATCAATTGGTAAAGCATAAAGATACAGAATGGTATCTACTACTATATATGCCTATAGTGTTAGAAGTGATCTTTCCAGTCTTATTATAGCAAATGTGGACTTCAACTCAGAACAATATTTTGCTTAGTCAGTATGTCACCTGGTCACATGTACAACACCCTGTGGATGTGTCATTGACCTCTAGTCATTTACAGTTGTCTACAGTATACTAGGTGATTCCTGAGCTACCAGAGTGATTCATAAGGCTTCTTTGTAATTATTATCTACACTCTGATTTTAACATATAGACTATGAGAAAAGCATATGATGTCCATGAGTAATACATAAGGAAGAAATGAGGAAAATATGATAAAGCCTCTACTACTACATGAGGATCAAGTGAGGTACAGTAGATTGTAGTAAATATGAGTCAAAGATGAAATAAACCCTAACATGTGTTCAGAACATGTCAACCATAAGGTAAACATCTGTAGAACATGAGGTAGAGATCATAGCGATCATTATATACTGGGTGGAAGAGCAAGACACTTCAAATCTCCAGAAAATCCTAAGTTTATTATCTATGAAATACCAACTACATACTTACCTTCAGAAAATTCTAAGAGAATAGGATAGGAATTCCTAAAGGTGACAACTACTTTATATAATAGTAGGTCTATTCTGATATGTCAGAATTATGTTTATATAAGCAGGGAATAATAGTACTTAAGTAATCAGGAACAGTTCAGAATAGAAAAACTGAATTGGAAGAGAGCTAGAGTATTTAGCAAGCACTTCCAGAACATAGGAAAGTAGATTAGTGGATGAGTACAGATACTGGAAAGGGTTACAGAATATGGATCAACTGAAAAACATGGAAGAGAAAAGCTCTAGAGAAGCAAATCTCCTTATATTATTTTCTTTCAGTCTAATTATCTTTCTCTTTAGTTAGGATTAGTAGATTACATAATCATATCACATAAAAATATAAACTGTTTTTATCCTACTCCAGATGTCCTTGCTAGACATTTACCAACTCTATAGACTTTCATTTCTGACATCCAAAAATCACTAGTAACCAAAGTAACTCACTTAGCAATCTCTATACTAGATAACTACCCTAGGTAAAATGCTTGATATATAAACTAGTAGTTTACACTATAACAGCCTTATCTTGAGAATTAACTAAAACCAATACTAATTTCTGGTATTGACAATAACACATCTCACTATCTTCTAGTAGTCTCAATTCTCTAAGTTTCCCAAGTACTCTTCTGAAATATGTGACCAGTGCAACTTGTAGAAGTACAGCACATAAGCTAAAGCTAAAGATTGTTCTGATCTCTGTCTTCTGTGTTCTCAGATAATATATAAATAACTTATTTGGACTTCTAAGAGATCTCATTGGATCTTGAATAACAGGATGTAAACTGTATCTAACAACTACAATAAAAGATCTCTGAGAGATATTGGGAGAGAGTAGTAGCTATTACTCAGAAGCCAAGAGCTCAAAGTTTTGAGTGCCATCAAGTCATGTAAAAGACTGAAAAGATATATTCCAAACTCTGCAGACCTCTGCTGAGTGTTAGGAAGAGTTGGATGATTGTTTTTACTAAGGTGGAGAACAGACCAGACCTATATGTATTAAGAGTGTACTTCTAGCATTTCTCAGTCTTCCAAATGTCTTAGCAACCAATTGTCGGACACAGTTCATACCAGGAGACAAAAGCCTATAGGGTTGGCTTAGGAATATATAGAGTATAGAAACTTCATGTGATGAGCTCAGTGATGCAGACTTGTCAGAACAATTGGCTTCAGCTTATATACTATGCTATTTGTTTGCTGTATAGTTATAACTTCAGATAAGTGGATGAGGTCTGAGATGAAAGTGAGTGCTGATATTGGTGTATTGCTGTTGAATACCAGGAATCAAGTTCAATAGAAGTTACCTTCATCAATTATCAGACTAGTGAGTTACAGTATAATTACTAGTCTTATATACAAGTCAGATAGTTAGAAGATACTCAGAAGTTTTAGTATATAGCCCCAAGCAGAGGTTTTAGTGGTGAAATACTGATAGAGCTCAAATAGGAGAATTCTACTATGGAAGACTGAGTTTGATAGAAGTATTCTTGTCATAGAAGACTAGATACCTGAGTTGTTGCATCAACACCATAAGAATGTGTTACAAGAAGGATGACTATCATGGAAGATGAGCTTGTTTTGGAGATGTTATAATGACAACACTGCTATAGGGACATATCTTTGGAATGGATAGACTTAACATATAACACCAGTGTAGTATATAGAACATTGCATTATAGCCACTTTTTCCTTCTACTAGCTCACCTTGCAGTTGTAATTCTCTTCAATCATGTGAAACTAAGAATGAAATCTTGCTTACTCAGACTTGAAACTGTGAACAAAGCCTGCTTGGAATATAACTGATAATATAGGACTATATTCACCACCTCTGTATTTGACTGTTCTCATTAGGAGTACTATCAACATTGTAGACTGGTATGAGTTTCAATAGTTTGTAGGTTTTCATATAGTGTTTTTTCACAAAGCTTTGATTAATAAAGATTCCCATAGCTCCAGAGTTTACCAGTGCTTGCACAGAGAATGTTTTGGAGGTATCAGTGGTTTCAAGGACAATAGGGAGATACAAGAGATTCTTTGACTGTCAAGAGCATTGATTGTGGAGTGTAGAAACAATTTCTTTTTCTACTTGAAGTATCTAGTAGGGGCTATGGAGTTAGCATAGAATGTACAAACAGGTATGTCTGGTAGATTACTGTTCTTAGAAATATATTCTTTTACCTTAAGTACAGTTAATCCATTTACTAGTGGTTGGAGTACACAAATCACTAGCTACTCTATGAAAAATCCTGGTTTTCTATAATGCTATCAATACTGTTATTATCTGTGGACTCCAACTGTTAGCTAATCTCAATGTTCTTTAATGTGTGTAGGTTTTCTATCAGCTTCTCCCATTGCTCAGCAGTTAACTGCCAAATGTCCAACCTTACTGGGTACTTGTGAACCATATGGTTCAGATCTCCACAGTGATAACATCCTTTAATAGAGGTAAGGTAGAGTTTCTAGGCAACATTTATGTCTATGAGAATATCTGTAGAAAGTATCAGTAACAGCTAGTATAGAAGCAATGATGAGGTAAGAGATAGTTGTTTAGAGATGAGGATGACTGAAAAACTCTGTAGTACTCAGAGGTTAAAGGTAGGTATTAGAGTGTTATATATAACACTGAATTGACTGAAATGCTTTGTTCACTTGTTGGGCCTGATTTATTCTATGCACATCTTTGAACTAAGTATAAGGTTTATCAACTGTTAATGATATAGGGGTTTGTGTCTTTGGGCCTTCTCACTGGCAAGATTACAATCTGATTCTGGATCACTGTTTAAAGTTCATGGCAGAACTTGACTACTATAGTATAAAATTAGTATAGTTTGTTAACAGCTTTGGTAGCAGTGTTAATTGGGAAGAAATGAGCATAGAAGAGCTTCTCAAACTCTGACCATATAAAAGACTCTCATGTTAAACTCTTTTCAAAACAGCTTATCAGACCATCTTATAGCTTAACCACTTCTGAAGAAAAACAGAATTCATAGGATCTTGTCCTAGTTACAAGTGAACTGTTCTGTAAACAGCTGGACATAAAGAGAATATGAGCTGAGGAAAGCTTATCATATTTATTAATCACTACTAAAGTATAGTAAGAATGGTATATGAGATTGACAATAACAGAAGGAGATTTCTAAATGTAGAAGTATCAGTTGGAGAAAGAGGTCTTGTTGTAGAGAAAGAAAATATATTTATAAGTATAGAAGTGGAGTTATATATTAAGATTTATAAGTCTCTGAGCTAAGTCATAAGACTGGTAAAAATAATATTAGTATTATATTCCAAGACCTATTTGTTAGATTCAAGGATAGTGCACTTATTTCTTTTGTATGTCTCTGTTAAGGGTGATTCAAACTTGTTAGGATTGTCTGTAGGTAGTATGGAAAACAGATTAGGTTCGAAGATAGATCAGAGAGGTGTTACATAGATAAGATAACCTTGGCTTCAACAAAAGATTTGTTGCATCTAGCCAACTTATTACATGATCATATTTTTTAGAAAGGGAACTTAGATATTCTTAGTATGAGTATGACATAATCTAAGTTGATAATTAGACTAAGGAACTGTACATGGTAGATGAAATTCTTAAATACAGAAGTGGTAATCTAATAATACTCTACCACTATATACTCTGGATTGTTAGACACTATAGAGTTGTTGTTTGAAATTCTATAAAATTGATTAGAAGTATAGAATCTAGTTCTGAGATTGATAGGTAATTGGAATGAAATGTGATCTGTACTGGAAGAGTGTAGGAAGAGTGCAGATGTTGGATAGTATATGATAGTCTCTTTTATTATTTAAGTGTTTCTTATTTTTTTTTTGACTTTTTTCTCTTGTTCTTCTTTTTATTTTTAACTTAGTAAAAAAGAGGACAATATGATATTATGCATGACTATCAAAACAGTCATATTCATAGTCAGTCACAGTTATAGTCACAATATCATTTGACACAAGAGTAGAGTAATATTCTATATTTAATAATAAGATAACTCTTAAATATATGACTCATAACACTTAGAGTAGACTAGATGTAAAGTGCATATAGACTATGTACTAGAGGTATATGGAGTAGACTCATCTGTACTAAGAACTCTACTGAGTTCTCTTGTGCTAACTAATATAAGGTTCTACTTTTACTCAAACACTTGAGTCTAAGTCATAATACTACTAATACTCTAGCTACTTCTCTTAGATGATGCTAAAGAAGCTCTAGGGCTTTGTTGGTGTTAATAGGGGTTATAGAGTAGTCACTAGAGATAGGCATCAGTGAAGAGAGAAATAGTAAGAAAGATCAAGACATAAGAATGGATAGTCTTAAACTTGCTAGACTAATTAATATGTTGAGGTTTCAAGAGAAGATCCTATTGTGCTGTTAAAGCAACTAGCCAAAGTCTATATGTTTTGTAAATTTTGTGATCTTTAGGGAATTCTAAGTTTTATTGTTTACAATCACTAAGTACTTGACTTATCTCCAGAGAATTCTAAGAGAATAAGATAGAGTTTCTCAGAGATAATAGCTACTTTAAATATCTAGAAGTCTATTTTAATCAAGTGGAATATCAGACAGAATATTTAGTAATTTAACTACAGAATGATGAAGTCAGGTAGTTAGAAACCTTAATGTAGTAATCACAAATATTACCAGATAGTAAGAGTTTATTGTCTAGTGATTGGAAAAAGTGAGGGTTGACAATGGTCTCTTATAGTACTGTAGACTTGAGTTTTGGTAAGATAGCAGACCATTTTACATTAACCTTTAAGCTTAAGTTTATAATATCTATAGTAGAGTTTCAGTATAAAAATTACATCTACTCAGTAATGTTTATTTCTCCTAAATATAGGCCATCTTCCTAAAATGGACTTTGAACTACATTAGCAAAGATTAGAGTTAGAAATTGTGATGAAATTTAAAGAGCAGATGAAGTCTGTACTAGAAGAAGCAAAGTTTGTTATTTACAAGTTATAGAAAGTTATAATGTTGTACTACAACTAAAGACAATATCACAAACTTCATTCAGCTTGTATCTCCACAATAAGTGGACTTATTTTCACAATCTAAGTTGTGCTGTAAAGCCCTAAATGAGGGCTATCCACACATATATGGGAGGTATAAAAGCAGCAACAAACAACTGAGATATCAGGCCATTAGCAACTATAAAAGCTTTGTTTGCTAATATCTCATAAATGGCTGGATGAATTCACATGATCAAACTTGTATTGGAAAGTGCTCATCAAACTATTTCCAATGATATATGATATATTTCATAGTTATAAGTATTCATAGAGATACAAGCATATCAATGTAGTGACATAATTAGTTACCTTTTAAAATTAGCCTAACAGCTGCTATGACAGATGACAGCTCCCATCAGATATAAGTTTTGATCATGTGATGAAAACTGCTTGCACACAGACTATCACTCTTTTATATATATCTCTCTATGTCTGAGAGTTAGATCTTAGACTTAATAATATCAATTATTCCTGTTAATACTACTTATCACCTATCATCATTATCTCCTTATACTATACCTCTGAAACACTATTAAGTTCAAGTATTACAACCAGTGAGTAGCTCATTTTGTGATAGATAAGTTTTAGTTCTAATCTTTTAGCCTGGTAACAAAGTATATCTTAACTTTGTAAACATTTAGACTACATACTCCCTAGCTAAACTGTCACATCAATGCCTTGGACCTTATGTGGTAGAAAAGCAAGTAGAATCTATGGATATACTGAGAAAGTTACATCTAGTGTTTTCATACTAACTGCTATATCTGAGAATCTGGTACCTAGTAGATGTTTAGGCTCCTATCCTCATAGATGTACAAGAAGAGTAGGAAGTCAAGAAGATCCTGGACAGCTGTTAGTACTATATATTTATACCAAACAGAGTAGTAGAGTTCTGCCAACTGAACTTCCAAGCTCCATAGTTTATTTGAGTAGCTGAGTTCTCAACTATCAAGTTTTATCCAGTCACCATTGCTTTGAGTTACAGTAATCTAAGAGAGAGAGTAAATGTAAGAAGACCAGCTCTTATACAAAATTCCAGTACTTAAATACTACTAATTTCAGTACTGAACTCCATTAAGTTTCTTGAAAGCTTTGAATATTATAAATAATACTATAGAGTTTATCAAGCTAATACCACTACTCTGCCACTAAATTCTAGAAAGTATTATCTAGTATACTAATACTGCCCTATTCTATATTATTGGTATGAACATTTTTTTTCCAATTAACTTTCTAGATACTTCTATCAAAGGTTCTGGATGTCTGGATGCAATCATTCTTTGGTTATGTCAGTGTTATTCTACTAGATTAGAATGTACTCAAGTAGTATTTAGAATAGCTGTCATCTTATTTTGTTGTTATAAAATTCTTCTAGAGATAAGCTCCACTTGTACTTTATCTAGACAATATAACTTAGGATTTCCCTAGAGCACAAACTCTATTAAACTCCATAAACTTTGCTTAGTTACCCTAATAATAGTATAAATCTAATAAAAACTCTATTAAGTTCTCTTTGTGTATCCTATAAGTTATAATTACTATTTCATATTCAATAGATTTTTGCCTCATGTTTAATATATCTTGAATATGTGTTGGAGTTTGTTTCATCTTTGACTCATATATACTGTACCTTGTGTTTTCCTTATATATTATTAGTTAGTACCTTATACAGTAGTAGAAACCTCCTTATATTTCTCTTATGTTTTTCTTACTTTCTCTACAAGAATGTCTTTACTATTCTTCATAGTCAATAGTTGTAGATACAATCCTGTATTCTTACACTTTATCAATTGATAATTTCTTCTCTTTTACTTGAGTCTTTGTCTAAGTTGCAACCTGAGCTAAGCTTAGAATTATAATACTGAGAACTTCTTGTTGAGTTTTCTTGTGATCTTTATAAGAAAGCATGTTTTATCCAGACCAATACTACTATTATAACAGAGGAAATAGCACAATTGCTCTTACACCATTTATGAAAGCTTCATAATCTTTCTATTTGTATAATCTCAAACTAAAAACCTTAGTTTATTACTCTCTTCATTAAGAAACTTTATTAAATACTTGGAATTAAATTAGCATCACCCACAGTCTGGTATTCCTAATCAGATAGACAGACAGAACAAGTGAACTAAAAGCTTGATTGATATCTCCAACTTTTTGTGAATAAGAAAATGTATACTTGTTTACATAGTAGCAGTTGTTTCTTCTCAATACTGATTATCTTACACAGATAGATTTTGAGCTATACTATTAGAAGTCAAAGCTAGAAAATATCTCTTATTAGAATTGTAGACTTAGACTTAGTTTTCTCTTTTTAATTTTAATTTTTTTTAGCTAAGAGGGCATAACAAGATGTTACAAGTCACAAAATCATAACATAATGTCATATGTTAGATTATATTATTCTAGTTACATATATTATAGAACTTATTAAAAGATCTTAGTTATACTTTGGAATGGGTTAGTATAAATACATAGACCAGCACTAAGTAGTATATAAGATAGACTAGATTATAGTAGAAATTCCATTGAGTTTTCTTATGTTAACTCTAATACAAAGTTTTTCTTTTACCTTAATACTTGAAAGCTTAAGTTGTAACATCTCTAAGTTTTTGGAATGAATAAAGTTTATACTTAAAGAAGCCAAATATATGACCCAAAAATCCTAAGATGACATAGCAAGATATTGCAATCAAATATTGAGTGCTTACTTCCATCTTTTGCTCTGTGTTATAAAATAATTAATATATCACATTAATGTAACATCACTAGAATACATAACAAGATATATATTTATAGTTATATAATATAGAAGATAGTGGAATATTTAGTAAATTATTACATCATAGACTTTAGAGTAAAAGTACTATATACAGACTAAGTGTAAAATGTATAAGTAGCAGTAAAATCTAACAGAACTTCTTGTTGAGTTCTTCTGTCAACCTATTATTATCAAGATGTTGCTACAATACTCTAGCAACAAAGTGAAGCAAGTAGATCCTATATAATATTGTTTGAAGCTTCCATCTGTTCTGCATTATCTATATCTAGTATTAGATATGATTAAGCTAGTTGTAGTATTGGAAGACCTAACACTTGGCTAGAAGACTATCTACCTTAGATCTAATTATTATTAATGGTAAGAAAGAATAGAAGATAGAAAAGATTTTGAATAGCTACTAGTACTAGAAAAAACTCCAGTATTTAGTCAAGTAGAATATTAGAGGTAAATCACACTCATCAGGTGAGTTATAATATATTGCACATAACTTATACTTATATATTATATAGTCATAATTTAGAAAGGTAAGGAAAAGAGATTCAGAGTTTAGGAGAATAATAAAGTATGGCACTTGATTATCAGACTAAAATTTATATAGTGTATTTACTGGACTTAAATATAAGTACTAAACTTCTAAGAATAATAATAAGGAACTAGGTAACTACTCTAGGTTATTGGTTACTAAGAAGCTTATCAGAGAGTTCATAGAGATTGTATAGAATAAAGAGGATTTGTCTGTGAAGTAATCAATGATTGAAAAAAAAAAGTAATCTACTAGATCACTAGAAGAGAATGTGTGGGTTAGATATAAGTTGGTTATTATCTAGAATGGATGGCAGATAATCTTGACTTGGTATGTGATATGAAAAAAATTTGGTTTGGAAGCTAACTCTTGGAGAAATGTCTCAAATGTCTTCATACTGGAATAAATAGCATATTTTCACTGTTCATATCTTGTTAGAGCAACTGGATAAAGACTATGGTAATTTAGTAGAGATTACAACTCCAGAAAAATCTAAGTTTATTGACAAGTAATATTTAATATATATAATTCATCTCCAGGAAAACCTAAGAGAACAGAATGAGGTTTCCTAAAGACAACAGCTTTCCTAAGTACTCTACCAGTCTATAGCAATTAAGCAGAATAATGCTGATATAAGGCTAAAATAATAGCATCTAGTAGTTAAAGACACTGATGGAAATATTGAGAATAATATCTGAAATTGGAAAGAACTTATCTGATAGTGACTAGGAACATAGAAGAGCAAAGGCATAAATATAGGTAAGAACCAGAATTTACAGGCAGAGTGTCAGAATCATGAACAATGAACTCTATTTTATTTTTATTTTATTTTATTTTCCATTTTTAGACTTAGGGTTAAAGTTAGTGTGATATCATAGTCACAGTCACACAAATCAAGTGACATAGAGAAGATCATAGAAGGTTCTGGAACAGATAACATCTTATAGCATAGCAACAACATATTAATCTTATAGTAAGCACATATACTTTAGGGTAGGTTAGTTGTTATGTGTATATAAACTACAACCTGTGGTATATAAGGTAGACTAGTTTGTACTTGGAGCTCTATTGAGTTCTTTTGTGTTACTTAATACAAAAGTAGTCTTTTATCTTTACTCAGAAGCTTAAGTTTTAATATTAGAACTTAATATCCACTATTTAAGACTATCCAGTACTGGACTCTCTCAAACTTATTCTTTTTTCATCTTCAACCAAAGGATAACACTATTATTTAGTGAAGAAGATACAGCCAGACCCTAAGCTAAAGAGGTATACTAGCTAGGTAGTGTTGTGGCAACCACTAGACACAATGTCCAATAGCAGCACTACAAGTAAATCTCACAGGAGAGATATCTAGTGGAGAACACGAGTTGTGTATTCACAAGAGAACTTGACAGAGAACCACAACAGTATTCTATCTACTATTTATATAAAGTCCTTATGGTCCGTGTTATGACTTCTTTATGCCTACCCTAATGTTTATGCCCTGTCTTCATGTCCATTACTCATCTACCATGCATCTTTCTCAAGACTAACATGCCATATACATGTGCCCTAACGTCATACTCTTTAATCTCTGTCATACATGTGTACACCATATGTACACCATGAGGAATCTATGTCTCTTGACATTATCCTAACCCTAGACTCTTCCCAATCCTTCTAGACCCTAAGTCCTTCCAGACCGCTCTAGACTCTTCTAGGCCCTATGACATAATGTCATGTGACTTCCTAGTCATGTGCATTCTCTCTCTCTTATTGTAGACTAATAATACTACTATCTATATCTTATCTCTGTTCTTACCAAAGTCTGTCCACACTTTATCATCTTATAACAGGTAGGAGAAGCTTAGCCATTTAGTTATATTAAAGTCTACTAGTATAGTTAAACATATTATCTTGTGTGAACATGTTCAATACTTTCTTCATTTATTAGCTTTGTGCTGTTGGTTCTCTTATAATCAGTACATGTAGGAGAATGGCAGATATCTCTTTAAGACTTGCCTAGAGTAGAATAGTCTACTTAGACCAAAATTGTATATATTTTCTTTAAGACAGTAGTCAGTAGCTTAAGTAGTCAGTAGATAATGCAAGGTAGAATAAGAAGAGAGCATACTAGCACTTACTGAGATTATTTCAAGTTCAGAATATAAAGCTGAAAGCAAAGCCAGTACTAGCTCTTTTTTATTATCACTTTACATATATTCATCTCCAACACTATCACTACCATTGCTCTCACCAATTGATTCTCCTCCTTTCTATAACAACAACAACAACAACAACAACA
>Ga0157358_1000998_pt1 | contig 12248 bp, 10 predicted proteins | sample AttcapACBM2_FD_111484 | JGI IMG/M metagenome (GOLD analysis project Ga0157358, IMG submission 111484) | Fungus gardens microbial communities from leaf cutter ant in Botucatu, State of São Paulo, Brazil - Atta capiguara ACBM2 | ecosystem: Host-associated > Fungi > Mycelium > Unclassified ...
ATAATCGCATGATGACAGAAATCGACCGGGAGTTGCTTTTCCTCCGTCATCGCGGTGGCTGAGCGTTCTGCTTCGGCCTCTTTTTTACCCAGGTAACGCTGCAGCAGCGCAAAAAGAAGCGGATTAAGCATGATGGAGAGGATAGCCCCTGCCAGCACCAGATTGCGGCCTTCCTCAGGCAGTAGCTTTAGCGAAATGCCTAATCCGGCAAGGATAAACGCAAATTCGCCGATCTGCGCCAGGCTCACCGAAATAGTCAGCGCGGTACGGCGGGAGTAGCCGAACAGCAGCACCAGTACCAACGCGGCCAGCGACTTGCCCAGCACGATAATAGCCAGCACGCCTGCAACGGCCAGCGGTTGTTCCAGCAGAACCATCGGGTCGAACAGCATGCCAACGGAAACGAAAAAAAGCACTGCAAAGGCATCGCGTAGCGGCAGCGTATCGTGCGCAGCACGATGGCTCAGCTCGGACTCGTTCAGCACCATGCCCGCGAAAAAAGCGCCGAGCGCGAAGGAAACGTCAAAAAATTCCACGGCGCCGAAAGCGATGCCGAGCGCCAGTGCCAGCACGGCCAGGGTAAAAAGCTCTCGGGAGCCGGTCGCGGCGCTGCGGGCAAGGATCCAGGGTACCGCCCGTCGACCCACCACCATCATTAACACCATAAAGGCCACGACTTTACCGATGGTGATCAGCAAATCGATCAGCAGCATACTTACGCTGGCGTTGCCTTGTTCAAACATGCCTGCAATAGCCGGGAGCAGCACCAGTGCCAGCACCATCACCAGGTCTTCCACAATCAGCCAGCCGATAGCGATTTGCCCCCGCTTGCTGTCGATAAGCTGTCGCTCTTCCAGTGCGCGCAGCAGCACCACGGTGCTGGCCGTGGAAAGACAAAGGCCGAAGACCAGACCGGTCATCCATGGCCAGCCCAGCACGGAAGAAAGGATCATTCCCAGCAGCGTGGCGACGGCGATTTGCGCCACGGCCCCGGGGATGGCGATTGCTTTAACCGCCATCAGATCCTTCAGCGAAAAATGCAGGCCGACGCCGAACATCAGCAGTACCACGCCCAGCTCTGCCAACTCCGGGGCCAGGTTGGTATCAGCAACAAAACCGGGCGTAAAGGGGCCAGCCAGCACGCCCGCGACCAGGTAGCCCACCAGTGGAGAGATGCGCAGTCGGTTCGCCAGCATCCCCAGGAGAAAAGCGAGCACAAGCCCGCCGACAATGGTAGTGATAAGCGGGGTGGTGTGGTGCATGCTTCTCTCCTTGCCAGTGCAAATGTATCCGAATGTAAGCTTAAAGTGTATGGTATACCTGCCTGTCCCGCGTACTCCATCCAGGTAAAGATGTGAAAAAAAGGCATGGTGGCCAAATAAAGCCGCACCGTTTTATTTTTAACAGTTAAGTGACGGCCGGGCCGGGCGCCTGTTGTCTTAGCGCTACCAGCCACGCAATTATTTCAGAGGAAGCAGGCGACATTCCTGCCGTAATGTTGTACGGAATCCCGATAAACAGGGGCGCACGCAGCAACCCTACAGATTCACCCGTCATCTTACCGTTACGCCTGCTGTGATAACCTGCCATTCACCCGGTGGCAGACGGCCCCGCTTGCCATTCGTCGCGCCTGGTGTAGATTGCTGAAGACAGCCTTATAAGTGCTGAAACAAGGAGATCCGCTGTGCTTTTATTGAAAAAAAACTCGCTGACGCTGTTGGCTTTAGCTTTACTCAGCGCGCCCATCGCCGCACAGGCCTGGGTTAAAGACCGAGTCTATAAATTCACCGTACTGCATACCAACGATCATCATGGTCGCTTCTGGCAAAACGAACACGATGAATATGGGCTGGCTGCACAAAAAACCATGATGGATCAGATCCGCTACGATGTGCAGACACACGGCGGCGCGGTACTGATCCTCTCAGGCGGCGATATCAATACCGGCGTACCGGAATCGGATCTACAGGATGCTGAACCCGATTTTCGCGGCATGAACCTGATTGGTTATGATGCGATGGCCATTGGCAATCACGAGTTTGATAATCCACTCTCCGTGCTGCGCCAACAGCAGAAGTGGGCGAAATTCCCGCTGCTTTCCGCCAATATCTATCAAAAAAGCACGGGCAAGCGCCTGTTCCAGCCCTATGCGCTGTTCAACCGTATGGGTCTGAAAATTGCGGTGATCGGGCTGACGACGGACGATACAGCTAAGATTGGCAACCCGGAAAATTTTACCGACATCGCTTTTCATAAACCGGCCACGGAAGCGAAGGCAGTGGTGGAAACGCTGCGTCAGCAGGAGAAGCCAGACGTGATTATTGCGGCGACGCATATGGGCCATTACGACAATGGCAATCACGGCTCCAATGCACCGGGCGATGTGGAAATGGCTCGTGAACTGCCGCCAGGCTATCTGGATATGATTGTCGGCGGCCACTCACAGGATCCGGTCTGTATGGCAAAGGAAAATGTCAAACAGGCGGACTACGTACCGGGCACGCCGTGCCAGCCGGATCGGCAAAACGGGACCTGGATTGTACAGGCGCATGAATGGGGCAAATATATCGGTCGGGCTGATTTTACCTTCCTGAACGGTAAGCTGACGCTGGAGCATTACGAGCTGGTGCCCATTAATCTGCGTCACAAAGTGACCAATGCTGATGGCAGCGTCAGCTGGGTGAATTACACCCAGGAAATTGCCAAAAATCCGGCAATGATGAAGCTGTTAACGCCTTTCCAGAAAAAAGGCGAGGCGCAGCTTAACGTGAAAATCGGCAGCGTTAATGGCCATCTGGAAGGGGACCGCAGCAAAGTCCGCTTTGTGCAGACCAACCTTGCCCGGCTGATCCTGAGCGCGCAGGCGGAACGAACCGGCGCGGATTTTGCCGTCATGAGCGGGGGAGGCGTACGTGACTCCATTGAGTCTGGCGACATTACCTACAAGGATGTGCTAAAGGTGCAGCCGTTCGGCAACGTGGTGGTTTATAACGATATGAAAGGCAGCGAGGTCGAAAAATACCTGGCAGTGGTAGCAAATAAACAGGTCGACTCAGGAGCCTATGCACAGTTTGCTAACGTTAGCCTGACGGCGGACGGCAGCAGCGTGCACGACGTAAAAATCAAAGGCGAACCCCTGCAGGCAGACAAAACCTACCGGATGGCGACACTTAGCTTCAACGCGACGGGTGGCGATGGCTATCCGGTCATTACGGCATCACCGGGCTACGTGAATACCGGCTTTGTCGATGCCGAAGTGTTGAAACAGTATATTGAAAAGCACTCCCCGCTACAGGCTGCCGATTTTGAACCGCATGACGAAATTCTTTATCAGCAGAAACGCGCCGTGACGGAAAAAAAAACCGGGGAGCCGCCAAAAAAGTGGCGGCTGCCACGCATTGAGCTGGCTATGCGTGAAATCTGGTCCTCACTGTTCTGAAGAAACAGGATGCGCTTTGCGCTGCCATTTGGCGCGAAGCGTGTCATATAACCAGTTGTAGACCACCGTATAGGGCAGAAAGAAAAGGAAAAAGCCGATTTCCAGCAGCAGGGCCTGCCAGAGCGACACGTCCAGCATCCAGGCTGCAATCGGCAGTCCAATCAGGATAAATCCTCCTTCAAACGCCAGCGCGTGCACAATGCGCAACAGCCAGGTTTGACGACCATTCGGGAAAAGACGGTCGAAACCCGCGTTATAAATCATGTTCCAGAGCATGGCGACGGTCGACAGCATAATAGCCAGCGCGCCCATCTGGAACAGCGGTTTATCCATTGCCCAGGCGGCCAGCGGCGACACCAGCGTAACGGCCAGTGCCTCAAAGCCGAGGGCGTGGAAAAAACGTTCTTTCAGTGTACGGCTCATGGATACTCCTTAAAATCAGGCCGGTATTTTGCCTGCCTGATTTGCTAAAATAAAATGATTACCTATCGGAAAAAGCGATACACCAATGCATTATTCACCGGAATCGTTGCAGGCATTTGTGCAAACGGTAGAAAGCGGGTCGTTTTCTGCTGCCGCCAGAGCGTTACGCAAAAGCCAGTCCACCATCAGCGCTGCCGTTGCCAATCTGGAGACGGATTTGGGGTTCGCCTTGTTTAGCCGGGGCGGGCGCACGCCCGTGCTGACGGAAAACGGCCAGCGTGCACTTGTTCAGGTACGGGAGGTGCTGGCAGCCAGCGAGCGGCTGAACGAGCTGGCTATTCGGCTTACGGGCGACGTTGAACCCTGCCTGAGTATGGCGATTTCCGATTTCTGGCAGGCGGATTACCATGAATCTCTGCTGAGACGCTTTGCCGGGCGGTATCCCCGGATTGAGTTTGAATGCATGATTGCCGAGGATGCTGACGTTATTGAGCTGCTCCAGGCCGGAAGGGCGCACATTGGCGTGATCCGCGTACAGCCGCATTATCCGGCGGATATCGCCACCACCAGGCTTCAGGTCAAAACACAGATGGCCATTTACCTGCATCAGGATCATCCGCTGACGCAGCAGGCGGTTGTCAGCCGGGAATCCCTGAAAAGCGAGCGGCAGCTCTGTCTGAATACATGGGTGGGGAAAGAACGGCCCCGGCCAGGCAACGGCGTCTGGTCTGCGCCTTCCTATTTACTGTTATTAGAGATGGCGGAGCAGGGCTTTGGCTGGACGATACTGCCGCGCTGGCTGGTGCAGCAATTCGGGCATCAGGTGCTGTGTGAGCTGCCCGTTGACGGCTGGCCGCAAAACCTTTCGGTGGATGTAGCCTGGTCCCGGCGCTCTCCACCAGGGCCGGCGGGGCGTTGGATGATCGATCAGCTACTGGCGCAGACTAACTAGCTCCGGTCGCGCTTGGCGATAGCCCAACGCTGGCTGGTTCCGGTCGCGCTTTGCGATAGCTCAACGCTGGCTGGTTCCAGTCGCGCTTTGCGATAGCTCAACGCTGGCTGGTTCCGGTCATGCTTTGCGATAGCGGCAAAGCGGATTAGCTCCAGTCGCGCTTTGCGATAGCCCAACGCTGGCTGGTTCTGGTCGTGCTTTGCGTTAGCGGCAAAGCGGGTTAGCTTCAGTCACGCTTGGCGATAGCCCAACGCTGGCTGGTTCCGGTCGTGCTTTGCGAAGCGGGCTAGCTCCGGTCACGCTTGGCGATAGCCGCAAAGCTGGCGTTGAGCTGCCGCGCCAGATCCTGCGGAGCAAGCTCAATTTCAAGCCCGCGTCGTCCGCCGGAAACAAAAACGGTAGGAAACTGCTGCGCCAGCGTATCCACCACCACCGGCAGACGTTTTTTTTGCCCCAGCGGGCTGATGCCGCCAAGCTGGTAGCCCGTAATGCGCTGGGCGATCTGTGGATCGGCCATCTCGACTTTCTTCACGCCAAGCGCTTTGGCGACGTTCTTTAAATCCAGCTGTCCGGCAACGGGCGTGACGGCCACCGCCAGCGTGGTCGCCTCACCGTTCAGCGACACCAGCAGCGTTTTAAAAACCCGATCGGGATCCTGATTTAGCATCCGCACGGCCTCATCGCCGAAATTCGTCTCGCCGCTGTCGTGTTCATAACTGTGCAGCTGAAATTTTATTTTTTGTTTTTCAAGCAGTTTTACGGCTGGCGTCACGGCGCTTCTCCTCAGGAAATGGATGCAACAGCTGGTGAAAAAAAGTACTGGCGAAAAAAGGTGATTCAGGCGACAATCTTTGCCTCTTCGGCCCTTGCCGAAAGCGAACTAAAATCATAAAACAGAGCTTATTCATGGCCGATAGCAATATTGGCCTTTTTTTATCTTTTTTTCAGCAGGTCCGGTAAATTACCTTCGCCATACAGGTGAAGGGCGCCTACGGCCACCACATAGTCTCCCGGCGGCAAGGCTACCAGATCATCTCGCCAGCGCTGATTGCGCTGCAGCATCAGTACCTCGTTTACCGCGCTGTTAAACGTGCCGGGCAGTACGGGGCTGCTGTCTACGGGGGGCGTCTCCAGCCACCAGCCAATCATCGTTTGCAGCAGGCGCGCATTGGTGTGCCAGTGCTGCAGGGTATCCTGTAGCAGTGACAGACCGTTTTCGGGCAGCGCTTTTAGCAACGCCAACTGTGCCTGAGGCCCTTCCAGTTCGATAATCTTTTTTCCCTGCGCCCGGGCCGCGCGCAGCAGCTGGAAATCGATACCGTAGTCGGTCCGCAGGCCAAGACGTTGCGCCTGCTGCGCCTGTAGCATTAACGCTATTTGCCAGGCGGGCAGTCGATCGATCATTTCCGCCTCAATGGCGACCTCGCGGCAGTAACGCTGAAGCTCCTGTAATTCCCCCTCGCTAAGACGCTCCGCCAGCGGCGGGCAGATTTCGCTTTCGCTGAAGGGCGAGGCGCCGGAAGTAATATCCGCTTCGACAATCAGCGCATCGGCCCGCGCCAGCTTCTCTTGCAGCACTGCCGGCAGCGGCATCATGTTCTGTGTACCCATATGAATGCTGCCGACCAGATGCAGACGACGGGTGTCGAGCACCCGATCCTGCGCCGGATAGGTATAGCTAATGGGTGACAGAGTGCGCCACAGCGCGACAGCCTTTTGCAATAATTTTTTCATAGGCTCCGCCCCGTTAGTTTTCTTTATGCTAACGGTTTAACCCACTGAAGGACAGACGCCAGCCGGGGTTTCAGACAAGACTGCCCGTCACTTCGGTGGCTGGTAGCGCAGCAAGCGGTTAGCGTTGCTGACCACGGTGACCGAGGAAAGGGCCATTGCGGCGCCAGCCACCACCGGGCTGAGCAGGGTGCCGGTTAGCGGGTAGAGCACGCCCGCCGCAATCGGGATGCCGCAGGCGTTATAGATAAAAGCACCCAGCAGGTTTTGCTTCATATTGCGCAGCGTGGCTTTGGCTATGGCCAGCGCATCCACTACGGCGTGTAGATCGTGACGCATCAACGTAATCCCTGCAGTTTCAATCGCGACATCGCTGCCGCTGCCGATAGCAATGCCCACATCCGCCTGCGCCAGCGCGGGAGCATCATTGATGCCGTCGCCAATCATGGCCACGCATGCACCCTGCAGCTGGAGCTTGTTGATCGCCTCTGCTTTCCCGTCCGGCAGCACGCCGGCAATCACATTATCCAGTCCGGCCTCGCGGGCAATAGCCTGCGCGGTGGTTTCATTGTCGCCCGTCAGCATCACCAGCTGGTAGCCCTGCTCACGCAGAAGCTTCAGCGTGGCGACACTTTCCTGGCGCAGGATATCGCGCAGGAAAAAGATGGCTTTAAGCTGGTTACCCGTCGCCAGCAGTACCGGCGTCATCCCCTGTGCGGCCCGGGAGGCAATCGCCTTGTCCATTTCCTCATCGACCACGTTCTGTTGGGCCATCAGGGTACGATTTCCCAGCCACCAGGTCTCGCCCTGAACCTGGCCGCTGACGCCCATGCCGCCCAGCGTACGGAAACCCATCACGTCGGGCGTGATAGCGCCAGCGGCACGTTCAATAATGGCTCGGGCCAACGGGTGCTGTGAGCCTTGTTCCAACGCGGCCGCCAGAGAGAGTGCCTGCTGTTCATCGGTGCCGTTAAATAAAAGAATTTCTTCGACCTGAGGTTTGCCTTCCGTCAGGGTGCCGGTTTTATCAAACACCAGCGTATCCAGGGTGCTGGCGCGCTGTAGCGCATCCGCATCCCGCACCAGCACGCCAAATTCGGCGGCACGACCCATGCCAGCGGTAAGTGACATCGGCGTGGCCAGCCCAAGCGCGCAGGGGCAGGCGATAATCAGCACCGTTGTGGCGATGACCAGGGTATAGACAAGCTGCGGTGCAGGGCCAATGAAGTACCACACGGCCGCGCTCAGCAGCGCAATAGTAACCACGGTCGGCACAAAGATCGCGGAAATTTTGTCTACCAGGCGACTAAGCTCAGGCTTGCTGCTTTGCGCCTGGCGAACCAGATTCACAATTCGCGACAGCGTGGTATTTTTCCCCACCGCACTGGCGGTGAAAAGCACGCTGCCGTCCTGCATTACCGTGCCCGCGTGGATCTTGTCGCCCGGGCTTTTCTCCTGCGGTAATGCCTCACCGGTCAGCATGGCCTCATCCAGCCAGGCCTGCCCCTGTACGATATCGCCATCGACCGGAACGCGATCGCCGGTAGTCAGGCGTAGCGTCATGCCCGGCGTCACCTCGCTGAGCGGCATCATTTTTTCTTCACCGGCAACCACTACCCGCGCAGCGGGCGGGGTCAGATCCAACAGCCGCTCCAGCGCCTGCGAGGCACGCTGGCGCGCACGCTGTTCAAGCATATGACCGAGGTTAATCAGGCCAATGATCATTACGCTCGCTTCATAGTAAAGATGGCGAGCTTCTGCCGGGAAAACAGTGGGCCACAGGGTGACCGCGCTGGAGTAGAGCCAGGCTGCGGCGGTACCCAGCGCGACCAGCGTATCCATGGTGGCACTGCCGTTCAGCAGACTGCGCCACGCGCTGCGATAAAAATGGCCGCCCGCGACAATCATAATCACCAGCGTAACGCTGCCCAGCGCCAGCCAGACAGGACGGTTATCGGCGGTTAACATCATATTATCGCCGATCATTCCCCAAAACATCAGGGGCAGACCAAATGCCAGCGCCAGAAGCGCCTGCCAGCGAAAACGGCGCATCGCTGTCAGGGCTGTTTGCTGTTGTTTTTCGCGGCGCTTACTTTCATCTTCAATAATTTCAGCTTCATAGCCTGCTTTTTGGACCGCCTCAATAAGCGCGATGGGCGAAACATCGCCCATTACCAGTGCACTACGCTCCGCAAGATTTACGCGCGCCTGATGCGTGCCTGGTACCTGCTGCAGCGCACGTTCTACGCGACTTACGCAGCTGGCGCAGCTCATGCCCCCTATTAAGAGGTGAAAACTGTCATCGTTCGCCGGAAGCTGAGAAGGGGCCGCCGTCAGCGCTTCCGGCTGGGGTTCTGATACTGTCAGCGGTTCAGGCTTTGGGCGTGCGTCGTCCGTCAGCACTGCCTGATAGCCTGCCTGTTCTATCGCGGCGATTAGCGTATCTGGCGAGGCATCTCCGGTTACGCGGGCTTCCTGCAGGGAAACATCGGCCTGAGCCACATCTTCACGCTGCTCCAGCGTTTCTTTAACTCTTTTTACGCAATGACCACAGGTAAGGCCATCCAGTTTTAATACCGTTGTTTGTGACATACAAACTCCTTTACTTAGTCAGAAAGGGTTAACTATCGGGTTAAGGATAAACCTTCCATTAAGGGTAAGGTCAAGTTTGTCTCTGGCTGACATGGACAATTTTAGTCGCGGCATGAAGAGTGCTAAAATTAAGCGATACCAGACAGGCGGACCCGTATATGCATATTAGCGACGTAGCTAAAAAAACCGGCCTGACCAGCAAGGCCATCCGGTTTTATGAAGAGAAAGGCTTGCTGACCGCGCCATCACGCGGTCAAAACGGCTATCGCCACTACACCACAAAACATCTGGAAGAGCTGACGCTGCTGCGCCAGTCACGCCAGATAGGCTTTAGCCTGGAGGAATGCCGTGAAATGCTCTCGCTTTTTCACAATCCGCAGCGCCATAGCGCCGAGGTGAAGGCCAGAACGCTGAATAAAGTGGCGGAGATCGAAGCGCATATCAACGAGCTGAACCTGATGCGCGAACGGCTGCTGGCGCTGGCGGCCAGCTGTCCGGGCGATGAGGGCGCCAGTTGCCCTATCATGGATAATCTGGCCGGCTGCTGTCAGCAGAGCAGGGTGCGTTAGACTGGTGCGACCGACATGGCAGCAACGGGCCATGCCGGATAACCTGCCGGATGTCCCGATATAAAGGCATGCCGCATAATTCGATATAAAGGCGTGCCGGATAAACAAAGCTGGAAACTTTACTTCTACCGGCCTGGTTTCGGAAGGCCGTTTTGCTGATGGCAGATAAAATGCCGAACGTAATAAGCCGCTTACTTCTTATCAACATCCCGCCTGACAATGCGCAGCGTGATGCCCTCTACAGCCACCACCGTAACTGGCGTACCGGCAGGAAGGTTCTCCGTAGCCTGTACGCGCCAGCTGCTGTCGCCAACGCGGATATGCCCTATGCCGTCACGCAGCGTTTCCTCCAGCTGTAATGAGGCGCCAATAAGCTGACTACCGCGCTGATTAAGCGCAGAAGGGGGCTGTTTACGATCGCGGCCGCGCAGCCAGTAGTACCACCACAGCGCAGCAAGGATGGTCAGAGCGGCAAAGCACAGTCCCTGCCATTCCCACGGGATCGGCACCAGCCAGACCAGCAGGCTGACCAGTACGGCGGCAACGCCGCTCCAGAGCAGGTAGCCGCTGGCACCCAGCATTTCGGCAGCAAGCAGAATGCCGCCCAGCGACAGCCAAAGCCAGGCGGGATTCGCTAACAGGTCGGCCATTATGCCCCCCGATCTTTTTTGGTTTCCTTCAACAGTTCCGATATCCCCGCGATAGAGCCTAGCAGGCTGGAGGCTTCCAGCGGCATCATAATCATTTTGCTGCTTTGCGATGTGCCGATTTTCTGCAGCGCATCGGTATATTTCTGCGCCACGAAGTAGTTGATAGCCTGAATATCCCCGGCGGCAATGGCTTCTGACACCATTTTAGTGGCGCGTGCTTCCGCTTCCGCGCTACGTTCCCGGGCTTCGGCCTGCAGGAAAGCGGACTGGCGCTCACCTTCAGCCTTGAGGATTTGCGACTGCTTCTCGCCCTCCGCTCGCAGGATCGCGGCCTGCCGAACGCCTTCCGCTTCCAGAATATCGGCACGCTTGGTACGCTCCGCCTTCATCTGTGCGTTCATGGAGGCAATCAGCTCCGCTGGCGGCCGCACGTCGCGAATTTCAATGCGGGTAATTTTAACGCCCCAGGGATTCGTGGCTTCATCCACAATCCGCAGCAGCCGGGTATTGATGTTATCGCGCTGCGACAGCATCTCATCCAGCTCCATTGAACCCAGCACGGTACGCATGTTGGTCATGGTTAAATTCACGATAGCCAACTCAAGGTTACTGACCTCGTAAGCCGCACGAGGCGAGTCAATAACCTGAATAAAGCAGACGGCGTCGATAGTCACGCTGGCGTTATCTTTCGAGATGATTTCCTGGGAAGGAATATCCAGTACCTGTTCCATCATGTTGATCTTGCGACCAACGCGATCCATAAATGGCACCAGAAGATTAAGACCGGGCTGGAGGGTTTTGGTATAGCGGCCAAAACGTTCCACCGTCCATTGATAGCCCTGCGGCACAATTTTGATGCCGGACCAGACAATCACCAGGGCGACAAGGATAATAACGGGGATAACAGTCAACATATAACCTCCGGATTGTTAAAAACGGGCTGATTCGTTCAGCCCGTATGCTTTTTTAATAAAGCAGAGAGTAGAGCTGGCGACGGTATTTTGCCGCCAGTGCATCGCCCGTTCCCAGTGCCGCCAGGATCTCCTGCAGGATTTTACGCGCCTGGCCGCCCGCCGCGCCCAAATCTTTTTTCAAATGGCTGAACAGCAGCTCCAGGGCTTCTTCGTTACGACCGACCTGATGCAGCTGCACGGCCAGCTTAGCCGCCAGTTCAGCGTTGCCCGGATCGGCATCAATTTGCTGCTGCAGCTGCTGGATTTCCGGCGTGTCGGCTGCCTGTTTCAGCAAATCGATTTGGGCGATTAACCCCTGATAGCGGGTATCTTTATCCTGTAAGGGCACCACGTCCAGCACCGCCTGCGCTTCATCGCTGCGGTTAAGGCTGATTAACACCTCAGCCAGCAGAAAGCCCATTTCACTGTTTTGATTGCTTAACTGCCAGGCTTCTTTAAGTAGCGGCAGCGCGTCCAGCGGCTTACCTTCCTGCACCAGCTGCATAGCCTGCTGCGCCTTCAGCTCTTCTTCTTTCGGCAGCACTTTATGCAGCAGTGCACGTACGGCTTCTTCCGGCTGTGGGCCCTGGAAACCGTCTACCGGCTGACCGTTCTGGAACAGATAAACGGTGGGTATAGCACGCAGGCCAAACTGCTGGGCAACGGCAGGCTCCGCATCGCAGTCCAGCTCGGCAAGAATAAACTGACCGGCGTACTCCTGCGCCAGGCGCTCCAGCAACGGCGTCAGTTCCTGACAATGCTGGCTGCGTGCAGACCAGAAGTAAAACAGCACGGGCAGCTGCATCGACTGCTCAAGCGTCTGATGCAGGTTGCTTTCATTAATAGTGACAATAGCAGCTTGTGGTGACATGAATTCGTCTCTTTGTCCTGGGTTTCTTACTTTATTGGGGCAGATGCCCGGGCTTCAAGCTTTTGTTG